>MDSZ01069700.1_pt1 | contig 61000 bp, 53 predicted proteins | sample 811201 | NCBI WGS metagenome assembly MDSZ01 (sample SAMN05326647, study PRJNA326480) | marine metagenome | isolation source: seawater | place: Indian Ocean: North | collected 2010
AGCTTCAAGGACGCTCACCCAACGCGAGAAGAACGCTTTCGAGCGTAACTTCGGTGAAGGTACTGCCTTCGACCTCGACTACGGAAAGCTGCTGATTATCGCTCTCTGCATCTACATCGCAGTCAAAGTCAGCTGATGTCGACAGGGGTCACCATTATGGTCCCTACTTGTCCAGTCCCATGGGCGACAACCGTCACCCCTGGCGGACTGACGAGTATGGGTGTCACCAAGAAGACGTGGGACGGTTACTGTGGCGATGACATCGACGAAGAGCGAATGAAGAACATTACCGTCGACGACATCAAGTAACAGATGCAAAATATCGCCATCATGAAAAGAACCGCTTGCGAAGTAGGCTCGGATGCATGACTTCCATAATTTCATACCAAAATGTTAGGGATGATCCGTGTTGGACTAATACCTGCTTTAACTATTCTTTGATAAATCTCAGAGTAATAATTCGAAGAAGCAATAAGAATGCCGCAGTCACTCTCCGCTATGTCCTTAGGGGCTAAGACATCTTTTTTCAAGAATTCTGAACCCCATGACTCTGGGTTAGAATCAACAAACGCATTGACTTGAAACAAAGATTTGCCATTACGCGCAATTCGATTCATCAACACTTTGCTTTGTTGACCTGTTCCCCAAAGAACCACTGGGCCTGAGACACGATTTCGGACTGCACCATCGAGTTTTTGTAAAAGGTGATCATCACTTCCACGTTCGGTTGAGAGCGCCGTGAATAATTCAAACAGGCTTTGTGTCTGACCTACCCGATTAAAAAAGTGGTCATCCATATTCACCGCGTTTATGCCTCTGGCAAAAAGACTGCAATAAAGGTGAAGTCCAGCGTAGAGCATGTCGTCATTCAATTCCGGTGACTTGAAATCAGTACTTATAAGAAAGTGACAATTCTCAAGACCGTATTCTGCCATCAGCTGCACGAATGCATCTAACTCATCGAGGTGGTGATTATCTTCAGTAAGGATATACTTTACCGTGACCAACGAAGGGTTCACCGCAGAGTATTTAGCCAAGTTTCCTAAAACTTTGTGGAGGCCTCTATTCTTCCGAACAAGCTTAAACGTCTCCTCCGTTCCAGCATCAATACTCGTTGTTATGGCCGTTTTTGACGCATCAAGTTTATCCTGTATTGCAGGCGAATAAAGTAGAGCATTGGTGAAAATTCTCTGATTTATAGGGCTATAATGATCATTGAATTGATTAAAGATGTCGTCAAAATCAGGTCTTGCCGTTGGTTCGCCGCCACCCCAAACAATATTTAAATCGGAATCTGATACTGGGGCGGTTTCAATTGCTTGGATCGCATCGTATTTTGGTTTGACGCCTCCGAAATACAAAGCAGAACAGTAAGTGCATTTCATATTACACAAAGAGTGATTCTCAACAGATATAGTCCGCAACGGCGCAGAATCTATTGGCTGCCACTCCTTACTTTCTAACTGAGGACAACCTTTGCACTGGCTTTCTTCATTGTTTTGAATTTTTTCAAGGAGTTCTTTTTTTGCGGCTACAATTTCCTCATATCCAACGTCTCTATTTTCGTCGATCTTTATTAACGAAGCATCGCCTTTCATTTCACCTTTGTAAAAGAAACGCTGACAACACGTTCTGATTTCGTCAGGTCCGAAATAGATGGCTTCCTGAATGTGTTTGCAACTTCTTTTGCGCATTGAAGGCTTTCCTCAGATTGATAACCACTTGGCGCCGATAGCGATGTTTATCAAAGGGTCGATCAAGTGCCACCTAAAAGAAAACTGTTAGCTTTCTTTCCTTTGGCCGTGAGCTCAAAAGGCTCCGTTTCTAGAATTCCACAGCTTTGGATTTTCTCCGTTAACAACTGTCTTAAAAACTCTCGTTCGCCTACATCTTCCTGGTTACAAATGCCATCTAAAAGGCAACACACGTAATCCGCTAGGCAATAACGAAAGTCACGATCAATTTCGCTTTTGTCCAACTCAAAGTTTAACGACACGAAGTCTCTCACCGACAGCGCCGAGCCAATCAGACCGTTAATGTGAAGTGCGGAGCATCTATTTAATATCGAGCCCTCTGTATTGTACTTTTTATAACATACAGCGTTGGAAACAAGCATATTATTTGCTGATAGAAGTGCTTTATAGTTAAATTCGATATCTTCAAAATAATATTTTCCAAATTTAATGTTTGCTTCGCCCAACATTTGCCTTGAGAAAATCGAAAACATCACACAACCATCTAACTGACCTCGCAAACACAACTTCAGCAATTTTTGTCTGTCAGACGTTAATCTGTCTTTGTCGTATCGGCTTTGGTACCCTGAGCCATAATCAACCAAAGAATCAAAGGTGACCAGATCATGTTTGGCAGCTAAACATTCCTCCAATGCATTGGAATAATTTTCAGCCAGCAATTCGTCATCAGCGTCAAGAAATCCGATAAAACGTGAATTGGAAGCCTTTATCCCTTTAGAGCGTGCAGCTCCCGGCCCGCAGTTCTGTTTGCTGCCTATGACACGCATGTAAGAACGTTCCAACGCCAGCTGATCTAATAAAGCCCTGGATTTGTCTAGCGACGCGTCGTCAACCACTATTAGTTCAATATTACGTTGAAAATCAGCTAATCTGTCAAAACTTCTGACCGCGCGAAGAAGCGTGTTCTCAGCATTGTATACCGGCATCACAATGCTAAGGGTTGTCTGTTCATCAGCGTTCATTGTTTTGTCACGCGCAAAAAAATTCTGTTAGGAGCCGGTTCTTTTCGGGTCACTGTAAAATTAGCGTCTGTTGTTCAGACCTACAAATGTTTGTTAACGTCAATGAAAACGAAAATCCCGGTAATAATCCTAGTTGGCGGGACACAAGCTTCCCAAATACGCTGGAAGCTTTCATTCCTCCATCAACTCATGAGCATGCTTTCAAAACATCTTGTGTCGTTCGATCTTGGAAAGTGCCGTCTAAAAAAACAATGAGAGAGTAGGAATGAAATACTCAGAGATTGAACTGCCATCTAACCGAAAGTTTGGATTTTTCTTTACTTTCGTGCATGCAGTAGCTGCAGTGTATTGTTATCAAGAAAAAAATTTGAATTGGACATACGCATTTGTTGCAGCGGCGTTGATATTTTTTCTTACTACGTTGATTAAGAGCAACGCTCTTTTACCTCTAAACAAGCTGTGGATGCGGTTTGGAGTCCTCCTTGGAATGATAGTTAGTCCAATAGTACTTGGACTAATCTTTTTTGGTTTGTTTACACCAATCGCAGTTTTATTACGTGTAATCGGACGCGATGAGTTGAGATTGAAATTTAATCGAAAAGCAAGTCACTGGATAAAGCGCAGCGAACCAATCAAATCTGAGTCATTCAAAAACCAATTTTAGTAAAGGCCAACTGAATGGATTTTTTTATAGAGCTTTGGGCGTTCCTACGCGCACGTAAAAAATTATGGCTTGCACCAATCATTATCGTGATGCTGATGCTTGGCGGTTTGTTAATACTTGCTCAAGGCTCTGTCGTTGCACCATTTATATACACCCTCTTCTAGGAGTTGGCCGATGTATATCCTAGGTATTTCTGCTTTTTACCACGACAGCGCAGCCTGCATCGTCAGAGATGGTGAAATAATTGCTGCAGCACAAGAAGAGCGTTTCACAAGAAAGAAACATGACGCTAGGTTTCCAAGTCATGCCATTAAGTACTGCTTAGAAGAGGCTGGGATATCATCGAACACCGTCGATAATGTTGTATTCTACGAAAAGCCTTTTGTTAAGTTTGAAAGACTGCTCGAAACCTATTTATCTTCTGCTCCAAAAGGTTTCACGAGCTTTGCTAAAGCAATGCCTGTTTGGATTAAAGACAAACTGTTTCAAAAATACACGCTTATCAAAGAACTCAAATTAACGCTTGATGAGAATGTTGATTGGGGCGAACGTTTGCTGTTTTCTGAGCACCATCTATCGCATGCTGCGAGCGCGTATTTCCCATCACCTTTTGATAGTGCCGCAGTGCTTACAATAGACGGTGTTGGCGAATGGACGACGACTTCACTCGCCATAGCTAAAGGGCGTGATTTAAAGGTTTTGAAGGAGCTCCATTATCCGCATTCACTCGGTTTACTCTACTCCGCATTTACCTACTATACAGGATTCAAAGTAAACTCTGGCGAATACAAAGTCATGGGACTAGCTCCATACGGGGAGCCACGGTATGCTGATTTAATCCGAGAGAAACTCATTACGGTTGCCGAAGATGGCAGCTTCCAACTTGATATGAGTTACTTCAATTACTCAACTGGCTTGACGATGACAAACAAGAAGTTTGATGCATTGTTTGGCGGTCCACCACGTACATCCGAAACGGAGCTTACTCAGCGTGATATGGATTTGGCAGCTTCAGTTCAAAAAGTAACTGAGGATATCGTTGTTAAGTTAGCTAGAGGAATAGCCAAAGAAACTGGCGAACGTAACCTATGTCTTGCTGGCGGTGTCGCGCTTAATTGTGTTGCAAATGGCATATTGTTACGAGAAAAAATCTTTGACAAAATTTGGATCCAACCAGCGGCTGGTGACGCAGGTGGTGCCTTGGGCGCTGCTCTGTCTACTTGGTACCTACATCACAACAAAGAACGCTTTATCCCAAGAGAGCGTGACGCAATGAAGGGTGCTTACCTAGGCCCCAAATTTAGTGACACTGAAATTGAAGCAGAGCTTTTGGCATGTGGTGCGAGATACAAAAAACTCAATGCAACTGAAATGATAGAGTTGGTTGCCTCCGCTTTAGGCGAACAAAAAGCAGTTGGATGGATGCAAGGACGCATGGAGTTTGGGCCCCGTGCACTTGGTGGACGCAGTATCATTGCAGATCCTCGCTCCCCAGTTATGCAAAAGCAACTCAACCTCAAAGTAAAGTATCGTGAAAGCTTCCGCCCATTTGCCCCTAGCGTCTTGAGAGAAAATTTAAGTGAATGGTTTGAGCATGAAACAGATAGTCCTTACATGCTTTTTGTCACAAACATGAAAAAAGAAAAGCGCCGCACAATGACAGTGGATGAGGAGGCACTATTTGGTATCGATAAGCTAAACGTATCTCGGTCTTTGGCGCCAGCAATCACTCACGTTGATTATTCCGCACGCATACACACAGTTCATGCTGACACCAATCCACTATTCCATGCAGTCATATCTAAATTTAAAGAAAAAACAGGATGCCCGCTCGTTGTGAATACCTCTTTTAACGTACGCGGCGAACCAATTGTTTGCACACCTACGGATGCCTTCAGGTGTTTTATGGGTACTGAGATGGATATGCTGGCAGTTGGTAATTACGTATTGTTAAAGGAACTTCAAAACACCTCGTTTAAAGTGAGTTATGAGGGCCAATATGATTTGGATTAATGGCAAGTTAGTTAAATCAATTTTTCAGATCATTTTTGCAACTTGTGTACTGCTGTTTTTGATTGAGGGATGTACCGCCTTAATTTTTTATCACCAATTAAAATTGCCGGGTTGGAGTGTTTCCTCTGCGGTTCATTTGTTTATTTCCCGCCAAGCATTAAATGACAAATTCACAGTGGAAATAGTCGAGGCCAACACATCTCCTAATGCTCGATCATTAGACAAGCTTCATACAGTCTTGATGAAAAGAGAAGAAGACGAAAATGAAAATACTTACCCTAGCTACCTGTTCGAGCCACAGTACCATAATCCGTCTGTGCCATATTTTTTAGGCAATGTGGCTTCAGCCAATATTATTTACTGTAACGAAAATGGTTTTTTTAATAGCTGGACAACAGACGAGATCGGTTTCAGAAACCCCCCTAGTCAAATTAACTCCCCAGTCGATTATGTTTTGATTGGTGACTCGTTTACGGCTGGTGCATGTGAACAAGAGGATGGCACCATTCCTGGCTTTTTCCGCTCTAAGGGATTGAAAGTTGCTAATCTTGCGCGTGGCGGGTCGGGCCCTCTATTTCAATTGGCCACATTGGTTGAATACGGCCATTTATTTCAAGGGGACGAACTTATTTGGATCGTTTTCACTGGAAATGACTTGGCCAATTTAATGGAAGAAAAAGGTACTCGGCTAGGTTTGTACATGGACAAAAGCTTTAGTCAAAATTTATATAAACAAAGAGCGGATATACAGAGCGACCTAAAGATGTTCTTAAATACACAACTCAAAGAAAATGAAGAACGGTTCCTAGCAGGTATTCCGTATCCCGCCAATGTAGGCTACGGCGAAGCATTAGACAGTTATGGTGCGCAGAAATATGAAAGTAAATTGCTTAAAGCAGTTGCAACCAGAATATACGACGTTGCAAAAGAGCAAAATAAAACCTTACGAGTAGTAATACTTAACCATCATCGTTACGATCAAGACTTCAAGGGAATTACTGCACAAGCTATAAAGGAATTTGCCGCAAAGAAGTCGGTCAAATACCTTGAATTGTCGAGCGAATTTCTGACTATACACAAAAACTTTTACACAAAGTCAGGGACACACTTTAATTCTTACGGATATAACGAAATAGGTAGAATCATATTAGGCTGGTTGGAATCATCGCCGTTGGAGTCTGTTGAAAGGTAAATTTCGATCCTAGTGATTGGATATGCTTCATTGTTATGAAAAGCAGAATATGGTTAGCGGCGACGTTATGTGTTTTTAGGAGAGCAGAAAGGTACATAAATTTCATAGAAAACCAAACGCTATTGACGCTAAAAGTCCAAATGAGGTCAGAAGCAATTTTTGAAAGACTAATATGGGGATAAAACACACCGATCACGCTGTTATAAGCTTTGCTGGTTGATGCTCACTGCTTGGATTTAGACGCAGGTTGGCAAACGCACCCTGTGTTACGGGTAAAATTCAGTACAAACCAACCCAATTAAAAAGCCATATAGATAAGCTAAGACGAGGAACTTTCTGAAATAATTGGGACACAGTTTACAGCAACTTCATGAGGAATAGTTTTGCCAAGACGTTCCAGCAACAAAATGAAAGTATTCGCGGGAATAGCCTGTCCTACAGCGGGTGTTTTTGCATAAAAAAGGAGCATCCCAACCTGAATACTATGTCGGTGCAATGTAAACCGCACCTAATGTCGGTTGGGCAAAACTCATGTCGCTCATTTCGGGATAAGAATTTGAAAAAATTTCTGATTACAGGAGGAGCGGGTTTTATAGGGTCTGCGGTTATCAGGCATTTGATTAACGACACTCCTTCGCAGGTTTTGAACGTCGATAAATTAACGTATGCCAGTAACCTGCTTTCCCTGGAAAAGGTTTCTGATTCTGGTCGCTATTCATTTGCTCAGGTAGATATCGCAGACACTACGGAGATGACGAAGTTATTTGAGAGTTTTGAGCCAAGCATCGTAATGAACCTTGCGGCCGAAAGCCACGTTGACAGATCAATTGACAACGCCGAATCTTTCATAAATACCAACGTGATAGGCACCTACCGGTTGTTGGAAGTGTCAAAGGAATACTGGAATAAGCTCAGTATTTCAAAAAAGCGGCATTTTTTATTCCACCACATCTCCACGGATGAAGTTTTTGGTGACCTTGGACAAAGTGAAGGTTTGTTTTCGGAGACATCAAGGTACCAGCCCAGTTCTCCATACGCCGCTTCCAAAGCTTGCTCAGATCATTTGGTCAGGGCATGGATGCGTACTTATTCGCTACCCTCAATAATAACGAATTGCTCTAACAATTACGGTCCTTACCAAAACCCCGAAAAGCTCATCCCGTTAATGATAATGAGGGCACTTGCGGGTGAAAGTCTGCCAATCTACGGCGATGGCAAGCAAGTCAGAGATTGGCTTTTCGTTGAAGACCATGCTCGTGCATTGGTAGAGGTTGCCCTTAGAGCTGAACCTGGATCCACCTACAATATTGGGGGTGGAAACGAGATAACCAACATAAATGTTGTCAAAGAGATTTGTAAATTTTTGGATCAACGCGTGCCCCAAAAACCTGGCTGTGTTGCATCATATGGTGATTTGATTGAGTATGTGAACGATCGACCCGGGCATGATTTTCGTTATGCTGTGGATGCTAGAAAGATCGCTAATGAAATTGGGTGGGTACCGAGGGAAGACTTTTATAGCGGCCTTAGAAAAACTGTTGAGTGGTATTTAGAAAACAATGATTGGTTGAGGTCATTCAATGCTGGAGAAAACGCAGAGCAAGGACACAGGGTTAGATAAATGAAAGGCATCATCTTGGCAGGTGGGCTAGGAACAAGGCTTCGACCGCTTACCTCAGTTATTTCCAAGCAACTACTGCCAGTTTATGACAAGCCGATGATTTTTTATCCGTTGTCGGTTCTGATGTTAGCGGAAATCAAAGAGATTTTGATTATTTCTACTGAAAAAGACCTTCCTGCTTTTGAACGTTTGCTCGGTTCTGGTGATCGTTTCGGTGTCAATTTAACATACCTGTCCCAAACATATCCAAAAGGCATCGCTGATGCCTTTTTATTGGGCGAAGATTTCATCGATGGAAAATCAACATGCCTTGTTTTGGGTGACAATGTATTCTACGGATACGGTTTGTCTGACTTTCTTAAGAAAGGTGCGAATTTAACCTCAGGTGCAAATATTTTTGCTTCCCATGTGAAACACCCTCAGCAGTTCGGCGTGGTTTCTTTTGACGGCAAAGGCAAACCTTTGTCGATTGATGAAAAGCCTAGGAAGCCAAAATCGAATTTCGCCGTTACCGGTTTGTACTTTTATGATGAACAAGTTGTCGATATTGCCAAAAATGTGAAGCCTAGTCAGAGGGGAGAACTGGAAATATCAAGCATCAATAACGCTTACCTCTCACAAGGGCAATTGGATGTCACAATCTTGTCAAGAGGGATTGCTTGGCTAGACACAGGCACGCATGATGCTTTGATGGACGCTGCCCATTTCGTAAAATCTATTGAGACAACGCAAGGACTGAAGATTGCGTGCTTAGAGGAGATTGCATTTAGAAACGGTTGGATCTCCGCCGACAGCCTTAAAGCAAGCGCGCTTGAACTGAGTGGTACTACTTATGGCGATTACTTAATGCAGTTGTTTGATGAGTTTGTTTCCTCATAATTATATGTAAGCTTGCGTTGCTTGTTCAGGCTATAAATAGCCCGCATCCAAAACGGTCATATTTACAGCTTAAAAAGCCAGACTATAGGTTTAAGCCTATTGTCTATAATGTCACCTAAAACATGGGACAAATCGCTGCAATCAAATTCTATAGAGGTGTAAAGCGTGAAATCTGGACCAAAACTTTGGGAAAAGGCAAAGACGATAATCCCTGGTGGGAATATGTTGCTTTCGAAGAGAGCTGAAATGTTTTTGCCAAACGGTTGGCCAGCGTATTTTGACAGCGCTACCGGTTGCTTGGTTACCGACTTAGACGGAAAAACCTATACAGATTTCTCAATCATGGGAATTGGTACCAATTCTCTGGGTTATGGACACCCTGCTGTAGACGCAGCAGTGATGGACGTTGTCAGCAAGGGGAACATGTCAACGCTCAACTGTCCAGAAGAGGTTTGGCTAGCAGAGGAGCTTATCTGTGCCCACCCTTGGGCTGATATGGCACGGTTTGCAAGATCTGGTGGCGAGGCAAATGCTATTGCAATTAGAATTGGCAGGGCGGCGAGCGGAAAAGACAAGGTTGCTTTTTGTGGCTATCACGGCTGGCATGATTGGTATTTGGCGGCCAATCTTTCTGAAAACACTGCTTTAGATGGACATTTGTTGCCTGGACTGAGCCCAAGAGGTGTGCCGAGACACTTAACGGAAAGCGCCCTAACATTTGAATATAATGATCTGGCAGGTTTGGAAGCGCTGATGTCTTCGGGTGAAGTTGGTGTAATTAAAATGGAGGTTCAAAGAAGTGCAGAGCCGGCAAAAGGGTTTTTGCAGGGTGTAAGAGACTTGGCAAATCGACATCATGCTGTCCTTGTTTTTGACGAGTGTACCTCCGGATTTCGTGAGACGTATGGTGGGTTGCACAATAAATTTGATGTTCAACCGGACATAGCGGTCTTTGGCAAGGCTCTAGGGAATGGTTACGCGATTTCTGCAGTGATTGGTCGCAGAGAGGTTATGGACAGTGCTCAATCTAGCTTTATCAGCAGCACATTTTGGACAGAACGCGTTGGGCCATCAGCTGCACTCGCAGCCTTGAAGGTCATGAGAGATGTAAAGTCGTGGGATGTTATCACTGAAATTGGATTAAAGATCCGTAAAGCTTGGTCTCTCGCCGCGGAACGCCAAAACGTATCGATTGAAATATCTGGTCTTCCTTCGATACAGTCTTATGCTTTTAAGTCTTCAGCAAACCTTGAGTACAAGACATTCGTTACCCAAGAAATGCTCAAAAGCGGTTACCTATCTACACCGTTGATCTATGCATCAATGGCTCACTCCCAAGAAAAAATCGATCGTTACTCTGAGGCATTGGAAGAGTGCTTCCATGAAGTCAGCAAATTTGAAAGTGGTTTGCAATCAGTCAACGATTTTCTTGACGGACCTGTGTGCCACTCCGGCTTTAAACGGTTGAACTAATCATTTAGGAGCAATCAATGAATATTGCCGATGTTGAAATTGGGCTCCATTGCCGACCCGCGATCATTGCTGAAATGTCAGGCAACCATAACCAATCCTTGGATCGAGCTCTAAAAATAGTAGATGCAGCTGTTGAAGCCGGTGTTCATCTTCTCAAGCTTCAAACCTATACGGCTGACACTATTACCCTTGACGTCCAAAAGGAAGGTTTCCTTATTGATGATGAAAATAGCTTATGGGCCGGTCGCACGCTTTATTCTTTGTATGAGGAGGCCCACACTCCTTGGGAATGGCAGGAAGCAATAATAACACGCGCTCAGTCTAGAGGAGTGCCATGTTTCAGTTCTGTTTTTGATGATACCTCCGTTGAGTTCTTGGAGGGTTTAAACATTGCAGCCTATAAATTTGCGTCGCAAGAAATAGTACACTTGCCACTAATTGAACTTGTCGCGAAGCTTGGAAAGCCCATGATTTTGTCAACGGGAATGGCTACTATCAGTGAAATTGGGGAAGCAGTAGAAGTTGCCCGAACCTCTGGCTGTGTTGATTTAGCCTTATTAAAATGCACTAGTAGTTATCCGGCTAGCGCCGCCAATAGCAATGTGGTGACGATTCCAGAAATGCGTAAGATCTTCAATTGTGAAGTAGGGTTGTCCGATCACACCCTGGGTCTTGGTGCTGCTATTGCAGCCGTAAGTCACGGTGCAACATTGATCGAAAAACACCTTACATTGTCTAGGAGTGATGGGGGTGTTGACTCTGATTTTTCTATGGAGCCAAACGAAATGCAGTTGCTAGTGGAAGAAAGTGAAAGTGCGCGCCTATCGTTGGGCAAGGTGTATTTTGGGCCTAGTGAGGCTGAGCAAGCATCTATGTCTGGTCGAAGATCAATTTATTCCTGTAAACCGATAAAGAAAGGAGAGTTTTTTTGTGAAGAGAATGTTCGAGTAGTCCGGCCAAACCTAGGGATGGAACCTAAATTTTTTAAGCATATCATTGGGCGTAAAGCTAAAATAGATTTGGATCATGGTACCCCAATCTCTTGGGATGTCATCGATTAAGGGGTAAATTTTTTGGCTACATCCCCAAAAAAGCGGCTAGCTTTAATACCTGCGCGAGGTGGAAGCAAAAGAATACCTAAAAAAAACATAAAAAATTTTCTTGGTAGGCCGATCATCCTAAGAGTATTAGAAGAAGTATCAAAAAGTGCGCAATTTGATGAAATTCATGTTTCTACTGATTGTCCTGAAATCTTCGAACTTGTAAGCGACGCAGGTTTTGTCCCAGCCTTTTATCGCGACAAATCCCTAGCTGACGATCACTCTAATCTTGCCGATGTTGTTTCTTTCGTTGTTTCAGAGATGGAACAACGGCGTAAAACCTTCGACACGATCATGCTGATTTTTCCTACCGCTTTCAACTTGAGTGCTGAAATAATCGTGGATGCTTTAGTAGCGCTCGAAAGTGATCCTCGAGAGTTACAAGTGCTTTCAGTTGCCCGCTTTGACGTCCCTATTCAGTGGGCGATGTCTCTTACGGAAAATGATATTTTATTACCAATGTTTCCTGAAAAGCTGAACATTAGGTCGCAGGACCTAGTTGAGATGTTTCATGAGAGTGCAGATTTTGTGATTTATAGAGCATCTAGCTATCAAAGGTCCAACCTGCAAAAGAAGGGATATATCGTGCCTTACGATTCAGTTGACATTGACACAGAAAAAGATTGGCGTTTTGCTGAAGCCTTGTTCAGCCAAAAATTGATGGGGAATGAATAGGACAGGATGTATTTTTTCCTGGGAGTTAATCCCGTTGGTTTGGTATTGATCGCCACGAGGAGCAATTTCTGTTACGGTTGGGTAGGAATTTATTGCTGGTAACGTTTTTGGTTCGTCAGGCGGTATTGGCAGTGCTATCGCAAAACACCTTTTGCAATATTGTTCCTGTGTTTTAGCATCGAGCCCCACTAAATAGGAAAACGTGGTTTCAATAAAAGGGAAGTCAGGTGGTGCTCAAAGTTTTGATTGTCTGATTAGAGGCATCTTTGAAAAAAAATTTACAATAAGCTCTTGGAAAGGGTGAAGCAAAAGAAACAAAAAATCGATTGTTGATTAATTCAACTGGAATGTTATTTAGGTCAGATTTTGCTCGCATGCTTCATGACGGATTGCATAACGTAGTGAATATAAATCTTCACGGGAAAATGAATGTGTGGAAGCATATTGGCCCAAATATGTTAGACGCAGGCAGTCAGGCGAAAAATTGTGATTATCACCACGCAGTTTGGATTTAGATCTCAATTAGTCTCCATTCTGAGTTACAAAGTGTCTCAAGCTCGTTTAATAGAGTTACCATGGCATTCGGTTCAAACTAAGCGTTTAATATCATAACGGGGAATTCATTTGCACCCGGGTCTATCAATACAAAAATACCAAAAACATTGTTCATAGAATGTCGACAAAAATTATTGGCAGAAATAACGATCGCTATGTTGGGAATGGTAGCCGAAGTCCTAATGGAACGCTTTTTTAGGTTCCAGGCTGTTATGTTAAACGACCGAAATCAGTTTGCATGTGAATGATGGCTTATTATTTGTTTAGCCCACAGCTAAGACAATCTATTGTTGTGTGTTAATATTGTTTGTGATTCATTTCTGATCTTTAATTCAACCTGTTACTTCGATTTGGAGACATTCAAGGACGGTTGACCAAACCACATTTCTCTGAACTTTCAAAGATAATCTGACCCGATATCAATATGTGCTTCCATCTGTTGTAATGAACCGACAATCACAAAATTGATGATTAACCGTCCGAAAATTGCAGTCTCGTTACGATGCCTTGATTGTTTTTGTAGTGACTCGCATTGATGCTGTTGATGTCAGCTTAAATTGGAAACCACTTGGCTGCTATCTTTTGGATTAAAGACTTCACAGCTTCGTCCTTAGACTGTTTATGGTGTGCAGCGTTAGAGGTATGAACCTCTCTAGACATGTAAAATCTAACGATGTTATCTTTTTAGAAAGGTAGTTGGATTTCAATGATTGGCGAAATTCTGTGCGTTACACCTTAGGCGATATCAAATCAAAAGTTATCGAGACAATCTTAGAAAACGGTGGTGGAAACCCCGGTGAACTAAGCGGCTCGTCAAATATTCTGTTTGGAGCTGGGCTAGATTCTTTTTCCTTTTTAAACGTCATCATGGAATTAGAGCTTGATTTTGATATAAAAATCAGCACTGAAGACTTGTCATGTCAATATAACCAAACCGTTCAAGGTCTATCTGAGATGATAAGTCAACGCGTCGAACTGTCCTGAGCCTTTCTGATGGGAATAATTTACCAAAAATTAAAGGAGCACGCGCTTTCAAGGCCTTCAAAATTATTTTGCATAGTCGACTGGAAGGAGAATCTGACATTTAGTGAGGCTTTGACGGAAGTTGATAGGATTGCGATACATCTAGAGGAACATCTGGGGAGCAATTGCTCAATAGCTGTTCAGATTGAGGATCCATTAGAAAATTGTTTACTGATGCTCGCAATCAACAAGGTTGCTGGCTGCGCAGTGCCTTTAAGTTATGATTTATTGCCTGCCCAAGTGGAACGGTTTTTAACATCGGCTAATGCTCGGTGTATAATTGTGGACGAAAGAAAAAAGGCCCTGTTAGCCTCGAAACGCTTAGGCGTCGAGACAATCGTCACCACTGAGTTTCACAAGAGGTCAGCTTGCTCTTCAGGGTCAAGAGTGAGTGCCTTAAACTTTGGGTACGATGTCGAGCAGCCGTATCTAATTACATTTTCTTCAGGATCAACTGGTGACCCAAAGCCTCTGATTTACACCGAAATGAACAAGATTATGAGGGCTGAGCAAGCAATTCGAACGTACGACATTACGGTTGATGACATCATCCTCAACGCTTCTCCATTTTATCATTCGTTAGGCCAACGGCTAACTTTCTTACCACTTGTCGCAGGTTGTACGAGTGTTTTGTTGAAAAAATTCTCCGCACAAGCATGGATTGATGCAGTGGAGCGTAGCCAGGTGTCGTTTACAATTCCCGTTTCATCTCATTTGCATGATCTTGTTGAATATATAGAACGTGAGTCAAGTTGTGGAGGATCATTACGAACGCTCGTCTCCTCTTCGGCTGGAATATCTTTCGACACCAAGAAGCGGCTAATGTCACTCAAAAATATTAAATTTCACGAGATGTATGGTGCTTCAGAAGTGGCCACTATTTCTAATCTACGGCCAGACAGGATAGACAAGATCAAATCTGTGGGCCAACCGCTCGATGGCGTGCAAGTCCAAATCTGGGATGAAAACGATAAAGTGTTGGGCATTAATAAGGTTGGAGAGATTTGTGCCAAGTCAGCTCTGGCGTCGCCTGGATACCTTAATCGACCAGATTTGACTGGTGAATTTTTTCAGCGTGGTTACTTCAAAACGGGTGATTTAGGCTACCTAGATGAGGAGGGGTTTCTTTATTTTGCTGGTCGACAAAAGGATATCATCATTTCTGGGGGGGTAAATGTGTACCCGAGTGATATTGAGCCCGTTTTGAATGAGCATCCAGAAGTCCGCAGTTGTTGTGCCATAGGATTAAAAGATGTTTATTTTGGCGAGATTGTTGTCGTCGTGGTCGAAACTGCTTTTTCGGATAAAAGATCCGTCGAAAAGGAGTTGCGGAGTTTGGCGCGTCAACACCTTGCTAAAAACCAGCGCCCATTACGTTACTTTTTTCGGGAACAAATGCCTTCGCTGCCATCGGGCAAGCTTGACAAATCTTCATTGCTATCGGATCTGCAGGGCATAGACCTTAGCGCGGGCTCGATGCTAATGAAGCTTCGTGGTTAATTCTATTACATGCAACACGTTTTTATTAGAGCGAATGCTGCTGTTGATCTTGGGCTTGGCCATATTTCAAGATGTAGGAACATCGCACGTGTGCTGACCGATAATGGGGCTACAGTAAGTTTTTTTGTGGATCAAATTGATGAAAAAATTCAATCTTTTCTTTTGAACTACAAAATAATGGCCATCTACTCGAAGTCAGAATCTTTTATATCACAGTTCGACGACGCTGCCCGCTTTATCAGACAAATGGAAAGATGCGGCGTTCCCGATGTTGTAATCCTTGACGATTACCGTCTAGATGTTGCCTGGGAAACAGAGGTAGCACAAAAATCATGCGCCAAAATTGTTGCCATTGACGATGTACGTCGGAAGCACTCTGCAGACATTCTCATTGATACAAAATGGGCGGGTTTAAATACACAGTCGCGCTATGATGGCCTTACAAACTCGGATTGTTTAAAACTTCTAGGCCCACAGTATCTTCCACTTGGTCATGAATATCAGGCTCCAGAAACGACTACTTCGCAAAGTGCTACTTTAAAGGTTGTCATTAGTCTTGGTGGTGGAGGTTCTGCTGAATTCTTAAAAGAATTTTGCGAAAGATTTATAGAACAGATCTCGTCAACCGAAGATGTCAGCATTGTGCCTGTGGTTGGGCCTTACCTTATGAATCAAGATTTGATGCATAATCTCGAATTCAGCTATCAGAAGATATCGCCTCATTATAACCCTGATGGGTTGTTTAGTATTTTGCAGGATGCTGATTTATTTGTTGGCGCCGCAGGTGGCTCATTGTTTGAGGCGTTGTCTCTCCGCATTCCTTGTTTATCCTTTACATTGGCTGAAAATCAAAAAAACAACATTTTTGACCTTCAAGAAGTAGGAAATACATTTCATGTAGGCTTCGTCTGCCCTCCAGAAATTCCAAAGTTAGCCACTCTAGCCCATACAATGCTTCAGCAACTAGAACGGGTGCAGGCGATTTGCGAAAAAAATAGGATAGTTAGTATCGATGCGAACGGGTGCGAAAGAATTTATCAAGCTATTTCGTCGTTGTTTCATAGAACTGAAACAAACGAACCGGTGTGGACTTATCCGTCAGGAGATGTGCCGTCCGGCTATACTTTCGATACGTTACCTGATGCCGATCTTAACTACTATCTTGAGGCAAGAAACTTGGTTAACAACAAAGAAAACATGGCCCTAACTGAAACTATTACTAGCTTAGACCACATGCTGTGGTGGCTCAGTCCAAATGGCCGTGAGTTTTTTGTTTTGAAGCAAAACGGTGTTCCAGTTGTTTATGTATGGCAAAAGTGTGTTGAGGTGACTGAAAGAGTTTTAATAGGTGGATGGTTTGCAGCTACAACTATGGTCTCTGGTGTTGATGCCATGAATGCCCTACAAAGACAGCTATCCAATACGGATGCCATGTTTCCAGGGATTCGCTGGTTGGCTGTAATTCGAAAGACTAATTCATTTACACTTTTGTTGAATCAGCGTTTTAACTTTGAAGTAATCGGCGAGGATGACAACTTGTTCCACGATGCTCGGGTTCACTTTCCCTACGCCAACCCAGACGAATTTTTGTTCTTAGCACGAGGCTGATATTGACTAGAGATCTTATCAAGGAAAAATAAGATGTTAAATGATAAGACCATTTTGATTACTGGAGGAACCGGTTCCTTTGGGCATCAGTTCGTTAGTCAGATACTTGCGAATTATAAACCCAAAAAAGTTATTGTTTTTTCTCGTGACGAGATGAAGCAGTGGCACATGAAGAGTGATTACAGTGACAACGATCGCGTTCGCTTTCTCATCGGCGATGTGAGAGATAAAGACCGGCTCTACAGAGCATTTGATGGAGTTGACTACGTCGTGCATGCAGCAGCAACTAAAATTGTGCCGACTGCAGAGTACGAACCGTTTGAATGTGTAAAAACTAATATTTTAGGATCAATGAACGTAATAGATGCCGCTTTAGACCGCGGCGTTGACAAAGTGGTTGCGCTGTCTACAGACAAAGCAAGCAGCCCTGTGAACTTATATGGGGCAACCAAACTAACATCTGATAGGTTGTTTATCTCTGCCAACTCTTACGCTGGCGCAAAACAAACGAAATTTTCAGTTGTTCGCTACGGCAACGTAATGGGATCGCGTGGTTCAGTCATTCCATTTTTTTATTCCATCTGTGACAAAGGAGAGTTGCCTATCACAGACCTCCGAATGAGCCGCTTCATGATAAACCTTGAGCAGGGTGCTGATTTGGTAACTTTTGCATTTAAAGACATGCTTGGTGGAGAGATTTACGTAAAGAAAATACCTTCAATGAAAGTCAAGGATATCGCAGCAGCGATAGCCCCAAACGCAAAGTTAAAAGTCGTAGGAATAAGACCAGGGGAAAAGCTGCACGAACAGATGATTGGCATTGAAGACGCTATGCATACATACGAATACAACGACTATTACAAGATATTGCCTTCATTAAACGGAGTGTCAAAGGATCCGGCAAGGATTGGTTCTGGTGTTGCTGTTAGCGAAGACTTCACATACCGCTCCGACACCAATGATGTATGGATGTCGATTAATGACTTGCGCGAGTGGATGGAAAAAAATGTAAACCGGATAGGAACATTCTAAATGATCCCATATGGTAGACAAGAAATCTGCGAAGCTGACATACAAGCTGTAATGTCGGTGCTGAAATCTGACTTCCTGACACAAGGTCCTGCTGTACCACGTTTTGAGCAATGTGTAGCGGAAGCTGTCAATGCTGAGTATGCAACTGCTTTCAATAGTGCTACTTCAGCCCTGCATGCATCATGTATCGCTCTTGATGTTGGGAAGGGTGATTTAGTTTGGACATCGCCCAACTCTTTTGTAGCGAGTGCTAATTGTGCGCTCTACTGCGGGGCTACGGTGGATTTTGTCGACATTGATTTCCGCACAAGAAATATGTGCATTGACGCACTGGAAGATAAACTCAAAATTGCGAAAAGAAAAGGAACCCTCCCTAAAGCACTGATAGTCGTGCATTTTTCTGGTAATCCATGCGAAATGAAAATTATTAAAAAACTTTCAGAAACCTATGGATTCAAAATTATAGAAGACGCCTCGCACGCTGTGGGCGCTGAGTATGGAAATAAAAAAGTAGGAAGCTGCTGGTATTCCGATATTACGGTTTTCAGTTTTCACCCTGTCAAAATAATAACATCTGGGGAAGGCGGCATTGCAACAACAAACAGCGAAAAATTGAAAGAGAAATTAGATTTATTTCGTAGTCACTGTATTACGCGGAGTCCTGACAAGTTTAGTAACCCAGAAAGGGGTGGCTGGTATTATGAACAACTTGGTCTTGGCTATAATTATAGGATGTCCGACATTCAGGCCGCTCTTGGTTTTTCTCAATTTCAACAATTAGAGTTTTTTCTTCAAGAGCGGGAACGTGTCCGAGCGCGCTATGATCAGTATCTATCGCAACTTCCTTTGACGCTGCCAAAGGTTGCCAAAGGAACCAGATCATCTTGGCATATTTATGTGGTAAATTTTCAAGGTAGGAATGCAAAGGAGCTCAGAGCCTACGCTTTCAAGGAAATGCGATCCCGTGGTATCGGCGTGAACGTGCACTACATCCCAATCCATTTACAACCTTACTACGCTGATTTTGGTTTTAAGCGTGGGGATTACCCTTCTGCAGAAAAATATTATGACTCTGCAATTACAATTCCTATTTTTCCTTCACTTTCGGAACGGGAACAGAACCACGTCATTCGGACCCTAAAAGAAATAACAGAATGACGAAGCTTGCTTTAGGAACCGTGCAGTTTGGATTGCAATATGGTGCGGTTTCAAGAAGCCCTCCAATGGATTTAAAGACAGTTTTAAAGATTTTAGAGGTTGCTCGCATTGGAGGCGTCTCAATGCTAGACACAGCTCCGAGTTATGGAATTAGCGAGCATTTAATCGGGCAGGCCAAGGCAGAAGACTTTGACGTAGTTACTAAAGTATCCGACTTGTTGTTTGCGGATGATGACGACTGTTGCGCTCTTAAAGTTAGAAAACAGCTACAAGGTTCGCTCGATCGATTGAAGCGATCTAGCATTTATGGGCTGTTGGTTCATAGTACGAATGAATTAAATGGTGAAAATGGTGAGAAAATTTGGGCCGAACTAGAGTCTATGAAATCAGAGGGGCTTGTAAAGCGAATAGGCGCATCTATTTACCAAGCCGAAGACCTCAATGAGATGGCTTTGCGCACAATTGATATCGTGCAGTTACCAGTGAATGTTCTTGATGCACGACTTTCTCGCTCCGGCGTTCTTTCAGAACTTAAATCTAAAGGTATTGAAATCCATGCAAGATCAATTTTCTTACAAGGCTTGTTGATTGCTGATAAAGGCAAGGTGCCAAATATCTTTGAGCCTTGGCGCCAGAGGCTGGAGGCTTTTTGGCTTTGGTGCAATGAACAGCAGGTGTCTCCCATGCAAGCGTGCATCCACCATGTCTTAAATATGGAAGAGATTGATAAGGTAATTGTTGGGGTTGACTCCACAGAACAACTCATCGAATTGTTGGCTGCCTCAAAGCGGTATATAAACTCCTTCCCAATGGAACTTCAATTGGAAGATCCAGCGCTATTAGACCCAAGGCGTTGGGTCTGAGTGTCTATTCATCTTTAAAAAAAGGGATTTCTTATTAAAGGGTGTGGGCGAAACTGATGTCCAAGAAAAGAGTGTTGATAACTGGTTCAAATGGGGTCGTTGGCTCTTTGTTGCGCCCCCTATTTTCCGATAGTGAAGTCGTATTAACTAGTCGCCACAGCTTAGAGTATGTCGAAGATAATGAAATCAACGTATCTAACGCTGATCTATTGTCACTGGATTGGTTAGGGCAGCCGCAAATTGGTTCACGCTTCGATATAATATTGCATTTGGCCGAGTTTATGAATGATGCAGTAGATATGGAGGCAGCAGTAGAAGCACATTTAAGATTTTTTGAATGGGCAACTACTGTTTCAACGCAGGTTGTATATCCTTTGACTGCTTATCTATACGACCGCAAAAAACGGAACTCGAAATATGTGCAAATCAAAAGAAATGTGTTTTTGCGGTCGCAGGAAAAGTGCCATATATTCTTTCCAATTATCCATCCATTGATCGATGGTGGTATTGGTTTATCCAGACAAATAAAGATTTTTAAGAAGATTGCGCCCTTCAATTTATTCTCAGTTTTAGACGCCGAGATCAATGTTTTGAGTGTCAATGACCTTGATCAATTGATATTTTTTAACGAGCAAACCGCCAAAGTTTTTGACGTATACACAACACGTAAGTCAATCAGTGCAATATTTTTTAATGAGAGTAGGTTGACTTTAAATTGGGCGTCGCACTGTGTCCGCGCTCTAATCATTATGACACCGTTTGGAAATGCGAGAGATTTATTGCTTTATGGAAGAACGGTTGACCATTCAAAAATTGTTTGATCGATGCGCTGCGTCATTAGTTTTGGTGTTGATTAGTGTACCGTTCCTTATTGTTCTAGCTATTAAGCTGCTTGTGGACGGACGTCCGATTTTTTATGTGTCAGAACGCATAGGGCTCGAAAATAGGAAAATTAAGGTTATCAAGCTTCGCACAATGGTTGATGACCAAAAATTCATAAGCGATCTAATTAATATGATTAACCCAGGCGGTGGCTTCCAACGATTAGATCCTAAGTGTGTGATTTATACGAAACTTGGCAGAGTTTGCGAAGTAACGCAGCTTGTGGAAGTGCCGCAACTAATTAATGTGATCAAGGGAGAGATGGCGCTCGTTGGCAATAGACCATTACCTAAAGAAATTAACCAAAATTTGGCTGAGCGTTTTGGAGATGAATTGGTTGACCTCAGGATGGCAGTGTTACCGGGGATTAGTGGTGTTTCTCAAGTGATAGGGAAAAATGAGCTCACCGACCATGAAAGATTGACAGTAGAAAACAAATACGTTGCGTTCATACAGCGACACGCATCCTACCGATGCCTAATGTTCAACCTTGTTGTTATCTTTGAAACGATCATCCAAATATTGAGTCGTGGTGCATTAAAACCATTCAGGCGGTATATAAGGGCATCTTTGGACCAATGACACTCCACTAGGTTTTGAACGATGGTCAACTACACCAATCCTTTTGAATGGCCGAATTGACAATCCTTATTTGGCGCTTGTTAATCTAACTAGTCGTATAGGTTGAAAAATATTCCGTATCTTTGATTATAGCGGACAAAAATGGGATCGGCACAACATCGATCAAACAGCATCTTTTGCTCGTGCACCTCTATCTAGGGTAAATCCTTCTATCTGAACACAAAGCAAATGCGCTTAGATTGGTAAATGTCAGCGCTTACTGGAGCAATGCAATTCCAAGAAAGCAGACTTGAAATATTTATATTCGCTTCGCTAAGAATGCCGCATGCCTTCGAAAACGGTATGCTTAAGCCCTTGGTTATCGCTATCCACAGCCTTCATCAAGTCCATGTCAACACCGATTTCTTTCGCAAACATGGCAATTGCTTTAACGTCTTTCGGCAAACATACACCAGCGTAGCCACGCAAGTCTTCGTTGACGTCGAGATATAGATCTTTGGCTTTTCCAGTTAATAGATAAGAGTTTTTAACTGTGGGGTAGTTAGCTTCCAGGCGTTCGCACAGTTCAAAAAAGAAGTTAGCAAAGATTATGCGCAGTGCAGCGAAACTATTATTGTAATACTTTAGTAACTCAGCTTCCGTTGGGGTCATTTTCACGACGTTTTTTGGAAGTTGGGCGTGCGTATCCCTAACTAATTCGAACACTTTTTCTTCTAGTGTTCCTATCGCAAGCAAATTGTGATTCTCAATAAAATCCTCAAGAGCGCATCGCTCCCGCAAAAACTCCGGCACAAAAGCTATTTGCAAGTTTTTGAACTTTTGAGCCATTTTAGCGGTGAAGCCAGGTAATACTGTGCTTCTGATACAGACTGCTCCCGCATATTCTATTTCCGAGAGTTCTGCCAGCACGTTTTCAACAATTGTAGTATCGCACTCGCCAGTTATAAGCGAAGGCGTGGGAACGCAAACGAAAGTGAGACAAGTTTCTTCTATTACCTTGATGTGCGTACCCAATTTTATATCGTGTGCTATTACCTCATGGCCAACAGATTGCAGACCTCTGAAGTTTGCATTGCCAATCGCACCCAAGCCAATTATTCCGATTTTCATATTAAACTTTCTAAGGTCATTTTAAGGCCTGATTTTAACGAAGTGTAATTATAGTCTGGGACATAGCATCTAAGTTTCGTTAGGTCAGGACAACGTCGCTTAGCACTACCCGTTGGAGACTCTCGGACTTCCAATAAATTAGGATCAACCCCCATTAGGTCCATAATTTCTTGGGCCACATGTTTTATATGAACTTCCTCGTCATTACCAACGTTTATAATTTCATTGGATACATTTTTTGATATGCGATACGACAATTCCACCGCGTCGGTTACATAACAAAAACTACGCGTGTCGTCCCCGTTTATATAGTACTCACCAGTTTTAACTCGTTCGACAAACTCTTGTATGAAGTGGTGCTTTTGTCCTGGTCCATAAATGTTGAAATATCTAATGATCAGCCAATCCATGCCAGAGTTAGCAACCATATTTTCTCCTAGAGCTTTCGGTAGGCTATAACTCCAGCGCGGGTTCGTGATATCTGTGAACATGATAGGCACGTTTTCGTCTGTGGGTATTTGGTAGATCCCGAAGTCAACGGTCGAATTGAAAATTTCACATGTGGAAGCGAATATGAATTTGGAATTAGAGTGTTTATATCTATTTAGTAGATTAATTGTTGGTAGGGTGTTGTTGTTCGCAACCTCCATTGGCTTTTCATAGAAAAACCTAGTTCCATTTAATGCAGCTAGATGCAAAATCATCTGGCAATCTGGCAACTTTTTGGTTTTGGAAGCTTCGCAAAGATCGAAATTGTCTAGCAAATCACAGCAAAAAAGTGGGTACTTATCTGCTAAGAACTGTTCAAAATGACTCCCAATAAAACCCTTGTTTCCTGTCAGCAGTATCATTTTTATTCCTGACTCTTATTCATAGTTTTACGAAATAGGCGTCCTTTTTTGTAGACCGACTAGCCGCCTTACAAAGGTTGTCGTTATATTCGTTGTATAGATGCATCGCCCTGGGAAGATCTTAAACTAAATATGGTTGGGCGCCGCTCAGTATTGCACTTTAATACTTTAAGACCTTGATCAAACACTCGTGACGACGTTGACAAGTCATAGCGGTGACTTCTCATGCATGGTTTTTGGGAAATAGATAATGTTTTGTCAAAAACTCAATTCATCATAAGCGAATTGCCGATTTGATTTTTTATTTACCCGCAAAAATAATGCGTCAACAGGGCATTCACCAAATACCTATTTCGCTAAATGTTTCATAGAGGTTACCTTCGTTTGCGCGCAGATGAAAGGGTCGTTTTGATGATTGCCTGTAATTGATTGCGGAAATGAATTGCATCGAATGTGCTAGCGTTAGTTACACAGTTTTCTTCTAAAAATTTATCGGCATTTTTTTCAAAAAAATTTATTGCTTCCGCTAAAGATTCCGCCGTTTGTTCATAGAAAAAAACACCTGTTGGTTTATTGGATGACAAGTCATTTACGGTGTCTAGAGCTCCACCTCTGCCGAAAGCAATGACTGGTGTGCCACATGCTTGTGCTTCTACAGGTACGATTCCAAAATCCTCTTCAGCGGCAAAGACGAAAGCCTTAGCTTTTTGCATTTTATCCATTAAGAATTCGTCGTTTTTGTATCCATGCAAAAAAACATTAGGCCCGGCGAGTGCCTTTATCCTCTTGAACTCAGGTCCTGCACCGACGACATGGAGCGTCTTATCCGGATGGGACTTGGTAAAAGTTTCCACTATTAAATCTATTCTTTTGTAGGGAACAAATCGTGATGCTGTTACGTATGAGCCGTCCTTACTGCTGGTTAGAGGATGAAATCGCTGTGTATCGACTGGGCAGGGCAAAATAATTGAATTGCGCCTATAGGTTTTTGAAATCCTTCGTTCAATATACTTCGATATAGCAATAAACTGGTCTACTCCGTTAACTGTTCTTAGATCCCATATTCTCAAATAGTGGAGGAAAATCCTCGTGAGAGGAGCTAGGAGCATTTTCCCAAATTTGGAGTTTTTCAAATACACATTCTGCAAATCCCAAGCATATCGCATGGGGGTAAAACAGTAGCAAATATGAAGCTGATCCGGGCCAGTGATTACGCCTTTGGCCACCGCGTGAGAAGATGTGATAACCAGATCATAACCTTTTAAATCATGCTGCTCAATTGCCAGCGGCATCAAGGGTAAAAAAATGCGGTGGAACCTTTTCGCGAGTGGAAGCTTTTGCAGGAATGACGTTTTCACTTTGTGTGACTTGAACAACTCTTGTTGGTTGCCATTAAGATTGTAAACTGTGCAATATAGATCTGCTTGGGGTACGACCTTCAATATTTCAAGCAGCGTTTTCTCTGATCCAGCGATGTCTGTCAACCATTCGTGAACCACGGCAACCTTGATATCGTCTAATTTACCTTTTAGCAAAATGCATCTCTTTCTCTGCCACACGCCACTTCAACTGATGACGGTGTCAAATGTAATACATGAGTACGATATACAAAAAGACGAGGTCATTTTAATATCACAGAATTCTAGCTTGGTTTTTCCAGATAAAGTCGGACATCATCTGATAGTAGACGGTGCTCTTGGTAATGATTTTGCGAAGATAATAAATCTTTTCACCGAAATTGAAAAATACAGTAGAGACTTCACCCTTTGGATGTCAGATTTCATCTACGCAACGAATAACTATATCTATACACGCCTAGCACATGAGAAACGGCTTAAGTCACTCAACTTATTTGATGAAGGAAGCCTGATTTACCAACTTGAAGATATAACTCGCTTTCAGGTTGCACGACGCCTTGCCAAGTTTTTGTTATTCAAGCTGCGCTATAGGCATTTTTCAAAAATCCCACATACATTCAGACAATTAGCATCGAAAATTGATATGATATTTCTATATCACAATATCGATTGCTTGCCAGCAAGCAAGAAGAAAAAGATATCTTTCTTTAAGGCTGTCAAGCTTCAATATTTGAAACAGATTTCGGGAGTGATTGCCGAGGCAAAAACTATCACCGGTGGAGATAGTTTTATTTTGCTAAGTGGCCCGTACCATAGACATATGTCGGCGACCGGGTTCCAACGTATAGTCGCTGAGATAAAAAGCAAAGCAAAAGAAAGGGGTTTCAAAAATTTCTTTGTGAAAATGCACCATACTGAAACCCAGTGCGACTATGAAATATTTTACAAACAAAATGGTTTTGTTGAGATATTTCGCGGTCATCAATTCCCCATGGAGCTACTCGGCGGTTTGTTGGATTCGAAAGTAACCATTGCGTCTATAAACAGTTCATTTTTTTTAAATGCAAGGTTGGCCGGTTTTAAAAACCCCCTAGTAATTTGTGGTGCACTTCAGTCGTCGAGCAAAATTTGGTGGGCATCAAATCGCGATATAAATCTTTACTTTTCACTTCTCGTTAGACTCGGAGTTGAATATGAATCATGGGACTAGTTCGCAAACTCATATGTTCTGGTAATCGTGTTTAGATCGTCCAGCCGACGAAAAATAAATAGGCAACATAAGAAATAACAAGCTGACATAAAACGTGCCTGGATACTTGAATGCGCAGGATAAAAATAAGACCGGCAGGTAGGAAAGGAAAACGATCAGGCTTATGTTTGAATTAAAGCATCTAGTTGAAATTAAGTAGAACAGAACGACCAAAATGAGGCCAAAAAGTCCGAAATAATTCATGATGTCAAAAAACGTATTATGGACATCGGAGGTTTCATAATTCATCTCTGGAACCACTACCTCCCTGCGCGACAAGTCAGTAGAAAACCAAAAATCTAAAACATCTCTCTGTGAGAAATCGTTAAGGAACGCAACCCATAAGTCATAACGGCCGGATGAGATCTTGGATAAAGCCGCAGGATCTGAAGTTGCAAATACAATTGGCAAAGTTAAAAAAAGCAAGAGTATAAAAAGGTAACTTTTGATCTTTAGATAACCAAACTTTTCCAAAAAAATCCCAGTTAAAAAAATCAATAACACTAACATCATCGTTCGCGTTTGAGTGAGTCCAACCATAATGAATGCGACAATGCGGAGAATTTGTAGGAAAATTTTTTTTGCTCTGCTGGCATTCTTGGCGAATAGAACTGATACGATGAATAGTGCTGTAAACGCTTGAGCAGTATCCCCAGGTGTTCGTCCCAACCCTAAAAATACAATTCGTGGCCGGGATGGATCCCTTGTTAAAAAATAATTTAACTCATCATAAGTTAACGCCACTGCCAGAATTATGTGGACGGTTAAAATTAATATTAAAGTACGAATGATTATTAGTTGTACATGTTTACTAACAACTGCAAACGCTCCAAGTCCGATGAATTGGCAAAAAAATTTCGCGAATTCAAGGTAGTCTACTTGACCGGAAGGCGTATTTAAGAAGAGAGCGAAGCTGTGAAGAGGTATGGTTGCGATAATTAGTAGCTTAACACCTTCTACAATAATTTGATTTGAGTGATGCGTATTATCTAAGCCTGATTTCGTCATCACACATCCTTACTAGCATTGGATTGTGGCTAACCATTACAACTGTAAGGTCTGGGTATTGATCAAAAATATTCTCAATGAGCTGTTCTTCGATGCGTGCATCTAGAGCAGACGTGCTTTCGTCAAGAATTAACAAAGACGGACGTCGGTAAAGAGCGCGACTGATCGACACTCGCTGTGCTTGGCCACCAGAAATCTGTGATCCGTCTTCTCCTAACATCATATGCAAATCATCGTCTCTAATAAAATCGACCAAACATATGTCTAAGACTTGTCTGACATGTTTTAATTGCATGTTGTTGACGTTGTCATTTTTTTCTCCAGAGAACAACACGTTGTTCAATAGAGTTTCGTTCAACAAATATGGTTTTTGTGGGACGAATGCGATTTGCGACTGCCAAGCTAGATTGTTATTTCTGTTCAGGGTAGTGCCATCAACTTTAACTAAAATACCCTTCGAAAGATCAAGTCCTGCAATAACGCGAAGTAACGTTGATTTTCCTGAGCCTGACGGGCCAGAAATCAAAACCTTGGATCCCTTTTTGATGACCAGATCCTGCTTTGAAAAGATCTTAGTGTTTTGTCCATCAACACTTTGCTCTTTGAGTCTAATAAAAATTTGGTTTTGTAATTTCAATTTGCCATATGGTTTTGAGCCTGGCTCTTTAGGTTCTGGCTTCGTAAATAGGCTTTCTAATTCAAAGAAGTCGAGAACGGGATTAACGTTCCCAATAATAGTGACATAAGCGTTGTAAGATTGATGCATGATCGGGTACATCCGCACCCCGAGGTATGCCATTAGTGAAACTGTTTGAAAAAACGATTGTGACTTCTCAGGGTCAGCCATAAAAAAGAAGACAAGAAGAAAACCAATACCAATACCTTCGAAAAGATGTTTTGGGGCAAGTGCTGCTATTTGCAGGAAAGCTTCACTTTTTCTAAGATTTAGTAATTCTCGCTCAAAGCTCAGGGTAGTTTTTTTGACTAAACCATAAACCTTAAGCTCAAGTATTGAGCTGATTGCATCTGTCACACGTTTGAAAGCTGCGTCAGTTGAATGGGAAATCGAGGCGCTGACTTTTTTTGCTCTGGGTTTGAGTGCAGTCGTTAAAGCGCCATACGTTATCGTCATGAAAATAATGAAGCCAATGATTGTTGTATTGTTTGACACCAGCACCCAGGTCAGGACAGCGACGATAATGAGGCAGCCAGTAATCAAGTTTAAAAATTGCTTTAAAAAATTATTTGATAATAGTTGCGACTTTGAGATCAACGTCCCTGAAATCTTTGAGCGCTCTATATGCTGAACATCCTTGTAATCACTCTCCAAGATCCGTGCAAAAATCTCAGCAGAGATTTGTGCACCAAAATCAAAGGCAAATTTCGCGTTAAGATATGTCAGCCAAACACGCATTAGTGTGTTTACTGAAACCAAAATAAAAAAAACACTAAAGAGCAGTGTTCTTGTCTCTAGCTCAGGAAAGCCCATAAGCACTGCGCCATCAAGCCCAAGCGTTTTGTTAATTTCGGAGAAATTATTATTCAGTAAAGAGCCTATCAAAGGTCCAATTAATGAAAGCACAAAAATTTCGATGATTGAGCATGTGAAACCAATGACCAGGCATATAAAAAAACGTATACGCCACTTTGAATTTGCTAGCTTATAAATCTGAAATAAAAGAGTTAAAGCGTTTTTCATCGAATTGTTTTAAAGGAATAGTTTTCAGCCACCGGTGAAATGGTCAACGGCGATTGTCTTTTTAGAATGATCGATTATGAAAAACGATGCCGCTACATTTTCATCACTACTTTCAATCTGTATCAGTGATGGCGTAAAAGGGACGTCAAAATCTTTGAGATCAAAACGCCTGATCGAAGGCTCACTTAAGCGAACAACGTGAACAAACTCATTTTGGCAGTCATCAACAAATCGCATCTTGTATACAACTCCGGACGTTTGGTTGTTTACATACCAGTAGAAATCTTTTTTCGAATCATAATTTGGTATTGGAGCGAACTTTAATGCATTGCTCCTCTTGAGTTTTCTGGAAGAGAAAAGGCCTTTTTCCGCATCAAACGGAGCACATGGCTGCGAGTGAATGGAGTCGCAAAGGTCCGACCCATATTTATACAAAATATTAACATATGATGCGGCGGCATCCATAAATGATGGGATTTCCAATAAAGCGAAGGTGGCCTGTCTTAAAGTGTCAGGGAACAATTCTTCTAGATCGACCTCTGAGCTGTGATCAACCTCCTTCACGCACAATGTGTCTAGTAATGCATTGTGTTCATTAAAAAGGAAAATATTGATGTGAGTCCCTTTGAGCAAGGCTTCGCTGAAGAACAATATAGGGCTTATGCCGTCGCCAGGCGGAAGTGGGACTAATTGGTTACAAAAGATTGGGTTCGATTTCGTCGAGTAAAATGCTCCATCATGCCACACGCCAACTATCTGATCGTCGTGTAGCTTTTTTAGTGAGGAGAAACCCAGTGGTAACGGCGCATTTTTGAAGCCGAAACCATCAGTGTGGAAATTCTTTCTGTAACCCAGGGCGGTATAATGGATAGAGTTTTTCGTAAAACCACTTGATTGAATAGGGTAGTTTCGTCGTTTTCCAACTAAATTGGTTTTGTTCAAATAAAAAACTCCTTGGGTGGGCATCGAGTGTGAAACACCAGCCCAGTCTCCGTATACTCCCCAAAATCTCAGATGGCCGAAATACCTGCCGTGGTTATATCTTATTTTTTGGGAAATGAGTTGAACAGACACTACTGTGCCTTGGGCTATTTCTGGCAAATCATCTATCAAAATTGTAGCGTTTGGTTCTAAAACTAATATCCGCTCAAAATGTTTTTTGTTATTGATGTCGAAAATAGCCGTCCGGCAGAGTATAGGTTGGCGTATAGCATAGTTACGAGCGAAGAAGTTGTAGATGTAAATGGCGGTCTGACCAGGAAAGTATGGCACATAACCTGAGACACAATTGCCAAGTCTTAACTCCTTTTCTATCAGCTTTGAGTTTTGATACTCTGAAATATCAAGGTCCAGCGAAGCGCTGCTCCGGTTTTCCAAATTGAGCGAATGTCGCCCTAATGGAAAATTGAAGGCTGCGCGAACGAGTTTTGAATTGATATTTTCTAGCTTTTTGTAGATTTGCATAAGAGCTGTAACCCACACCATATCTGACATTACACAGAGTAACACGTACCGTGTAACATTAGGTAAATTTGATATTAGTTCCTAGAGTTTATATGGGGACATGCAGAGCGCATGACCTTTCTGCAAAGTATCAAAGAAACCACGGCAAATCTAATAAGACTATTAGCTGGATGGTTGTATGAACCTTTTTTTTGTTTTTTGGAGCAGATTTCAACATATGCTCAGTCGGATGAAGGTGGGAGGTATCCAACCGTAACAGAATTGATACGCTGTCCTTCGAAAAGCACCTCACACCTTTTGATGCCCTCAGGTATAAAATCACATTTTTGCAAAACCTTTGCAGAGCCTATGTTGTTTTCATAATAGCCAGCATTGATTTTTTTGATCTTCAACTTTTCAACTGCGTAATTTACCACCGCCCTTACGCATGTAGATGAAATTCCCATTCCCCAATATTCCTTTTCCCCGATCATATATGAGATCTCAGCAGTCAAGTGTTCAAACTTAACTGGACCTAATTTCAGGTTTCCAACATGTTTGGCCTTGAAAAATATTCCAAAAAGCAATTCATTTTCTGAATTGTGTTTTTGTTTTACGAATGCTTTGACGTTATCAAAGGTATGTTCAGTGAACTTTTGCTCTGTGTATTTTGTTACTTCGTAATCATTGAGCCAGGCTACGTATGGCTCAGAAACATCTTCAGGAACAAGCGTTCTTAAATAAAGTTCATCGTTGACGACAATCTTTTGGATTTTTTTGGTGAGTGTGAATGCTTCCATAACTCTGTTTTCTACCGTTGTATCCATGAAAATATAACTTTGAGCTAACTAACTTAGGCATAGCATCAAGCTTGGCTGGTATACCAAGATCTAAGGCTCGCCTTTTCGAATTCTTTCATGAATAGGATAAATTTAGGGCATGCAGGTCCACAACCAAATAACTCCTCAGCGAATAATAAAATAAGCTTGTTGATGTGCTCTAATCGTAAAATTTTCTATGATCCCTTTTACATTTGTCAACTAGCAGTTCCGGAATGAAACATGAATAATAGGTTTAATCAAACTAAGGAAAACAGTGCGATATAGTTTGCTAGAAATCTATTGGCTGCTTTGAGTAAAAATATCTCGTTACGGAGTATTTCCGCTGTTGGGCGGCATGGCGTTTGGCGCGATCGTGTCTAGGTTCGCTATCACACTATAAAAAGAACTGTTTCGCGTGAACCACTCTTTAAATGTCAGAACTAAAGCTTTCTTGAACCTAAGTGACCATAAAGAAACTGATAAAAGTCAATTAAATCAGTCATTCCAAAGACAATCGTAGTAAGAAAAACCACTTTCTAGTTTGTTGAATTACTTAGCAAGGGTGTTCACTTACCAATTAATTTGCGGCCAACATGTTCGCTGTTGATTTACTCAGAATCTTGTTAGCCTGAGCAGTATTAACGCGATAGGAAAAAGTTTGTAGGAGATTTGTTGCGTTCAAGGAATCTGCCCTTTGTGCTTGCGAAAAGCAGCGGAAATAAGCACGTACAATACACCAACAATTCCACCGATAATCATGCTCAATGCTATTATCAACGGAAGATTGCCTCGATGTGCAAACGCGGTGGCCTCTGGTGTAGCTGAAACAGCGACAAATTCGTTAGAACGAAAGACAGGGGTGGAGTTAAACAACCTTACGGCACGTTCAAGCGTCATATCTGTCTGCAATTCCCTTTTTTTCTGTTCTATCTCGCGCAAACCGTGGACGAAGGCTTTTTTATTAGTACGAGACTGAATTAGTTCCATTTCCTTCTCAATGGCCTCGTAGCCACGAAGATAAAAAGGCGTTTGCGTGTTAATATTTGCAACCATTTCGTTCTGAGCAACAAATGTTTGTGGAGCTATTGCATTTGTTGCTAGGCCCAATGTCCGGGCGATAGAAGCTTGTTCGGTTAGGTAAACCAAACGATCCGACATTTCGGCATCGTATTGAGCCAATGCGTCGGTAATCTCTAAATCGAGTTCTTCAAGTTCGAATTTTATTTTTTGTTTAGCTACAGTAAGCGTGTTTTCAAATCTTTGCTGAAGTATTTGGCGTACAGATTGTGTGGCAAGCGTGTCCACTGCCAATAAAACTTGCTTCCATTTATCACGATCATTGTATTCGAATTCGATCGTATAGGGCCTAAGGTAGCTTTCGTTACCATCAATAACGTCGCTTGCCTGTTTAATATTGATGGAGGCTGCTAGTGCTATTACTGCGTCATCGTATGTTTGTTTCTCTTCATACTTTGCCGCATCTAGGAGTTGATATCTGTGAATGGCGTTTTCAAACAACGTTCTTTCGTCAAGTTGCTCGATGTAAAGTTCAAGTAGCGAAGTTCGGGTAACTTCGAAAAATTCTAAAGCATTTAACAGGTCATACTTTTCAGCATCAACAGAGCTAATCGGCTTTATTTCTGTGATTGCTTGAAAGTTTGTTTGTGGCGTGATTGTTTTGTAACCAAATGCAGACAAAACTGCAAAAATGACAAATCCGATGATCTTCCACTTGCCGTCCCATAACGTTTCAAAAATGTCGAGCAAATTGAATTCTTGATCGTAGGTTGGACTTACGTCAGACATTTCGAGACCTTAATGATTGCTTGACCTAAAGCGTGAATTGGAGTGGTACACTAGAAAACAGCGACGCAAATGCCGCGTCAGTGCGCTCTGTGTGCATTATATCGCTATTACTACTTCATTGGATGACGAGAGTCTGCGATTGGTAAAGCTTTTTCGAGCATGGAAATGTTTGATCGAAAGTTAGACTTCGACGCCATAAATGTAAACCACGGATATACGGCTCTCCCACGTTAGGGATAGCATCTACTGCATCTTATTCCTTTTCTCGAAGCAACAAACACACCCCAAAGCGGGTGAGCCACATCCCACTTCTCTACCCTATTAAGTTGTTCAAAATGGACGCTTTTGAGCTTCAGTTTGTAATGCAGAGTGCATTAATTTGGTTACAGGCGTTTGGTGACTTTAACGTGAAACATCTGAAGAGTGCCTAGCCGATATTCGCTTTTTAGCCTGCCCGGTAGTATACGAAATTCTTTTGATGTGTAGGCATGGGAATTGTTTTGACCTGCCCAAAATCATAAACTCGCGACTCTAATTCTGATTCAGATCTAGGACACAGATATGAAGAAAGTCTTTGTAGCAGGTCATGGAGGGATGGTCGGCAGCGCTTTGTGCCGACAGCTGGAAAAGCATTCCAATGTTGAAGTAGTTACTCGAGTGCGCCAAGAACTTGATTTGTGCGATCAAAGAGCGGTTCAAGAATTTATGCAGTCAGAAAGACCCGATGAGGTCATTCTCGCTGCTGCGAAAGTGGGTGGTATTTATGCGAATAATAACTTTCCAGCAGATTTTATTTATCAGAACTTACAAATTCAGAACAATGTGATAAGCGCAGCGCATATAACTGGTATACAGAAATTGTTGTTTCTCGGTGCGTCTTGTGTTTATCCAAGCCATATTCAACAACCTATGCGTGAAGATGCGCTGCTGACAGGAGTTCTCGAGCCCACGAATGAGCCATACGCTATTGCGAAAATCGCAGGGATCAAAATGTGCGAGAGCTTCAATCGGCAGTATGGAAGAGACTATAGATCAGTAATGCCAGCCAATCTTTATGGAGTAGGGGACAACTATCATCCAGACAACAGTCACGTAGTCCCCGCTTTGATTCGTCGATTCCATGAAGCAAAAATTGATAAATTAGATGAAGTCATTGTCTGGGGTTCAGGTGCACCAAGCCGCGAATTTCTTTACGTCGACGACATGGCCGAAGCCAGCCTATTTATACACAATCTTGATCAGCATGTGTTTTCGGCATTCACACAACCGATGCAATCGCACGTGAATGTTGGTACTGGAGTTGATGTAACGATTAAAGAATTAGCCAGCACTATTAAGACTGTCGTCGGATTTGGGGGTAAGATATCGTTCGATACAACAAAGCCAGATGGCACACCTCGTAAATTGTTAAATGTAGATCTATTGGAAAAACTTGGATGGTCTGCAAAGGTTGGCTTGCGGACTGGCTTGGCAAAAACCTATTCTGATTTTACAGAAAACGGTTTTGGTTCTCCTTAAAAAATTGGATGTTCTGCTAGGTTTATTTGAAAGCATTTTGCAAGCCCGTGAGGCTTTTGTTGAACTTAAGATTAACTAGCTAAATTTCAGGAACCGTAATGACAGCTCTTCGTCAATGGATACGGTTACCGTTTTTTTTAAACGTCAACCTTCGCGCATACTTTTTGAAGAATGGTTCGTTTGCGATATGCTCGGACGGTTCGTCAGCGTGCAGTTCAAAACCGTGATTTCCAAGGATAGTTGCGTAGTTCTTGGTAGCGTATGCCCCATTGGTACGCGTTGCAGCGGTATTGTGAAAGTCATCAATGACAACTTTTTCAAGCATGGCAGCAAACATGGCGAAATGGTTTTCCACCTCATCAGCTTCTAGCAAATAGAGCACCCTGTCGTAAATGGCCAGATCGAAATGGTCTATTCCATGATCTGAGAGGAAAGTTACGATCTCCGGCTTTCTTAGCTTGTCGACAAACATGCGACCGTTGCCGTGCATTTGTGTTTGGGCTAATTTTATCGCATAGCGGTTAATATCATAGCCTAGTATAACCAGAGGGATTTCCGTTTTTGTGACTGGTTCGTCTTCTTTTAGACTGCCATGAGCCGTCGCGTTGTCAAAATGTTGCAGTATGTTGCGCAAGTTGGGTCCGCTTGCACATCCAAATTCAAATACAGATCGCATTTTTTGCTTTTTCATGTATTCCGCATAGAAACTTCGGCGCTTATTGTGATAATCAGCATAATAAGATTGCCAGACAAACGGGTCGACAAAATGTCTGTAACGCCAGAACATTTGGGAGGTTTTGATTCTATTTTTTAGGTAATGCAACATAGGACCAAACAGTTTAGGTCTCGTTTATAGATATGCGAAAAACTGTTGTTTGAGTCGTAGCCTAGATCAAAGTTTTGGTTAAACAACCTCAAACTTGCCTTAAATAATACGTGGTGTTAACGCAGCATATACACTTCCTTAAAGGCAGCTTATTTCCAGGACGGATTACCCATGAGGTTTTAGGTTTACCGATAGCGTTAGTCTAAACGTCCACTGACGAACCACATTGATTTCAACGTGAAACGGGACCAACTTGACAAATTCAAATCATGAGCCTTAACAAAGCGTTAGAAATTCTCTTAGCAATGCTCGCGCTTGCGATTTTGGCGCCTATAATGCTTTTGGTATCGTTGCTGATCTGGCTGCAGGACTCTAAGAACCCTATCTATGTTGCACAACGCATGGGCCGGAACCAAGAGATGTTTGGAATGTTGAAATTCCGGACCATGGTTTACAATGCCGACCAGAGCGGCATATTTTCCACATCCACGGCAGACAGCCGCATTACACTGATAGGACACTTCCTGCGCAGAACTAAGTTGGACGAGATACCGCAATTGATCAATGTGGTTTTGGGTCAAATGTCTTTTGTGGGGCCACGAGCTAATGTGATTTCAGAAATTGAACACTATTCAGAGGATGAAATAAGACTTTTTTCAGTGTCTCCGGGTATCACGGATATCGCCTCGATCGTATTCGCCGATGAGGGCAACATTCTCGCTGGCTCAATAGACCCAGATAAAGATTACCGCCGACTGATCTGGCCTGCAAAGGCGGCTCTTGGCATTTTTTATGTAGATAATCGTGGAATTTTAATGGACATCAGGTTGGTTATTTTGACCATCTACGCAATGTTTAACCGTGACGCTGCCTTGCGCCATCTTTTTCTTTTTCTGGAAAGGCATGGTTGCGAAGCAAACCTTTGTAAGCTTGTCCTTCGCCGGAGGAATTTGGAAGAAGAGCCGTTCTTGAATTTAGCCCCTGACAAAACTGATCTCCAACAATGAGAATACTTTTCATTGCCAGTGCGGCATCAGCCCATTCTCAAAAATGGATCACTTACTTCGCAAATAGGGGCCACCATATTCTATGGTTTTCTCTTCATGGCGAGGACAACCTCTTTGTTCCTCACCCTAACATAAATCTTGTTGCAAATACTGCCGGCTTTAGCGGACTCCTAGGCGCTTTTGACAAATTATGGCGCATGATCCGAGACTTTTCGCCTGATGTGACCCACGTCCATTCGGTTGGCTCATACGGACTGGCTGGCGCGGTGCTGGGTCGAAGGCCAATTGTCATGTCGCCTTGGGGATCTGATATCAATAGGAATAAGAAACACTTGATCAAGCGCGGCATCTTGCATTTGATTTTGCGAAGGGCAGATCTGGTGACGGCTGATGCCAACTATATACTTGAGGCCAGCCGCAGGCTTGGGAGGGAAGACACACGCTATGAGCGAATTAATTTTGGCGTCGATACGAAGTCTTTTTCTCCAGAGGCTGCGTCCCGATCGGCATTTGAATTAGCTAAATTGACCGGCTGTGAGACATTTGAGGTAGAGAATTTTAATATTGTCTCAACACGGAATTTTCATTCGGTTTATGACGTTGCCTGCCTCATCAGGGCAATGCCCCAGATAATGTCGGCGCTTCCGAAAACACGGCTGTATCTTTGTGGCAAAGGTCCGGAGGAATCAAATCTCAGACAGCTATGTGCTGATCTCGGCCTTTCCCATGCCGTCTCGTTCGTTGGGCACTTGGACCAGACTATAATGCCAGCCTTTTTGGCTGGCATGGACGTATTTGTGTCAACATCGAAAAGCGATGCCGGTATTGCCGCCAGCACCGCCGAAGCCATGGCATGTGGGGTGCCTGTTGTCATTACAGACATCTATGAAAATGGCGATTGGGTTGATGAAGGACGGGCAGGCTTACTTTTCCCAGAGGGAGATTCCTCCGCACTGGCAGCCGCTGTGAACCGCCTTGCCGAAATGGACGAGCACCGTTTACGCCAGATGGTTAAAAGTGCAAGGAAAAAAATCTGTGAACAAAATTGTTTGAATACTCAGATGCAGCGGATGGAGGAATTGCTTTTCCAGCTCGTAGTTCAGAGATGATCAAGTCTTAGCAACGAGGCTCTGGTGGCAGGTATTTAATGGTCGTGATAATTTTGCGGCAACGATGATTCGGTGCTATGTGATTCAAACAACCAAGAAGATATGGGAAGGAAATAGTGGTGCCTAGTCAACATTCCTCATTCTCAATCGCGGTTGATTTTTGATTGCGGTCGTTCAACCATGAATAGTCGACTGTTCGATCTTAATCGTAGGTACAAAAAGCTGATTATTCAGGGGATCGACGTCACTGCGATACTGATTGCAAGCGTTGCAGGCCTTGTGTTTTTTGGTGGTCTTGGGGCCTCTTCAACTGCTACTTGGCAATACCTGTTTCTTGCACTCGTTGCAAATTACGGCGCTCTTCGCCTTTCGAGAGTATATAACCGGGTTCTTCGGTATGGTTTGATAGAGACACTTAGACTTTTGGCGGCAGCGATCACGGGTGCAACATTGTTTATTGTTGTAACTGGCCCCGCTTTTCTGTCTGGTGTTGGCACTTCGCAAACTGTTATTGTCTCTCAACTCGGCGTATTTATCGCAACGTGCCTTATTCGGATCATTCTTGTTTCGCTGTTGCACGCCAGTCGGCGCACAGGGGTGCCCACAGCTATCTATGGTGCTGGTCAGGCTGGACGTATTCTACTGAGCGTTCTGGAAACAGGCAGCAAGTTTGATCCGGTTTGCTTTGTGGATGACGACCCAGAGAAACATGACACCTTTATTCACGGATTAGAGGTGTCCTCTGTCAAAACCCTCAAAACACTAATTCAATCTTTAGGAATACAAAGAGTTTTTGTTGCAATCGAAGCTGTTTCAGCAACCCGTAAAGCGGAAATACTTGAGTCTTTGGACGGCTTGGACGTGCATGTTTCTACGGCGCCATCCCTTGAACATGCGGTACTGCATGGCTGGACGTCTGGTCTTGATAGCAGCGTTGATTATGAACGAATTATTGGGCGTGAAGCTAATATCGCCGACATTGATCTGATCGCCGACAAGCTCACTGGGCAGACAGTACTTGTCACAGGCGCTGGTGGCACCATTGGGAGTGCGATTTGTCGAGAGGTGGCGAAGTATAAGCCGAGGGAAATCATAATGCTCGACCAATCTGAACTGGGGCTGTTCAACGAAACGAACAAGCTTCAGCAGTCGGTTGATGAAGGGAGGCTAGGCATCAAGATCTCTGCATGCCTTGCCAATCTCTGCTTTAAGCAAAATTTCGAGTCGGTTTTCAATGAGAACTCAGTCGATTATGTTTTCCATGCAGCGGCGTACAAGCATGTCCATCTTGTGGAGCACAACGTTGTGTCTGGTCTCCACAATAATATCCTGAGTTGCCGAAACCTGATCGATGTCGCAGGTTCAAAAAAGGTCAAGGCGCTTGTCGCAATCTCCACAGACAAAGCGGTTAACCCCACCAATATCATGGGTGCCAGCAAACGCGTTTGTGAATTGATGGCATTGGCTGCGAGCCACAAATTCCCTGACACGTTATTTTCTGTGGTGCGTTTTGGCAACGTTCTGGGGTCATCGGGATCGGTGCTGCCTATATTCCTCAACCAATTGAGAGCGGGCGGTCCGTTGACTGTCACAGACAGGCGAGTGGACCGCTATGTGATGTTGGTGGCTGAGGCCGTGCATTTGGTGGTGAAGGCCACTCTGCTGGCATCGCGGAAGCCGGAAATTTTCATCCTGGAGATGGGGACGCCTAAGAATATTCTCGATATTGCAGTCAAGTTGATACATTCACAGGGCAAGGTGCCTGTCATCGAACCGGCAGATGACCGACAGCTTGGTGATCACGAGATCGGGATCGTGTTTACGGGCCTGAAGCCAGGAGAAAAGCTGTCTGAGGAGCTGTCATCGGTAGGCGATCTTCAGCCAACAAAATATTCGAAGATACTATCAGAACCGGCGTCGCTGATGCATCTCAAGGCTTGTGATGATATTGTCTCTGCAATCGAGTCTGCTTGCGCGGTTAACGACGTGGACAGACTTATAGAGGTGCTTTCGGAACCCACCATCGGCTTGAGCTCTGACGGTTCGCTGAATGAGCTCAAAGCTCAGAACTGAAAGCTTCATAACTAGGAATATTGAGCGAAGATGCCCGGAGAGATTTCAATGAAGGTGCCATTTTTTGAATGGGCTAACCTTTTTCTTGAAGATCGTGAGAACTATCTCGATCTCATCGACAAAACCCTCAGCAAGGGTAGCTTCATACTTCAGCAGGAAGTTGCAGACTTTGAAGCCAAAATCCGCTCCTATCTGGATATAGAGCACGCAATCGGCGTGTCGGACGGCACGAATGCCATTCTGCTTGGTCTTCGAGCTTCTGGCGTTGGTACCGGTGATGAAATTTTGCTTCCGAGTCATGCATTTATCGCGGCGGCACAGTCGATCCACTTTTCGGGTGCAAGGCCGGTAATCGTCGATATTGATCCCGATGACTGGCTGCTTTCCGCAGATTCGATCGAGGCGAATATAACCGAGCGAACTACCGCGATCATGCCGGTGCATGTCAATGGGCGGCTGTGCAACATGGAAAGAATCTGTGAAGTCGCCGAGCGATATGGGCTTCGGGTTTTCGAAGATGCGGCGCAGGCATTTGGCGCGCGCTTTGACGGCGCGCCGGCCGGTTATTTTGGCGAATGGGCGACATTCAGTTTCTATCCGTCGAAGACTCTTGGTTCCTTCGGTGATGCTGGTGGTCTCGTCACACGCAATGATGAAATCGCTAAGAAGATGATGTCAATGCGCAACCATGGTGCCGATGAGAACAAGATGATCCCGACAAACATTGATGTTTGGGGAACAAACTGCCGCCTCGACAATCTGCACGCCGCCATACTGTCCTACAAGATAAACCTATATGACCGCCACATTAGCCGCCGCAGGCAAATCGCCCAGCAGTATCATGACGCTTTCAAGGATATCCCTTCAATGGCTCTTCCCGAGGCCCCTGATGAGGGAACGCGCCATTTCGATGTGTTCCAGAATTATGAAATCCGAACCACCTATCGTGACGGGCTGCGCAAGCATCTCGCAGACAATGGAGTCGGGACGATCATTCAGTGGGGCGGGCTTGCGCTCCACGATCTGACTAGCCTTGGTATTGCAAACAAACTGGTGGAGGCGTCACGGTTCTTTGAAGAGTCGATGCTGCTGCCGATGAACCACATGCTGACGGACGAACAGGTATGTTACGTCATTGGCTCAGTCCAACAGTTTTTCTCTGGGCGGGCTGAGTGACATGATTTCAGAGCTGGGAGATCTCGCTAATCCGTCAAAGTTCCGAGAGCCTGTGGAACTTGGCAAGGTATCGTGCAATGATGCGCTGGCTTGGTATCGGAAGCTGGTCGAAATCCGCAAGGTCGAGGAACTGACGGCCGACATCGTGCTGTCCGGCGAAGTATACACGCCATGCCACCTGTCCATCGGTCAGGAAGCTGTTGCGGTCGGGGTTGCCAACAGCCTCACGGCCAATGACTTTATTTACAGCAATCACCGCAGTCATGCACATTTCCTTGCGCTTGGCGGGCCGATGGACGGACTTCTGGCAGAAATTTTGTGCCGTGAGAGTGGGGTGTCTGGAGGTTATGGCGGATCACAGCATTTGACATGCGAGGAGGTCGGCTTCCGCGGTTCAGTGCCTATCGTCGGGGCAACTATCCCGATTGCCATTGGCGCCGCGTTCTCGGCCAAATACACCAAAACGGACCATATCGCTGTGGCGTTCTTCGGCGACGGTGCTTGCGAGGAAGGTGTCGTTCATGAATGTTTGAACCTTGCTTCGGTTGCAGAACTGCCGATTCTGTTTGTGTGCGAGAACAACCTGTATTCAAGCCATCTGGACATTTCATTACGACAGCCAAACGATCGGATTGCGCGGTTTGCTGACGCGCATAACATCGCCAACAGGACCATCGACGGCAATGATGTTGCCGAAGTGGCACAGATTGCTGAGGAACTGGTATGCAATATAAGAAGCACTGGCAAACCAGGCTTTCTTGAGGCTGTGACCTACCGCCTTGTCGGGCATGTCGGGGGCCGACGGGACGTCGATGTTGGTCTGCGTCGAAGCGCTGAGTTGCTTGAAAGCTGGGAGATGCGAGACCCGATCATCAGGGCACGTTCCGGCATCATCAAGAAGGGGTTCGCCACAGATGCCGAGCTTGATGCGATTGATACTGGCATCGAAGAAAATGTCCAATCGACTTACCAACGGGCACGTCAACAGCCAGAGCCAGTAAGCATCAAGGATTAGACGACATGTCAGACACGGCGAAAGTCACCTATTGTGAGGCCATTTTACAGGGCTTCGAATATCTTCTTGAAAATCACCCTGAAGTTTTTGCCATAGGTCAGGGCCTTTGGAGCCCCTGGTATGTGGGTAATTCGATGAAGGGCTTGAAAGACAAATACGGTGCCGACCGCATTATCGACTCGCCAATTTCGGAATTAGCCGTAACCGGCCTCGGCATTGGTGCAGGCCTGACTGGCACCAGGTCGATTGTCATCCATCCCCGCATGGACTTCATGATCTTGGCAATGGACCAGATTGTGAACCAAGCGTCGAACTGGAGCTTTATGCTTAATTCTGACAAGCAACCGCATGTGACTATTCGCAGCATTATCAACCGCGGTGGTGGGCAAGGTGCGCAGCATAGCCAGGCGCTGCACTCCTGGCTTGCGCATGTGCCGGGGTTGACTGTGCTTATGCCGTGGTCGGTTGCAGATGCGCGGGACATGCTGATCGGCGCAACTCTTTCCGGTCAACCCTGCATCTATATCGACGACCGGTGGCTATATGAATGCGCAGACAGCATTGGTTGGGCCGGGCCTGTTTCTATCGACAGATTCGTGCCGCGTATTGTAAGAGATGGCGTAGATATCTCCTTCGTGGGTGTAGGATATGCCGTTACACTCGCAATGGAGACAGCGGAGGAATTGGCCGCGATCAGCGTGTCTGCCGAGGTCATTGATCTTCGCAAGCTGTCCAATATCGATTATGAGCCGATACTGAATTCTGTGGCGAAAACCGGGCGTCTCGTCGTTTTCGACAATGCGTGGCAGAACTGCAGCGTTGCCTCGGAAGTGCAGGCGAGCGTGATGGAGCAGATCGACCCGTCTGTGCTCAAAGGGCGCCCGCTCAGGATTAACCTGCCGTCGACTCCTGCGCCAGCGGCACGTGAGCTTGAGAAGGGCTTCTATCCCAATCCGGTCGATGCAGCCAAGAAGGTTGCCGGCTGGTTTTCGCTTTCCTCATAGGCAGGTGGGCATGGCGGCATGCTGTGCCACAAGATGAATAAGAGATTTTTGTTTGCCATGAAAATCAACGATCTGCAATCTCGTGTTGACTGGGTTTGGCGACAGACACTTGAAATACATCGCCAAGCGCCTGAGACGCGCATCGCTTCGTCTCTGTCTCCAATCGAGATTTTCGTCGCGCTCTACTACGGTGAGTTGCTGCGCTTCGATGCTGCCAACCCGCGTGCCGAAGAACGCGACCGCCTTATCATCAGCAAGGGACACGGGTCCATCTGCATGTATCCAATTCTTGCGGATCTCGGCTTCTTCCCGAAGGAAGAGCTTGAAAGGGTTTGCAAGAAAGGCGGAATTCTTGGCGGCATCCCTGACCCGATCATCCCTGGGTACGAGACCGTCAACGGCTCTCTGGGCCATGGCCTTGGTGTTGCGACCGGAATCGCATTAGGCCAGCGCCAGAAAGGGGCAAAGCACGACGTAGTTGTTGTTACTGGCGACGGTGAACTGCATGAAGGCTCTTGCTGGGAAGCCATAATGTTGGCAGGCCATCAGGGTCTTGAAAATATGACTTTGATTGTTGACAACAATTCTATCTCAATGCTTGGCCAAACCAACGAGATCGTATCGCTTGGTGATCTGAAGGCTCGCCTGACCAGCTTTGGCTGGGAGGTTGAAGGTGTGAATGGTCACGATATCGGAACCCTGCATCGTGTCCTTGGCGAGGTCAAGTCGGCGCGCAACGGCAAGCCGAAGACGGTCATCGCTAACACGCTGAAGGGGCGAGGCGTGGACGGGCTCGAGAACCATCCACTCTCACACATCATAAACCCGAAGCGAGAAACCCTCGATGACTTGCTTGGGACAAATCCATGATTAAGCCGATTGCCCAGCGGGACGCACTGTTGCGTCGCATTCACGAGAACATGTTGACGGACAAGAGCATCTTTTTTGTGTCTGCTGATTTTGGGTCACCTGTTCTCGACGACATCAGAGCTGACTTCCCGGACAGATTCCTGAATGTTGGCATTGCTGAGCAGAATTTGATCAATGTTTCAGCCGGACTTGCGCTAGAAGGTTTCACGGTCTTCGCCTATGCAATCGCACCCTTCATTACCATGCGCTGTTTCGAACATCTACGGGTGAACCTCGCCCTTTTGTCCGAAGTCCGCGAAATGAATGTAAACCTGATCGGCGTTGGTGCCGGGTACAGCTATGTTGTGTCGGGGCCAACACACCAGTGCTACGAAGACTTGTCGCTTGTCCGCAGCCTGCCCAATTTCAGAATTTTCTCGCCATCAGATCACCTGACCGCTGCTAACCTGTTCCATGCCTGCGTGCAGTTGACTGGCCCAAAATATCTGCGGCTGGATGCGCAGGTTCTACCGCCGCTGCGTGAAGATTGTTCGCCAGCCCTTGGTAAGACAGGATTTGATGTGCTGCGCGACGGTGCGGAAATCGTGATCGCCGCAACCGGCTTCATGACTCATACTGCCCTTGCGGTGGCCGAGATGCTGATGGTCAATGGTGTCGATGTGAAGGTTATCGATATTGTCAGCCTGACGGACTTTGATGCCGAAGCGTTCCTTGGGTGTGTTGACGGCCGACGCCATCTGTTTAGCCTTGAAGAAGGCTTTGAGGGGCGTGGCGGCGTTGATGCGCTGATGCGGCACCTTCTGACCAACCGCGGAAACATGATGCCATTTACCGGAATCGGCGTTGCCCCCGAATATAAGTTCGAGCTCGGATCACGTGCCGAGCTTCATGAGATGGTTGGCATCGGCGTAAATGCGGTTCAGGATCGCATTCTCACAACTCTCGGGTAATGGGCTTCAGGAGGTCAGGTCCGGTTTGACTGTGCCTCGGCTTCTTCGATGATCCTGCGGCGCAATCTCTTGGAATTCATTTCGACAATATTCTGCGCAGCTGCTGATCCGAAAGTTTTCTCGATGCGCTTTAGGAATTGTGGACGCGAGAAATATTCCGTGAATTTCTCGTCTCGCATCCTCAGGATTTCGCTAGCATCCATCTTTTCGGTTGAAAGCGGAATCGTCTCATAGGAGTGGAACGAGAATTCCTCGTATTTTGTTGGTAGACGCTGTCCTTCTTGCCTTGCCTGCATATAAAGCGGGCTACCAGGAAGCGCCATTGCAGCATAAGTATTCCAGCCGACTGTGTTGAGCTTGGTGCTGAGTTCGAAAGTTTTCTGGATCGTCTCTGGAGTGTCACCTGGAAGGCCATAGATATAATTGGCCATAACGTGAATGCCGGCTGCTTCCACCTGGGCGACGATTTTTTCGACATCGACCGCCTCAAATTTCCCCTTTGCCACCTCAAGACGAATTACCTTGTCACCGCTCTCGATGCCAAGTGCGAGCCAGCGGATGCCTGCCTTTCTGATCCTTGCCAGTTCTTGCGGGTTTGGTACCGTATCGACACGTGAATAGGCCCACAGTTTCAGGTCATCGTTCTTGTTAAGCCGAATTAGTGTATCAACGATCGGACGGTAGAACTTCCTGTTAAGCAGGAACATTTCGTCGGTGATGCGGATCGTCTTCACGCCCATTTTAACCAGCTTGGTCAGTTCTCGTTCTACAAATTCCACGCTCCAGTGGCGCATTCCGCTATAGTTGCTTGCGATACTTTCGGGGTCCTCGTCATTCTTATTGATCAGATTGATCATGCAGAAACTGCATTTGAACTGGCAGCCGATCGATGTCTGCAAAGCGGCGTAGGGTGACCGAAATACATCCTGATACTCGGCATGCCAGTAGGGCGCGCGGTAAAGGTCCAAGGGTGTTTCTTTATAGGGCAGAAGGTCCCAGGCATATCCCGGCATCATGCTGTCGAGTTGAGCCTGGGATACAACCTTGGGCGGTCCTGTGAACAAGATTTCGTTGTCAATGCGCACGGCGAGACCGTTCACATTTTCAATATCCCTGATGCTGATATTTTCCATCGCCAGCATCTCGCGCATCGCATAGATGCCCTCGTTCAGAAAGACGTAGTCTATTGCCGGTTCCTTCCTGAGGGTTTCATCGGGCAGTGCCTGCACATGTGACCCGACAAAGCCGATCGGCGTTTCTATACCTGCGGCTTTGAGCTCAGAGGCAAGGCGTATGGCGCCGCTCATGTTCGTCGTGCCGGCATTAACATTCTGGCCATAGACGACAAAACAGATTGCACGCGGTGCCATTTCGGTGACCCGTTTCACAAATTCCTTATCGGGAACTGCCTCGGCAAGGCAATCCATAATTTTCGGTTCAAACCCGGCAGCGCGGACACTTTCGGCAATAAGCAGCGCCCATGTCGGCGGCTCGATAGCAGAGTATTTCTGTGCGAGCGTCTGGTATGTGACAGCAGCGTTGTTAGGGGAAATGAGAACAACATCTGTCATCTTAGAGCCTTTCCGAGCGTAGCAATCCTGACCTTTCAGATTAATCCCAATATTGAATATGACGCAGTTTTAACGCAACCGAATTTGTATGGAGCCTGCCTATCCGAGCCCTGATTACGCAGGGTCCGGCGCTGTTGGCTCCGCTTGCCGAAGTAGGCTTGCAAGCTCTTCAAACGGCCCTTTGTAACGTCAGTCACTGGCATCGATTGTTTTGTCGGAAAGGGTTTTCTGTTATATACGATGACTGCCGAACAGGCTGGACCAGCGAGGGCGAATGTCAATGGCCGGAATAAAATTGAGCTATCTGTGTCCGATCAAAAACGGTATCCAGTATCTTGATTGCATGGTTGAAAGCGTTCTTTCGCAGAACAACGACGCCGTTGAGATAGTTTTTGTAGATGGCAAGTCAACAGACGGCACCTACGAGCGTCTGCTTGAGCTGCAAAAACAAGCTCCTCACAATATTCAGGTCTATATTGAAGAGAATGACGGTGCGCGGCCCGGACCGGGACGCGCCTGGAATAATGCGGCGTCGAAGGCGCGAGGAGACATTCTTGGCTGGCTTGGCTGCGATGACGCCAGTGTGCCCGGCGCGACAGATTTCGCTATCCGTTTTTTTGATTCAAATCCTGACGTGAATTTGATCACTGGACATTGCCGTATAATCGACAGCGATGGCAGACAGATCATGATGCACTTGGCGCGCCAGACATCCCGCGAAGAATTGCTTGCCGGGGTCAACCCGATTTCCTGCCCTGCATCCTTCTATCGCGCGACACTTTTCCATAAAGTTGGCGGCGTTGACTCCTATGGCAATGACTTCGATCTCTTTTTGAAAATGTCCATTGGCAACGAGATTGTGCCGGTAGATGAGATACTTGGTGAGTTTCGCATCCATGGGGACAGCGAGACGGGTAACCTGAAATCATACATAAAGACCCTGAAGTTGGATGCGGATGTCATCACGAAGCATTCGAAGCGGTACCTCTCATCAATCAGGCGACGCTATCTGGCTGCGCGCATGATGGAAATACTAGGCTTTTCGTTCCTCCTGGCTTTCCTGAAACAGAAAAGAAGGCGCAGCAAGGCGCAGGCATGAGCAGGGCTGTCACGAAGCGGTTCGTCATCGATGCGGGTACCTATTACCTTCAGCTTCTGACCACCTTGGTTGTTCTAGCCGTCCTGACCCCCATGATTATTTCGCATTATGGCGAAGGGGGTTACGCAACTTGGGCCCTTTTTCTTTCCTTCGTCCCCTTTCTGCTTCTATTCGACATTGGGCTTAATACCGCGGTCACACAATTCACAGCCTCAAAGCTGGGAAATGTGCCGAAGGACGACATCAACCAGATGTACGGTGCGATGACAACCGTGATACTTGGTGGTGCGTTAATCATTGGTTTGCTGGGGCTGCTGCTTGGCCCGATTGCCGTTCAGGTTCTTGATATAGGTGACCGAATGCAAACGGCGATCAAGGTGTTGTGCCTTGGTGTTGCCTTTCAGCTTGTCTCAGCCTTTCTGAGCGGCATCGTATACGGCCATAAACAGATTGTTTTGGTAAGCCTTGCCCAGATAATTCAGCAATGCGCCTTTCTTGGCGGCTCGCTTGTCTATATGCGGACTTCTCCCAATGCAGGGATCGAGATGCTGGCCTTTGCTCATTTGACCGGCGTGTCAGGTGCATTGCTGTTTTCTCTGATTGTTATATTAGCGCGCCAATATGTGGACTTTCCGGTTGCCCTGCGTTCGGTTGGCCGAATTTCGACGCTGCGCGCGGTCATCCCCTATTCGCTGCGTGTCTTAGTTAACGGGCTGACTTCTCGCATTCTCTACAACACAGATCACATCGTCATCGTGCTGGTGGTGGGGCTTACTGATCTCGGCAAATATGATGTCGCATGGAAACTGTGCTTCTACTCGACCTATCTCGCCTCCGCGGTCTCATTTGCCACTTTCCCCAAATTCTCCGAACTCTATAAGGACGGTGGAGACAACAGGGAATTTTTCAACAAATTCGTTGGAGTGCAGCGCCTTTCATTTGCGGTTGGCGGCTCGATTTGTATCTGGCTGTATTTTTGGTGGGAAACCATTATCGCGCTTTGGATCGGGGATTACTTTCTGCTGCCGTTCAATGTCTTCATTTGCTTGCTGCTTATGAACCTGGTGCACATTAGCTCTGGGCCAGCTGGCAATGTGCTAACGGCCATCGGCAAAAACAAGCAGATGACTTATTCGGAAATCTGTAACGCAACGCTGAATCTCGGACTGTCTCTCATTCTTGCCCAGTATTTGGGAATCATGGGAGTGGCGATGGGTACTCTGCTGGCCGCGACACTGACAAGCTTCTGGTTCCTGCCATTCATCCTCTGCCGCTTTCTTGATCGTTCACTTGTCACGTTGTTGGCACGAAGTCTCGGCCAACCATTCATTTTCTGCGCGATGATGTGGTTGTTGAACGAGTGGCTGGCTGGAGAGGAAGTCGTTGAGACTGATTTCTGGACCTTTGCTATCAAAACCGGGGCTCATGGTATCGCCTCGGTTCTGTTGTGGCTTGGCTTTGAAGCTATCGCGTCGCGATGGTCGTCTGATGTGGAGCAGGCCACATGATCTCAGGGATCAAGGCAATCTTTCGAACACGCCTTCCCGTTTTCTATCGGGGGCTTCAATCTGTTTATTACAGCCTTCGCAAGATTGGCGAGACAGGGCCACTTGGTGGCCTTCTCAACAGGGTCGGCTGGATTTTGAAACATTCAATCGGTTCACGCGACGGTTTTGACCAGACAAGCTATGCCATGCCGCACCGGCATCATATCGTCGACCATGTCGCATCGCTTGGTCCGCCGGAAAATATCCTGGAGATAGGTTGCGGATATGGCGCCAATCTAGTCAATCTTGCCAACTATTTCACAGACACTCAGCTTGCGGGAGTTGACGTGAGTAGGACCGCTATAGCCAGCGCCCAGACGGTGCCGAAGCTTGCAAGTGCGGATTTGAGGGTCCACGATCTCGGCAAGCCGCTGCCGTTCGCTGATAACAGTTTTGATGTTGTTCTCTCGGATGCAGTCCTTATGTTCTTTTCCGAGAGACGTCTGCCGGCTTTGTTGCGAGAGCTTTTTCGGGTTTCGCGTCACGGTGTCATTCTCCACGAATATAATGTCGAAGGACAGGGAGGCAGCGTTTATGCTGAGGGGCGCTGGATTCATGATTTTCGACATGAGTGTCTAGGTGTGATGCCGAATCTAGCCATTGAGACTGTTCAAACCCCTTTTGCTGGTGGACTCTGGTCTGCCCATGGCAAATTTCTGCTCATTCGAAAACCAGATTCAGAGGTTTCTTGTTGATGAAGGAGCAGGCGTAATGCAGTGGGGCGAAAAAGTATGTGGTTGTCACTTCTGAGAAGTGTGGAATTTTTTCCAATCTTCCCATACAACATCAACTGCTTTCACCGCTACAGGTTTACGTCGATTGAATAATCCAAGGAATATTGCGCTGATGGGGTGTGGTCGCATCTGCAGGAAGCACGCGGAAGCGATTGCTGCGACACCTGGTGTTCAGCTTGCGGGCGTTTGTGACGTGAATGTTGAGAGGGCAAACGATTTTGCAGCCCGGTACGGGGTGCCAGGGTACGGTTCGCTTGACGAACTGTTGGCGAAAGAGGATGTAGACGCGGTAAGTGTACTCACACCAAGCGGTATGCATCGTGACCACGCACTGGACGTTATGAAGGCAGGCAAGAATGTGCTTGTCGAGAAGCCGGTAGCGTTGCGGCCAGACCATGTTGTTGAGATGGCGACCATGGCTCGTGAGCGCGGCCTTCAGGTTTACGTCGTGAAGCAAAATCGATTCAACAAGCCAGTGGTCCAGCTTCGTCGAGCCATTGATGATGGCAGGCTCGGGTGCCTCGTCATGGGAACGGTTCGTGTCCGCTGGTCGAGGACAGACGCCTACTACCAGCAGGATGCATGGCGGGGTACGTGGGCTCAGGACGGTGGTGTGCTGGCCAACCAGGCGATCCACCATCTTGATCTTCTGCAGTGGTTTTTGGGCCCCGTCGTCTCTGTTTTCGGTTTCGCGAGAACAGCCCTTGTCAATATCGAGGCTGAAGATACAGCCGTGGTGACGTTGAATTTCAAATCTGGTGCCATTGGGGTATTTGAGGCCACAAATGCGGCCCGGCCGTTTGATACGGAGGGTTCAGTTTCGGTTTTGGGTGAGGGTGGACTCGTCGAAGTCGGCGGATTTGCTGCCAACGAAATGAAGACCTGGAATTTCGTCAATTCAACCGAGGCTGATGAAAGCGTTGTCAATAACAGTGCGACCAATCCGTCGGATGTCTATGGATTTGGCCACATTGAGGTGTATCGTCATCTGTCCGCCGCGCTTTCCGGTGAGTCCCATAGCCTGGTAACAGCTGAAGAGGCACTCGACGGAATTGTCCTGCTTCACGCCATTCATGAGTCGATTGAAACAGGACAGCAAGTCTATGTCGATGATTGGGAAAGTTTTGCAAATGTGAAATTGGGGCGCGCCACCGTTTGACTTAATCTGTGGTGGTTCTGCCAGCTTCAACGACAGCCAAAAACCACAGGAATCGAGGCTTTAATTCGAACCATGAAGACGTCTGACACCCTAACCGTTCCTTTTGCAAGCCTGTTTTCTTCCTACCGGTCAGCGCAGGATGAATATGATGCCGCCATACGGAACGTCATCCTGGACAGCGCATACGTTGGCACTGACAGTAACAGATACGTACGTTCTTTTGAGTCGAATTTTGCTGCATTCACAGGTGTCCGGCACGTCATTGGATGTGCAAATGGCACCGATGCCATCGAGATTGGTCTCCGTGCGCTAGAAATTGGTGCCGGAGACGAGGTGATCGTGCCAGCAATGACATGGATTTCGACAGCATCTGCGGTGATGCTGGCGGGCGCAAAACCTGTTTTTGTTGATGTTGGTGACTCGGATCTGAATATCGACCCGACCAAATTGGAAAGTGTCATTACCCCGCGGACGAAGGCAGTGATTGCTGTTCATCTCTACGGGCAGCCGGCGCAAGTACACCGTATTCAATCAATTTGTGATACACACGACCTGTTCCTGATTGAGGATTGTGCGCAATCTCATGGTGCCAAAGTGAATGGTGTCCAATGCGGCAATTTTGGTGCACTTGCCACTTTCAGTTTCTTTCCAAGCAAGAATCTGGGTGCGTTTGGTGACGCAGGCTGTGTTGTCACAAATTTGGATGACTTGGCACAACGCGTTCGGCGGCTTCGAAATCACGGGCAACTTGTCAAAAATGAGCATAAGGAACTTGGACGGAACAGCCGCCTCGACGGCCTCCAGGCCGCCCTTCTCGATGTCAAGCTTCGTCATTTCGACAAGGCGCTCGCAAGCAGAATAAGGGTGGCCGCTTATTATTCAAAACATCTGTCCAATCCTGGTGTGGAACTGCCACCAACAGTCGAAGATCGGACGTCTGTGTATCATCAATTTGTAATCCGTACGAAACGCCGCGACGCACTGCGCGATTACCTACAAGAGAATGATGTTGTGACTGGGATCCATTATCCTCAGATTCTGCCCGAATTAGAGCTTTTTGGTGCCGACGATGCAGTGAACCGCTATCCCGTGGCGCGGCGGATCGCCGACGAGGGTGTGTCGCTGCCGATCTTCCCGGAGATGAGTGCCGATCAGATGGCGAAAGTCGTCGAACTTGTGAACGCGTTTAGTAGTTAGACGGCGACTTTCGGGGCGGTGCGCTCCGCTGTGGAGGATTAGGGGATGAATGTCTGGGTTGTTAAGGTCGGAGAGCAACTTCCAATCAAAACTAACATCCGCAAGTTGAGGGCTCTGCAACTCTGTGAAGCTCTTGCGGAGCAAGGCCACAAAGTCACCTGGTGGACTTCCGCTTTCAATCATTTTCAGAAGGACTGGTTTTTCAACGAGGACACAGTCCTGACACCATCCGAAAATTTTACAGTCCAGGCAATCAGGGGCATCGGTTATCACCGCAATTTCTCGTTGCGCCGTCTTGTCGACCACCGAATTCTGTCACACCGTTTTGCCCTAATGATACCGAAAGCCGAATTGCCGGACGTTATCGTGATTGCGATCCCGGCCTATGACGTGGCCTACCGCTTTGCCCAATTTGCAGTCGCCAATGGCATCCCCTACATCATTGATGCGCGCGACAAGTGGCCTGACTCATTTGTCGATAGCAACATGCCTAGTTTAAGGTTGCTTGGTAGATTGTGTCTTGTCTACGAACGATATATGACGCGCTATTCCATCAGGAATGCGGCAGGGCATGTAGCGATGTCTAGGAACATGGCGTCCTGGCTAGAGGGCTATCTCGACAAAAAGCGCATCTCCGGAACAGCGGTCATTCCCCTTGGGTTTAGCAGACCTGCTGAATGTCGGGATCCAAGCCCGGCGGTCAAGAAACTCTTTGACAGAATCTATGGCAAGAAGATCGTCACTTTTGTAGGCACCTTTGGGAAGTATCATGACCCGACGGTGATGATTGAGGCTGCCGAAAAAATGGGTGATGACAAAGCCGCGTTTGTAATTGTGGGTGACGGCGAGATGGCCAGTGAGCTTCATCTGCGCGCAAAAGATGTCTCGGGGACGCATTTCACAGGCTGGCTGGATATGGACGACATCGATTATGTTTTGACCCGCTCTCATGTGGGGGTCTGTTCGACGGGCATCACCGCGGAGCGGGAGTTTTTCCCAAACAAGGTTTTTCTCTATTTGTCCTATGGTCTCTCGGTAGCGTCCATGTTTGCGGGTGAGCTGCGCGATTTGATTGATGATAAGTCGCTTGGCTTCAATTTTCAGACATCTGATCAGCTGGTTTCGGGTCTGTCTGGCCTTTTTGAAGATCAAAACAGGCTTGAAAAACAGTCACTGGCGTCAACTAAACTATTTCGCCAGAAATTCGACTCTAGAGAGTTGATGCGTCAATATTGCGATATTGTGTTATCAGCTTGTCAGTAATTAGCAGAGACCTGTTTTGATGGGCAACATGAGCTCGTAGGCACCAAAGCCTAGAATAAAGGATTTTGACAAGCCGGATGCAATATCTAGATGTCGTACAGTTTCTTTCTCTTTCAATATTCCAACCATTTGTTATCTGCGGTTATAGGTGGACTTTCGACTGCGCAGCGAATGCGAAACGTGCGAGTCTGCATTTCGACAATCCTGCAGGATAAGTGTTGGTTAACATGATAATTACCCGAACACCGTTTCGTATTTCCTTTTTTGGTGGAGGAACGGATTATCCAGCTTACTTTCGCATAGCTGGTGGGGAGGTTCTTTCCACAAGTATTGATAAGTATTGCTATATCTCGATACGCCGTCTGCCACCGTTCTTTGAGCATAAATTCCGGGTATCCTATTCCAAGATAGAACTGACAAACTCAGTTGACGAGATTGAGCACCCCTCTGTGCGAAATGTTCTCAAGTGGAAGAATATCGACGATGGTACAGAAATTCTGCATATCGGTGACCTTCCAGCACGCTCGGGTATCGGTTCCAGTTCCTCCTTTACCGTAGGGTTTCTGCATGCGCTCAACGCACAACAGAGACACAGTATTGATAAAAAACAGCTGGCCGCTGAGGCTATCCACATAGAACAGAACTTGATACAGGAACCTGTTGGTGCGCAGGATCAAATCGCGGCTGCTTATGGCGGTTTAAACCATATCGAGTTTAAGACTGACGGCTCTTTCAATGTGTCGCCCGTCTGTCTTCAGCCCAATGTGCTGCAACGCCTGGAGTCAAGCCTTATGATGTTCTTTACGGGCGTTACCAGACTGTCGCACGAATATTCATCAGCGAAGATCAAAAATATCCCCCGCCGTGATACGGAGTTGTCGCACATGCGCAAACTGGTAGGTGAGGCACTTCAGATACTTCACAGGCAAGACAGCGACATTGATGATTTTGGCCGCCTTTTGCATGAAAATTGGCAGCTCAAGAAAACTTTGTCGGACAAGGTCACCGCACCTCATTTGGAAGAAATTTACAACACCGCGATGGTGGCTGGTGCTCTGGGCGGCAAGCTGATGGGTGCCGGTGGCGGCGGTTTTTTTGTGTTTTATGTGCCAAAAGAGAAGCAGGAATCCGTTAAACAAGCCTTATCAGGGCTCGTGCATGTGCCATTCCAGTTTGATGACGATGGCAGCAGCATTGTCGTCAACAAATCGGAATGCATGTATGGCTGACCCATCATTAGGTTGCTTGTCCCCGGCGGCACATTTCTGCTTGGTCTGGGATTATCAGGTGACGGCTTTCAAGTGAAATTTTGGAAACACCCATTCGCCTTACAGGGTTGACTTCGGCATGCCGGGTGTTGGGCAGATTACTATATTCTAAGACCTTACAAAGCGGGGTGGGGGAATTCAAACATCAGGCGTGGTGGGCAGAGACAGGAACCGTGGTGAGATTCTTTATTGTAAAGCTTTGGAAAGCCCGGTCATCTTCCTTGCTGTTCGTCACGCCAAGCCCTATCACTGATTTTTTAAACAGTCCAATTTGGATTGCTGCCAAAATTTATTTGCATTTATGCGAATAGCTAGCTGTAGACTCTTCCAGATTGGAACCGGAGAATGGCTTTGAAATACCCGCTTATGCGAGGGAATTTTTCCCGCAAGGACCTTGATCTTGTTATCGATCATCTGAAGCAGGACGACCCATTTCTGACGAATGGTCGGCATTGCCGTGAATTCGAGGAACAATGGTCTGAATGGCTTGGGATAAAGCATTCGGTTTTTGTCAATTCGGGTACTTCGGCTAACATACTGTCGATTGATGTTCTCAAGCTGCGCCATCCGGAAGGAGGTGAAGTCATCGTCCCTCCGATCACCTGGGTATCAGATATATCTGCGGTGCTGCGCGCCGGGTTCAAACCCGTTTTTGCCGATATTGACCCGCGGACGCTTTCAATGTCGACGGACTGCATTCTTGAGAAAGTGACCGACAAGACCCGTGCCGTCTTCATGACACATGCCCAGGGTTTCCACGGCCTCACCAAAAAGTTGCTTGCAGAACTTGAGGCGCACAACATTTGGCTGATCGAGGATGTATGCGAATCTCACGGCTGCGAGTTTCGCGGAAAAAAGGGCGGAACCTTCGGAGTCATGTCAAACTTCTCATTCTATTACGCCCATCATATGAGCACTATAGAGGGTGGGATGGTATGTACGAATGACGACCGGCTGTACCAGGACCTTCGCATGCTGCGAGCGCACGGCATGGTGCGCGAGTCGAGCGATCAGGAGTTGAAAGATAACTACGTAAACGAGAATCCCGATCTTAACGAAGACTTCATCTTCTCGTTTCCTGGATACAATTTTCGCAACACCGAGATTGGAGGCATCCTTGGCAAATCGCAGTTAGGCAAGCTGGATCAGAATAATGCCCGCCGCTCTGAAAATCTCGAATTGTTTCTGTCTCTGGTCGATGACAGACATTATCGTACTGATTACGAAATAGAGGGGTCCTCCAACTATGCCTTCAACCTTGTTCTCAGAAACAAGGACCATAACCTCATGTCACGCTTGTGCGAGGCCCTTCGCTTGAACGGGATCGAATTCCGCCGTGGCTCTGCAGGGGGCGGTAACCAGCTTCGTCAGCCCTATCTGAAGGGCATTGTCGGCGAAACCGAGTATCTTGAATACCCGCAAGCCGAGCATGTGCATTTCTTTGGTATGTATCTGGGCAATTTTCCTGATCTAACTGCTGACGAAATCAGTGAAATCGTGGCGGTGATAAACGGCGTGGTAGAGGATTAGCCCTTAGAGGTGGGTTGTTGTGGAAACCATTATTCTTGTTGGCGGCCTTGGAACGCGGCTTAGGCCCGTCGTTAGCGATGTTCCCAAGCCTCTTGCATCGGTTCAGGGGCGACCATTTTTGGAATGGCTGATGTCTTACTGCGTCGCGCATGGAAGCAGCCGTTTTATTCTCGGTATCGGATATATGGCCGACTCCATCATCAGCCGTTTCGGTGACAGCTTCCAAGGTGTGCCGGTCAGCTATAGCAGAGAAAAGGAACAACTTGGCACCGGTGGCGCCACGCGCCGCGCGATTGGAATGGTTTCCGGCAATTACCCTGTCCGTGTAATGAACGGTGACAGCTTTTTTTCCATCGACCACTTGGAAATGCTGCGATTTCATGAAAATTGCCGATCGGATTGCACCATTGCGTTGTTTCCGGCGCACCGGCAAGGCAGCTTCGGGCGTGTCTTGCTACGGGAAAGAGATAGGATCGTCGGGTTTGACGAAGCCACCGCTGCACTCGGCGAGTGGGCTAATGCTGGGGTTTATATCTTTTCACCTGACCTGTTGCGCCGCATGGACAGTTTTGGAGACCACTTTTCACTGGAGAAGCAGGCTTTCCCTGCTTTAATTAAAGACGGGTGTCGATTGACAGCATATATGAACGCAGTCGAGATATTTATTGATATTGGAACGCCGGAGGATTATCACCTGGCTCAGGGCATTGAGTTTGACAACGTTTTCAACGCATTGGAAATTTAAAGGAATAGCCTTATGAAAGTGCTTGTAACGGGTGGAGCTGGATATATTGGTTCCACATTAGTGGGATATTTGCTTGATGCCGGTCTTGAGGTAACCGTTATTGACAATTTTATGTATGACAGCAGTTCGCTGCACCATTTCTGTGTCCATCCGAAATTTGACATATACCGGGCTGATGTCCGTGTGAGAGACCAGATTCGACCATTTTTGAAAGAGGCCGATATTGTGATCCCACTGGCCTCTATTGTCGGGGCTCCGGCATGCAACCGTGACCCCGTCGGTGCCAAGACCATCAACAATGATGCGGTCATGATGATGCTTAACCAGCTTTCTCGCGATCAGACGGTCTTGATGCCAACCACCAATAGCGCTTATGGGTCCGGTGACGAGGACAATTTCTGCGACGAGACTACGCCGTTGAATCCAATCTCGACATATGCCCAGGACAAGGTGGAGATCGAGAAAGTTCTGATGGACCGAGAAAACTCTATTTCCTTTCGGCTTGCCACAGTTTTCGGTATGTCGCCACGGCTGCGGCTTGACCTTCTTGTCAACGATTTCACATATCGCGCCTATCGTGACGGCACAATCGTTCTCTTTGAGAGCCACTTTAAGCGGAATTACATCCATGTTCGCGACGTCTGCCGGGCCTTTATGCTGGGGATAGAGAAGCTGGATACTATGCGCGGAGAGATTTTCAATGTGGGGCTAAGCTCTGCAAATTTATCAAAGCTTGAGCTCTGCATGGCCATCCAAAAGCACGTTCCCAAATTCACGGTTGTTGAGTCCAACACCAGTCGTGACCCAGACCAGCGAAACTACATCGTTTCGAACGCGAAGATCGAAAAGGCTGGCTTTGTCCCGCAATATTCGCTTGATGCCGGCATTGTCGAACTTCTCAAGGGATTCAGGATGCTTCGCAATTTTGCCTATGGAAATGTCTAGGGAACATGTCCTATCAGCGTCTTAGTCCTGATGATCGACATGCCGGCTGAAGGCAGCTGCGACGCCAGTTACGATCGTGCCTGATGGCACATCTTTGGTCACCGTCGCACCCGCGCCAATGATGGCCCTTTCACCCACAGTCACACCCGGTAGAATGGTGCAACCACCTCCAACAGAGGCTCCTTTGCAAATCCGTGTTAGCGGATACTGTGACGGATTTCGCTGATCCCCGCGGCGGCTTCGTGGATAAAGGTCGTTTGTAAAGGTTGTGTTCGGCCCGATGAAAACGTCGTCTTCAATCAGGGTGGAATCAAAGAGATATACACCGTTTTTAATTGTCACACGGTCGCCGATTCGGACATCATTTTCGATAAAGCAGTGCGATCCGATATTGCAGTCAGCGCCGATTACAGCGTTTTGAAGGATGACGCAAAACTGCCAAACTGAGGTGCCCTGACCAATATGCAACGACTGAACATCGCTGAGAGGGTGAATTTTCATGTCGATATAAATCTCGTGTTGCGGTCTGGGATGCACAACCAACAGGCAGTTGATCGAAGAACTGAAACAGACACCAATAGTGTTTTCCATTTTTCACCAAGTATGTCCCGCACTGTCCAGAGCTGCGGAGTGGTTGGCGGCAGCTACCTTAATTCATTAAGGGCGAAAAACGTCTGTTCTGTTCCAAGTGGAAACTCAAAGACAACTCGCAAAATATAAACTCCTAAAAACCATTCCCAAAAACATTTTAGTATTGACATATCCAGCCACAGAAAGAGCCGTGCATTCGTTGCGGCCTTCAGGCGGATGATGATATAACCCAAGCCCTAACAATCAAAGATGTTTCGGAACCTTTGGCAATGGCCAGCAATCTCGAACAGTATCTTAATGCCGAAGTGGAAAGCCTCCACATACTTCCAGCCCTTTCGGCCATCACAACTGATGCACGGGATGCGTTGGATGTACTGCCACTTTGGGAAAAATGGCTGAGGATTTTCTGGCTGCTCGGTCCCTTTATTCTTCTCATCGAACGCACACCCGCAGACTTTTGGGTATCGCTTTTGGCGATAATTTTTGTGTTGAGATCTTTATTTAAACGTGATGGCTCATGGCTCAGAAATTTCTGGGTGCGAGCCGGATTTGTGTTTTGGTTCTGGTGCATATTCGTAAGTGCAGTCTCGGACTTGCCTTTATACTCTGTCGGCGAAGCCGTTGCTTGGTTCCGTTTTCCACTCTTTGCTATGGCGACGGTATTCTGGCTCGCGAGCGATAAAAGACTCCTTTACGCGATGCTGCTGTCGACCGCTATTGGCATTACCGTAATGTGTGGCATCCTCACGACGGAGATTCTGGTTGAGGGTCAAAAGGGGGGAAGGCTGATGTGGCCATACGGTGACCCTGTGCCAGGTAATTATGTTGCTAAAGTTGGCCTTCCCGCGTTTGTAATCATGGTTGCGTTGGCTGTATCAATTAAGGGTCGGATTGCAGCGTTGTCGGGATTTTTAGCTCTCATAACGATGGTTATTTCTGTAATGACAGGAGAACGGATCAACTTTCTTATCCGCGCTTGTGGAGGTATGCTTGCAGGGTTGTTATGGAAACCAAAATTCGGCAGGTATATGGGGCTTGTTGCTGCAGAGATATTTGCCGTGGCTGCGGTATTCTCAATGCTACCGGCTACTGCTACACGCTACAGTAACGAGCTCATAAGAGGGGCAACAGACTTGGACAATAGCGGTTGGCTCAAGACGGTGAATGGAGGTTGGCAGCTTGCGCAAGATAACCTCTTGTTCGGTATTGGTACTGGGAACTACAGGGTTGTTGCCTACACTGGCGTTCTGGACGGCTATGATAGTGTTCGCCCGGACGTACACCCCCACAATTATTATGTCCAATTGTTGCTGGAAACTGGTTTTATCGGGTTTGTCCTTGGGGTTGTGTTTATCTGGTCTATCGTCTGGACCTGCTTCAGGCAATGTCTCATCAATAGAGAAAATGTGTTCGTAGCTACTGCCTGGGTGATACCATTCGGTATTTTCTGGCCAATAGCGACCAGCGCAGACTTCTTTGGTCAATGGAACAATGTGTTTATCTGGAGCGCGGTTGCCTTGGCGATCTGCTCGACGAACATTTCAAGAAATTCGCCTTAGGTGCTAGCACTGGAATTCAATTAGTCGCCGCAAACTGTTTGATTTCTCTCCTCTGAGGTGTAAATGGCCAAAAGACAAAATTTAACGAACGGGCATATAGTCAAATGAATTCGCACACATCTGGTAAGTGGCAAAGGAATACCAATCCATATGTCGTCTGACAATCGTCTTCAGTTCTGATTTTCCAAACTATTACAATAAAAACCCTGCCTCGTCTCCAGTTATATTTGCCGCCATCACTAATCATTGCCTGAGCGTAAAAAGTTACTTTTGCGCTTTTGTCACTTTTAGCGTTTTTAGGTCCAATTGTTGGGGGCCAATCATTGCTGGTGTTAATATTGTGTAAATTTTTATATTACTATTGCGTCTTATGCTTCTGCCAACATTGCAAGTCTTTAAAGAAAAAATTCCTCACTAACTTGCAGCGGCACACCAGCGCGGCGATGGCGGCGGTCTCGTTGATGCGGGCACGGCGGATGGAAATTCCCGTCATGGCATAGATCCTCGTCAGGGCCACCATGATAGTCGGCAAAAGTAGGACAAACGTCAGCGGCGCAAGGATTCTGGCGGCACCGTGTCAGCCGATCATCTCGTCAGAGCGGTCGTTAGTCTCGCCAAGCCGTTTCAGCACGGCTGGTCGGGTGCCTTTGTACACCTTTTCCAGATTTGCGGCGATCTTGGCGTTCTCGCGCTCGAACAGACAGGCGCCTGTCCTGTCGGAAGCGACGATGAAGGGGCCCATCTTCTTCGTCCGGATCACCCACATGGCCTGCGCCAGCCCCAACTCACCGCGCCAGTGAACGGCTTCCACAGCCTCGACCCCGCGCCCCAGCAGCGCGCCGGTGCCATATCCGACGGTGGACAAATAGACAGCGCCATTCGGCACGAAATAATCCTGATAGTCCTTCGAGGACATGCCGCCCTTGCCGATGATCAGGCGCGCGCCGGCGGTTTCGATCCAGCGCGGCAGCCATTTGGCGAAACGAAAGGACGCGGTGGCAGTCACCGCGCCAAGATCGAAGCTGCCATCCTCGCGGATATTGGCGGCCGGCGAGCAGTGGAAATTGGCCGCGCTTGCGGCTGGCAGGTCGATGGGAAGCGGCGCGCCGTCATCCAGCGCGCGCATATAGACGCCCTCGCGGGCGGTATAAATCAATCCGTCGAGCCAGACGATGTCGCCAAGCTCGAGCGCGTCGAGATCGGCCCTGTCAGGGGTCGTGCTCAGGCGGATTTCGCGTGGCCCGCTGGAAGGTCCCATTCGACTGTCTCCCGTCGCTGATAGGGGGTGAACCAGTCCGGATCGGTGCGGTGCTCGACACGCCCGTCCGGGAAGATGCGCGCCACCGCGCGGCGTGACGACAGG
>MDSZ01023380.1_pt1 | contig 60682 bp, 56 predicted proteins | sample 811201 | NCBI WGS metagenome assembly MDSZ01 (sample SAMN05326647, study PRJNA326480) | marine metagenome | isolation source: seawater | place: Indian Ocean: North | collected 2010
CATGTCGGGATTCGCGGCGGGCGCAAATCCGTCGAGAAACCAGGCGTCTACCGGGCCCTTGGAGACGTCGGGGCTCGCGCCGTCGATCACCCCGTCGATCAATTGTGGCAAGGTGTCGAGAATGTCGCCAAAGAGAACATCCAGACAAATTTGTGACTTGTGCAGGTATCTGCGGTGCTGACCCGGTATCAGCGGCGGATAATTGTCTTGTAGAATCGTTGACAGCTCGTGAAGGCTTGGCCACGCGCCAAGGGCCCGTTTGAGGTCTTCGGGCCTCAGCGGATGTTTTTCGCAGGAGATGTAGTGCAGGGTCCAGTTCGGCGGCGCCGTACGCAGCCACAGCTCGCAGGTCAACAGGAAATTCAATCCCGTGCCGAAGCCGGTTTCGCACACGGTAAATCGGCCGGGTCTCGCGTCATCCAGTTGTTGCCATCGCTCTTGCAGACGGTTGTGTTCCAGAAACACATAGCGACTCTCGGCCAAGCCGTCATCGCGGGAAAAATAGACATCGCCGTAGTCGATGGCACTGGGAACGCCGTCTTGCCAGTCGAGTTCTGCGGGGACGATAAAATAAGGATGGTTGCGGTGAGCCAAGGTGGAAGCCTGCCAATAGCAATGGAAAAGCGGGGTGCATTGTAGCAGTGATGGGGTGTGAGTCTGTACGTTTAGCCCGTTGGCTGGCCCTGGCTGTACTCGGTTTCTCTGCCTGGGCGCAGGCGGCGGCCGTCGACCCACAGCAAAGCCGTATCCAGCTCGCGCTGGCGACTGAGCCGCCGACGCTGCACTCTGCCCGCGCCACCGATACCATAGCCAATTTTGTGCTGTCTCACCTGATGGAAGGCCTGTTGCGGTATGGCCCCGATGGTGAACTGATCGGCGGCGTGGCGGAGCGCTGGCAGCTCAACGAGTCGGGTGCGCGATTCTGGTTGCGGGAGGATGCTCGCTGGGCAGACGGCAAGCCGGTGAGGGCGCAGGACTTTGCCTTTGCCTGGCAATATGCCCTGCGCCCGGAAACGGCCTCGCAATACGCGTTTATTTTTTATCCCATTAAAAACGCCGAAGCGGTCAATCGCGGCGATATGCCCGCCAGCGCACTCGGCGTACGCGCAGTGTCAGATCGCGAACTGGTCGTAGAGTTTGACGGGCCGTGTCCGTATTTTCTCAGCCTTACGGCGTTCATGACCTACATGCCCCTGCGTGAGGATGTGGTGAATCACTGGGGACGTCGCTATGCCGCCGATGCTGACAAGCTGATGGTCAACGGGCCCTATGTGCTGGAGAAGTGGGTGCACGGCGCCGAGTTGCGGCTGGCTGCCAATGCTCGCTACTGGGATAACGAGAATGTGCAGATACGCCACATTGATTTGCCCTATATCACCGCTGACCCGAGTGCGCAGTTCAACCTGTTTCGGGATGGGCAGATTGCATTGGCAAACCTCGATACCGGCCTGCTGGACGAAGCGATTGAACGCGGCTTTGATATTCATCACTTTCAGACGGGCGCGCTGTATTTTCTGGAGTTCAACTTTCGCGAAGGGCGTATCAGTGCGAACCGGCACTTCCGCAAGGCAGTACAACATCTACTGAATCCCGAGTTACTGGTTAACAAGATTATCGGCTTGCCTGGTGTGCTTCCTGCTTACTCTCTATTCCCAATGACGGTTAAAGGCTTGGAGAAGCCCTTTCGCGAGGAATACCCTGTGTTGAAAGTTGAGCCGGATCTGGCGCTGGCACGTCGACATCTGGCGAAAGCCAAGGCTGAGCTGGGGCTGGCAGAATGGCCGCCGCTGATGCTGCTGTCGGGAGATAGTCCGCGTGCCCTTCAGGAGGCAGAGTACTACCAGTATCTTTTCAGGCGAGGGCTTGGCCTGGAGTTGCATATCGACCAGCAGGTGTTCAAGCAGCGCTTGGAGAAAATGCGGCGTGGGGACTTTGATATTGTTGTGGCGGCGTGGGGGCCTGATTTTGACGACATCATGACCTTTGCCGATTTGTTTGCTTCCTGGAATGACAACAACCGTGGGCGCTATCACAACCCCGAGTACGATAGATTAGTGCGTGCCGCACAGCGCAGCAGCGATGCCAAGCGCCGCTTCGACATTATGGGGCGCCTGCAAGCGTTGATTGTCGATGATGTGCCTATTTTGCCTACCTACGAGAATGCCTCACTGTACGTGCAGCACCCGCAATTGCGTGGCGTCAGGCGTGCGGTGTTTGGTGGCGATCCCAGTTTTCGTGACGCCTGGATTGCGCCCTGATGCTGCGGTTTATTCTGCGACGCCTGCTGTCGGGAGCGATCACCATCTGGTTTATCGCTACGGCCACCTTCTTTGCGATGCACGCGGTGCCTGGAGATCCACTGACTCAGGATAAAGCCATGTCGCCTGCGGTAAGGGCGCAGCTAGAGGCGCGTTACGGCTTGGATAAGCCCCTGCCTCAGCAGTATCTGCAATTCATGAGCAATATGCTTCACGGTGATTTCGGCATTTCCTTTACGCAGGAAAATCGCCGGGTAAACGATATCATCCGCGAACACTTTCCCGTCTCGGCGACATTGGGGCTCGCAGCGATCCTGATCGCCCTGGTCGGAGGGGTGGCCGCCGGCAGTGTGGCGGCGCATTTTCGGCAGCGCTGGCCCGATCGTGCCGTGATGTTGCTGGTGGTGGGGGCCATATCGGTCCCCGGTTTTGTGATCGCAGCGCTCGCACAACTGCTGATTGTGCGGTTAAACCAACTGGCGGGCACGACGGTGATTCCCGTTGCCGGCTGGGGAGGCATCGGACATGTCTGGGTGCCTGCGCTGGTGCTGGGGCTGGGTACGCTGGCATACCTCAGTCGGCTCAGTCGCGCGGCCATGCTGGACGTGCTCAGCAGCGACTATATCCTCGCCGCCAGGGCGCGAGGCGTTGCCGGCGCCGGACTGTTCTGGCGACACCAGCTGCGCAATGTCTTGCTGCCAGTGGTGACCGAGCTGGGGCCAGCGGTGGCGGCGATCACTACCGGTGGTTTTGTGGTGGAGCTGGTTTTTGCCATACCGGGGCTGGGCCGCTATTTCGTGCAGGCGGTGCAGCAGCTCGATTACACGGTGATTATGGGTACCACGGTGTTCTACGGTGCCTTTCTGGTGTTGGTCGTGGTGTTAGTGGATATCAGTTATGGCTTGATTGACCCTCGCATACGCTTGGTGGGGGGGCGCGGATGATCCCGGTGTTCCGCTTTGCGCCCTGGCAGCCGCCGGTGCCTGCGACCGAACTGTCTCAGCCGACTTCGCAAGTGGCGTTCACGCCCGCGGTTCTGTTGTCGACGTCGATCGTTGTGGCGCTGCTGCTGTTCGTTTGGGCTGGGCCATGGGTGTGGCAATACGACCCCGCCCAGCAATGGTTGTCACATATTTCTCAGGGGCCGACGCCGGCGATGTCGGCGCTGGTGGTGGACGATACTCGACCCCCCCGGCTGTCGACGGCGCCGCAGCGCCTGCAAATTGCGGAAAGCACTACCGAACGTGTCGCACTGCAATGGCCGCAGGTGTCTGGGGTCCAGCGTTATCGCCTTTACCGGGCTGGCGCAGAGCAGATTGGTCCGGGACTGCCGCTGTGGGAGGGCAGTGATCGGCATTACATTGACCGACTGCAACTCAGCTATCGCGTTTATCGCTATACCCTCGCCGATGCCGATACCGGGCTGCTGCTATTTTCGCTGGAAACACGACCAGAGTTTGCCATTTCCGCATTTGAAGCGGCTTTACAGGGGTTGATTCCGGAGGATGCCCGTGGCTTGCCGGAGCGTGTGTTGTTACCGGCGCATCCACTGGGCACCGATGCGCTGGGTCGGGATTTGCTGGCCAGGATGATGGCCGGTGGTCGCAGCTCGTTGTTCGTTGGGATTGTGGCGCCGTTGCTCTACATCGGCTTTGGTTGCGTGTTTGGCGGCTTGGCTGGGTATTTAGGCGGGCGTCTGGACCAATTTGCCATGCGTCTTGCTGACTTTGTCGTCGCCTTGCCGTTCTTGCTTTTCATGATTCTGCTGCGGATCTCGTTCGGGATTGGCCCCGGTGAAAACGGTATTTTACCTCTTATCCTGGCGATGTTGCTGTTGAGCTGGCCGGGAAGCGCGAGATTGGTACGAGGGCAGGTGCTGGCATTGCGAAGCCAGGCGTTTATCGACTCCGCGAGGCTGTCGGGGCGATCGGCGCCATTTATTCTTTATCGCCATATATTACCCAATGTGTTGCCGGTAATTCTGGTGGCGTTTAGCTTTGCCATTCCCTCGGCCATTTTTACCGAGGCGTTCTTGTCGTTTATCGGTATGGGCGTTTCGCCTCCCAGCACCTCCTGGGGCGCCATGTGCAATGACGGTATAAAAACGCTGTTGTCCAATCCCAGGCAGCTATTGCTGCCCGCCATGATGATCAGTATTGCGGTATTGGCCTTCAATACGCTGGGAGACGCACTGCGTGATGCCACTGACCGGCGTAGCGGAGGGGGACGCCTGTGAGCTTGTTATATGTTGACCAGCTGTCTCTGCGTATTGGCGACAATGCCGCGCTGCGAGACGTGTCGTTTTCTCTTCGAGAAGGCGAGTGCCGAGCATTGGTAGGCGAATCAGGTAGCGGCAAGTCGCTGACGGCCCTCTGCCTGCTGGGGCTTGCGCCGCGTGGGTCGGAGCTCTCCGCCAGACAGCTGCGGCTGGCGGAAGATATGTTGCCTGCGCAGGGTAGCCGGCAGTGGCAATCCTGGCGAGGGCGGCGTGTGGCGATGATTTTTCAGAACCCAATGACGGCGTTGAACCCAACCCGCACTATTGGCGCTCAGCTTGGCGAAGTCTTTTGCCTGCACCGGGGGATGACCCGGAAACAGGCGAAGCAGGCGTCGATAGCCTTGCTGGAACGTCTTGCGATTCCCCGTGCTGAAGCCCGTCTTTCCAGATATCCCTTCGAATTTTCCGGTGGCATGCTGCAGCGAGTGATGATTGCGCTGGCGGTCGCCTGTCAGCCTCAGTTATTGATTGCCGACGAGCCGACGACGGCGCTGGATGTGACGGTGCAGGCAGAAGTGTTGGCACTGCTCAGGGAAATGCAGCGTGAGCTGGGGACCAGCCTGTTGTTTATCAGTCACGATCTAGGCGTAGTGGCCAATATCGCCGATTCGGTGAGCGTGATGTATGCCGGAGAAACGGTGGAGTCTGCCAGCCTCAAAGCGCTTTTTACCGAACCTGCGCACCCCTATACCACAGCGCTGCGAGCCGCGGTTCCCCAGTTGCACAGCAGCCAGGCAATGCAGGCGATACCCGGCAGCCCGCCGGATTTACGTCAAGCTGTAAAGGGTTGTGCTTTTGCGCCACGCTGCCCACACCGAATGGCAATTTGTGAGGAGTCCCCGACCTTTATTCGCACCCCGCAGGGCAGCGTGACGCGTTGTTGGCGTTGGCATTCCGATCACCCAGACAACTGGCGGCTACAGTCATGACCGCGCCACTGCTTTCTTTGCGAAAACTGAGTTGTCATTTTCGGCAGGGCCGTGATTACCTGGCGGCCGTGGATGATGTCAGTCTCGACATATTTGCCGGAGAGGTTCTGGCGCTGGTCGGGGAGAGTGGTTCCGGTAAATCCACGCTGGGCCGTTTGATTGCTGGCCTCGAGGAGCCATCGTTCGGCGAAATGCGGTTTCAAGGTCAGTCTCTGGCCGGGCTGCGTGGACTCAAGCATCAGCGTGGTGCCATTCAAATGGTATTTCAGGATAGTTACGCAAGCCTGGATCCACGTATGCGCATTGTCGACAGTTTGGCGGAGCCCTTGCGCGATGTTCGGCTTCCGTCCGATGCACTGAGAAAGCGGATCGATAGCTGGTTGGATCGCGTTGGACTGGGGGCACGATTTGCGGACCGCTTTCCCCACGAATTGTCCGGAGGGCAGCGGCAGCGCGTCGGCATTGCACGGGCATTTATTGCCGAGCCGAAACTGGTGATTTGCGATGAGGCGGTGTCGGCACTGGATGTATCGGTTCAAGCACAGGTTTTGTCCCTGTTGCGCGATATCCAGCGGGATAGTGGAACAGCCATGCTGTTTATTACCCACGATCTGGCCGTACTTCCCAGTTTGGCTGATCGCATTGCCGTGATGTATCTCGGTGAGTTGTTGGAGTTGGGGACGACCGCGGCACTGATTAACGCGCCTATGCACCCTTACACCCGACAGTTGCTGGCCGCGCATCCCGAACCGAACCTGGATGCGCCGTTGGCATTGCCGGTCAGAACCGGCGCCTCGGAGCTGCCTCTGCCGCTGAGTCGCGATCGTGGCTGTCGTTTTGCCAATCGCTGTCCCTATGTCGACGACGCATGCCGTTTGACGCCACCTGTCAGTATTGAGAAGGACGCCGGGCATTTTGCCGCCTGTCATCGCCTGACTGAGATTGAAGCAGTGGCAGCTTCCGGGGGCTTCGATTAGCATGGATAAAGCACCACGACATGTAAGGAATGCCGACGAATGAATATCAGTATAGAAATCCCGGCCTTGATGGTAATGGCCAGATCGCTACTCAAGCGTTGCATTCTCGACGCGCAGCGGGTCGAGTCAAAACGCTATTTCAGGGAACTTGAGGCGGGCAACCCCGTACTGCTGAGTGACCTGTCGATGGAGGACGACTCGGTGCTGCGAGTCAGTCTGGAGATGAATGCGTCGGAGTTTTGTGGCCAGCTGAATTACAGCGCGTTTCGAGATCAACTGACGATGCTGATCGACACCTACAGCCGATATTTGAAAGCCGGACAGGAACCCAAGGTGTTGAGCGACGACAGCGGTGTGCAGCATGTGATCGTTCTGCCCGCAGTCAGCGAGATTCGCGGTCAGCGTAACGCTCTGGTAATGGGGTTTGACCAAAGTCGCCCCGCAAATCTGCGCCTGAAGTTGATGTTTGTAGATGCTGCACAGTTTATGGAAAAGGCCAGCTAGTCGCGTGTTGACAGTGAACACAAATACCGATAGCTTGCCGGGTTTATCGCTATAACTCGCAGTGCGCATGTCGGGATGTAATGCGCACGTACTGGTATGTGAATAACAAGAACGCTAACGAGGGGGCCACCTTGTCTGAGCAGCAACAGCAAATTGCCGAAACAATCAACGCCGCGAGAAAACGGCTGGACCTGGCGACGGATGTCGACCTCCAGCAGTTTTCCAGTCTGGTGGATATGTTTGACTACTGCGTAAGCAGCTATACGAATAACCCTGCCGTGAGCTGTCTGGGGTACACCCTCAGCTACGGCGATCTGGACCGTCTGTCGGCGCAATTTGCCAGCTATCTGCAGCAGCATAGTGGCCTGCAGCCCGGCGATCGCATTGCCATTCAGATGCCCAATATCCTCCAGTATCCGGTAGTGCTGTTCGGTGCATTGCGCGCTGGGATGATCGTGGTTAACACCAACCCGCTATACAGCGAGCGCGAGCTCAAGCACCAATTGAACGACTCCGGCGCGAAGGCGGTTGTCGTGCTGGCCAATATCGCAAAAACCGCTGAGGCGGTGGTGCCGGATACTGGCGTGGAAACCGTCATTGTGACGGAAGTGGCTGATCTGCATCCGCCACTGAAGCGCACACTCATTAATGGTGTCTTGCGTCACGTGCGTAAAGAAGTTCCTGCTGTCAGCTTCCGCAAGTCTATCCCGCTGCGTAAAGCGCTGGCGCAGGGCAAATCTGGCAATTACCAAAAAGCCCAGCCCAAGGCAGAAGATCTGGCGCTGCTGCAGTACACCGGCGGCACGACTGGTGTGTCGAAAGGGGCCATGATCAGTCACCTGAATTTGATGGCCAATGTGCTGCAAAGTCAGGCGAATTTCACCAGCTACAACCTCGGCATCGGCAAAGAAACCTTTATTGCACCGCTGCCGCTGTATCACATTTACTCTTTCATGCTGGCGTTCCTGGTCATGCTTGAGGGTAACCACTCGGTATTGATTCCCAATCCTCGTGACTTGAACAGCGTTATCAAGGAAATGAAACGCTGGAAGTGGAGCGGCATGAGTGGCATCAATACGCTGTTTGTTCAGCTTTGTAAGCATCCTGAATTTGCCAGTCTGGACTTCTCTGCGCTGAAGGTGACACTGTCGGGCGGTATGGCGCTGACCCACGGGGCTGCCCACGAGTGGAAGAAAATGACCGGTGCGGAAATCTACGAGGGCTATGGTCTGACCGAGACGTCCCCGGTGGTTTCTGTAAACCCCGGCAAGGGCAATCAGGTTGGTACGATTGGTATTCCCTTGCCCGGCACAGATATTCGTCTGGTTGATGACGACGGCAATGATGTGGGCGTGGGTGGTCGCGGTGAACTCTGCGTGCGGGGTCCACAGGTCATGATGGGCTACTGGCAGCGTCCTGACGAGACCGACAAGACCATTATCGACGGCTGGCTCCACACGGGTGATGTAGCGGTTGTGCAGGAAGATGGTTTCCTGAAAATCGTCGATCGTAAGAAGGACATGATTTTGGTGTCGGGCTTCAACGTTTATCCCAACGAAATCGAAGACGTGCTCAGCGAGCACCCGAATATTGCCGAGTGTGCAGCGATTGGTGTGCCCGACGAGAAATCTGGCGAAGTCGTTAAAATCTTTGTGGCGCCCAAGGAAGGCAGCATTGATGAAAGCGAACTGAAAGCGTTTTTGCGTGATCGTCTGACGGGCTATAAAATGCCGCGCTATATCGAAGTGCGCGACGAGCTGCCCAAGACCAATGTGGGTAAAGTGCTGCGCCGTACACTTCGCGACGAGGAACTGGCCAAGCGCGCTGCCAAATAACGCAGCACAATGCATTGTAAGGGCGCCCAGGTGGCGCCCTTTTTCGTTTCAGGAAGTTATGTCTGTCATTGATTGGAAAGCACTGAACACGCGCATAGCCCAAGCGTGCTATCGCCCGGACCAGTTTGCCCTGAAGCGCAAGTTGGCGCAGTTACAGCGCCGAAAAGATGAACATATTGAGGCTCCCCTCAAAGCGCTGTGTGAGCGCATTGAGGCCTCTGTACAGCGCCTCAGCGAGCGTCGGGCGCGATTGCCGTCTGTCAGCTATCCCGATTTGCCGGTCAGCCAGCGGCTGGATGATATCCGTGAGGCTATTGCCAGTCATCAAGTGGTGGTGATTGCCGGAGAAACCGGTTCTGGGAAAACCACGCAGCTGCCCAAGCTGTGTCTGGAAATGGGTAGAGGCGTGAATGGCATGATTGCGCATACTCAGCCGCGCCGCCTGGCGGCACGTACTGTGGCACAGCGTATCGCCGATGAGTTGCAAACACCGCTGGGTGAGGCCGTGGGTTATCAGGTGCGCTTCCAGGACCAAAGCTCGGCGAACAGCTATATCAAATTGATGACCGATGGGATTTTGCTGGCAGAGATTGCCAAGGACCGTTTCCTCAATAATTACGACACGGTCATTATCGACGAGGCCCATGAGCGCAGCCTGAACATCGACTTTCTCCTGGGTTATTTGAAAACCCTGCTGCCCAAGCGTCCTGATCTCAAAGTCATCATTACGTCTGCCACGATCGACGTGGAGCGCTTTTCGGCGCATTTCGATAATGCGCCAGTGATTGAAGTATCTGGGCGCAGCTTTCCTGTGGAATACCGCTACCGGCCGCTGGAAGAGCTGACGCCGGATCAGGACTTGGGTATTGCTGTCGAGTTGGTGCTCAGGGAATTGATGGCGGAGGGTGCGCAGCGCAGCGGCGATACGCTGGTGTTTTTGAGCGGTGAGCGCGATATTCGCGAGGTCGCCAAACATTTGCGCCACGCGCAACTTCCCGGGGCTGAAGTGCTGCCCTTGTATGCGCGACTCAGCAATGCTGAGCAGCAGCGCATCTTCGATCTCAATGGTCGCCGCGGCTGGCGTGTGGTGTTGGCTACGAATGTTGCGGAAACCTCGCTGACAGTGCCGGGCATCCGCTATGTCATTGATGCCGGGACGGCGCGCATCAGTCGTTACAGTGTTCGCAGCAAGGTGCAGCGCCTTCCGATTGAGCCGATTTCCCAGGCCAGTGCGAACCAGCGGGCCGGGCGCTGTGGGCGGGTTGCCGAGGGGATTGCCTATCGGCTGTATAGCGAAGAGGACTTTGAGCGGCGGCCGTTGTTTACCGAGCCAGAGATTCAGCGGACAAACCTCGCGGCGGTGATTTTGCAGATGCTGCAGCTGGGTTTGGGCGATATTCGCCGGTTTCCCTTCGTGGATGCACCCGATGGGCGGCTGATTCGCGATGGTTTTGCATCGCTGGCAGAACTGGGCGCGGTCGATGGTGAGCGTATGACGACGCTGGGGCGTGCGCTGGCTCGTTTCCCTGTCGATCCGCGTATTGCCCGCCTGATTATGGCGGCTGCTGAGCGTCACTGCTTGCGCGAAATGTTGATTATCGCCAGCGCGCTGAGTATTCAAGACCCCCGCGATCGGCCGGCGGATAAACAACAAGCAGCGGACGAAAAACATCGCCGATTCTGGCAGGACGGGTCTGACTTTCTCGCGTATCTGGCACTGTGGGATTACGCCGAAGAACAGCGCCAGAACTTAACCGCCAATCAATGGCGGCGCCTGTGTCAGAAGGAGTTTTTGAGCTGGTCGCGTATGCGCGAGTGGCGCGAGGTGCACTACCAGCTGGTGTTGATGTGTCGACAGCTCACATTGACGATGAACAAAGACGCGGCCGACTACGAAAGCCTGCACCGGGCCTTGCTGACCGGGTTTCTTGGGCAAATTGCCTTCAAAACCGAAAACCGCGAATACCTTGGTGCGCGCAATCGTAAATTGCGGATTTTTCCCGGCTCATCACAGGCGAAAAAATCTCCCAAGTGGATAGTGGCCGCCGAGTTGGCGGAAACCTCCCAGCTGTTCGCCCGCTGTGTTGGGAAAATCGAGCCAGAGTGGGTGTTTGGCATTAACGACAGCCTGCTCAAACGCCAGTATTCAGAGCCTCACTGGCATAGTCGCAGCGGCCGGGTGATGGCGTATGAACGTACGCTGCTGTACGGCTTGGCACTGCGTGAACGTCACCGGGTGCACTATGGGCCCATTGACCCGGTAATCAGCCGGGAAATTCTGATTCGCCAGGGGTTGGTAGAAGGGCGCTATCGGGGCAGTGCTGAATTTTTCAAATACAATCAGGCGCTGCGCCGCGACATTCTCGATATGGAGGACAAGGCTCGTCGGCGAGACATGCTGATTTCCGACGAGGAGTTTTATGCTTTCTATGATGAGCGGCTTCCTGAAGGCATCACGACGGGGAAGCAGCTGGAGTCTTGGCTGAAAAAATCCGCCGCGGATACCTCGCTGAGAATGTCGATGGCCCAGATGATGCGCAGCGATGCGGGTGTCGATGGAGCGCAGTTCCCCGATCAAATTTCCTGCGGCGATTATCAATTGAAGCTGAGCTACCACTTTGCGCCCGGTCACGCCGATGACGGTGTCTCGGTCTCGGTGCCGCTGGGCCTGCTGGCGAAAGTGCCCGAGGGACGGTTTGACTGGCTGGTTCCTGGGTTGTTGCGGGATAAATGTATTGCTCTGGTCAAGGCGCTGCCCAAGGCACAGCGCAAGCAGTTGGTCCCGGTGCCAGACTATGTGGATCGCGCACTCATACGGTTGGCGCCCAGTGACGACGCTCTGTTACCGGCGCTGGCGGCACGACTCGAGCAGATCAGTGAGGCGCGTATCGATGTGGCGAGTTGGGCAATGGCACCGGTCGATGACTTTTATTGCATGAATATTATTGTGCTCGATGACGCCGGCAGGCGTTTGGCGGGTGGACGTGATATTCGCGCATTGAGAGAGCAATTGGCTGTCGAGGTGCAGAAGAGTATTGCAGAGGAGAGCCAGGGCGGCTTCGAACCGCGGCGGTATCGCGAGTGGGTGTTTGATCAGCTGCCGGTAGAGCATCAATTCCGGCAGGCCGGTGCCACGTTGACAGCGTATCCGTGCCTGCGCGACTTGGGTGACGAGGTCGAGCTGGGGCTTGCCGAAACCCTGGAAGAGGCCGAGCTGCAAAGCGAGAGGGGAGTACTGCGCTTGCTGCTATTGCGCCTGCCGTCGCAGTGCAAGGCGGCGAGGGCTACGCTGTTTCGCGTTAATACGGCCCAGTTGCAGTTCGCGGCCTGCGGTGTCCAGCGCCGGGACTGGATTGAAGCCGGTTTATTGCTGACAGCGCGACAGGTATTTCTGGCGGGGGACAGCGTGCTGCCGAGAACTGCCGAGCAGTTTGATGCCTGTTGGCAGGCGGGAAGGGCCGGGTTTGTTCCTCAACTGGAGCTGACCTCGGCAATGCTGTCCGACATTTTGGCCGCCCAGGCGGATATTCGCCGGCGCCTGAAAAAACTCAACAGCCTGAGCTGGTTTCACAGTATTACGGATATTCAGCAACAGCTCGATGGCTTGTTCCCGGATGACTTTATGACCCGCGCGGCACCGGAAAATCTGGCGAGTTACCCGCGTTACCTCGCGGCCATTCAGGAACGTATCGACAAACTCGACGGGCATTATCAACGCGATCGACAATGTACCCTGACGATTGCGCCCATGCAGGATGCGCTCAATGACGTACTGAGCGCCTCGCCAGGGCTGTGGCGCCAGTCGGCCTTGTTGCGTGACTACCGCTGGATGCTTGAGGAATTTCGCGTGTCGCTGTTTGCCCAGCGTTTGGGGACGTCTCAGCCGGTGTCCGAGAAGCGTTTAAAGCAACAGTGGCAGGCGGTGACTAAGGCGTTGGGCCTGCCACAGCGCTAAGCGTTTGTGGCATGGGAGGTGTCGATGAGGTGGTGTGTTTGCGCCGGGCTTTAGGTATAGTGGCGAGGTCTGAGTCATGGGAAAACATGTGAACATGTCACTGCCTAAAAGGCTGGTACTTCTGCTGTGCTGCTGCATACCGTTATTGGGACAGGCCGCTGAAGAGTACGGCAACGATCCCCGAGATCCCTGGGAAGGTTTCAATCGCGCTGTCTTTGAGTTCAATGACGTTGCCGATCGCTACGTGGCTGCGCCGGTTGCGCGCACCTACAAAAAAGTGACGCCAGACCTGGTCGATCAGGGTATCGAAAACGTGTTCAACAACGTCGGTGAGGTTAAAAACTTTGCCAACGACCTGTTGCAGGGTAAGCCGGGTGATGCTCTGGTTGATTTCAGCCGCTTTCTGATCAATACCACCGTCGGCGTGCTGGGAATTTTTGATGTGGCTGGGAAAATCGGACTTGAGCGACAGTCTGAGGATTTTGGTCAGACCCTGGCACACTGGGGGGTCGACTCTGGCCCGTATCTGGTATTGCCCTTTCTAGGCCCTAGCACGGTTCGCGACGGTCCCTCCCGTCTGGCCGATGGCTATGTATCCCCCTTGCGTGAAGTCGAGCCCTTTACGGCTGACCTGGGGCTGATGTTGCTCGATCTGGTGCAAACCCGGGCCAAGCTCCTGGGGAGTGAAGACCTGATGAGCGGTGACCGATACACCTTCATGAAAGATGCCTATATGCAGCGGCGGGAGTTCCTGATCAACGACGGCGAGCTGCAAGACAGCTTTGGTGATGAAGACTTTGAGTCTTTTGATTTCTAAGCCAAGAGGGCGGCTGTGAATCCTACACAAGCTTGTTGCTTGCCACGCTGTGCGAGGGTGAGTAAAACAGCGAAATGAGCAGACCACTTCGCCATCGGCTGTTACTGATACAACAGGCCGATGATATTCACCAGCAGTTGCTGGGCGCCCTTGAGGCGCTGCAGGTAGAAGTGCTGTGTGTCACCGATAACCGGCAGGCCCTGTTAGCATTTCGCGAGGAAGATATCGATATCGTGATGATTGATATCGATCTGCCCGGCGGCCGCGGTATTGACCTGTTGGACGAGATGGCGGCGGACCCCCGTGAGCTTCCACTGATTGGCGTGTCCCGCCGTAACAGTCTTGCAGATGTTCTTGCGGCAGTTCGTCATGGCGCTACTGACTACCTCTTGTTGCCTCCCGAAAGCCACGATGTGATCCGGCATGCGATGGAGCGCGCGGTAGAGCGCTGTGAATTGAAACGCGAGAACCTCGCGTACCGGCAAAAGCTGGAAAACGCGAACCGTGAGTTGCTCGAAAGCCTTACCCACCTTCAGCAGGACCAGCAGGCCGGTAAGCATGTTCAGCAGTTACTGCTGCCCGATACCCCCAAAGACATCGAAAACTATCGCTTTTGCCACTTTATCCTGCCGTCACTCTACCTGAGTGGCGACTTTGTGGATTATTTTCTGGTCGGCGAGGATCACGCGGCCTTTTTTGTTGCTGATGTGTCCGGCCACGGCGCCAGTTCTGCGTTTGTGACGGTGTTTCTGAAAAACCTGTTTGCGCGCAAGCGCAGTGATTTTCTGCACCGGGGCTCAACGGCCATTCTGTCGCCGGCAAAAATGCTGGCGATAGCCAATCGCGAGCTGTTGGAAATGGGTATCGGCAAGCACGTGACCCTGTGTGTCGGCGTGGTCGACCTGAAATGTAACCAGCTTTGTTACTCGGTAGCGGGCCATCTGCCGGCGCCGGTGCTGAGTGTTGATGGTCATGCCACCTTCCTGCCGGATCATGACATGCCGGTAGGGCTGTTTGCAGAGGCGAGCTTCACTGATCACATGATCAGCTTCCCGCCGGGTGCCGTGCTCACGCTGTTCTCTGATGGTATATTAGAGGTGTTGCAGCGAGACAGCCTGGCGGAAAAAGAGCAGGCCTTGCTGGACTTGCTCAGTCGTGGACAGTGCTCCTCGACCGAGTTGGCAGAGTCCTTTGGGCTGACGGAGTTGAAGGAAGCTCCCGATGATATTGCGATTTTAGTGGTTTGCAGGTTATAGGCGTATGCAGCCCGGAAAAATTCTGGTGGCCGAACAGGATGGCGCCTACGTCATCAAGTTGATTGGTGATGTGCGCCTGACGCTGTGCACAACACTGGACGAGTTCTTCGATGAAATGCTTGGCAGCTGTGGCTTTGCCAGCGTGGTGGTAGATCTTGCCGATGCCAGCAATATTGACAGCACCACGCTGGGGCTGTTGGCGAAGCTGGCGATAAAAGCCAAGCAGCGTTTCGCTTACGTCCCTGTCATCCTCTCCACCAACCCTGACATCACGCGTGTTCTCGACAGTATGGGCTTTGACCGGGTGTTTCAGATCCGTGAAGAGCCATTGCTCGATGATGAGGACCTGGGAGAACTGCCAGCCCTGCCAGACAGTGAAGACGGCGTGCGCAAGCGGGTCCTCGAAGCCCACCGTATCCTGATGGGCCTGAACGAGGGGAACCGGGCTAAATTCCGCGAGCTGGTTTCTCTTCTTGAAGGGCAGTGTTACTGAGCGTTTGCAGACCGTCTTACTGGTTGTTTTCGCTGATATTCATGGCGTCGCACACCATTAGTTTGGCGCGGATGAATTCGCGGTGGGGCAGATAGATCAGTTCGGCGATTTTGCGAATCACATGCTCTTCGTATTTGTCGATACGGCCGTCCTCTGCGGCGACTTCCCACAAGGCTTTGACCAGACTGAATTTCTCATCGTTGCTGCAGTTGTCGTTAATGTAGCGCGTGAAAGGGTACAGTGAGGTGGTGTCTTTGCCCTGTTCCTGAGCACGGGCCATGAAGGCTTCGATCTCGCCGCTTTCCAGGTGGAAATGGTTCACCATCAGCTCACGGATTTTCTCCAGCTCAGCGTCATCCTGCTGGTAATCAGATTTGCTGACCTCAAGCAGCAGCGAGGCCGCCGCCAGTTGCAGTGACATATTGTCGTCCTGCTTTGACGGGTCATCGTCGCTCAGCAGGTTTTTCAGAAACTCAAACATCGCCCCATTCCTTCAGCAGGGTTTCCAGTTTTCCCTGATCGGCGGCAAAGGCGCGGATGCCTTCAGCCAGCTTTTCTGTTGCCATGGCATCTTCGTTCATCGCCCAGCGAAACGCGGATTCGTTCAGATCCAGCTTGTCGAGGCTTGGGAAATCCGCGTCGGCGGAGAGTCGCTGCGGCAATTCACCGCTATCTGCATCCAGTTCTTCCAGCAGTGCCGGACTGATTGTCAGCCGGTCGCAGCCTGCCAGTGCTTCAATTTCGCCGATATTCCGGAAGCTGGCACCCATGACAATGGTCTTGTAACTGTGCTGCTTGTAATAGGCATAGATAGCCGAAACTGAGCGTACGCCAGGATCCTCATCTGCGTTGGCGGGACTGTGGCCGCGTGCGACATGCCAGTCGAGAATTCGGCCGACAAAAGGTGAGATCAATGTGGCGCCAGCCTCTGCACAGGCGGCGGCCTGGGCAAGACTGAACAGCAAAGTCAGATTGCACTCAATGCCGGCTTTTTCCAGCTCAGCGGCGGCCTGAATACCTTCCCAGGTGGAGGCGATTTTGATCAGCAGCTTGTCTCTGGACACGCCAGCCTGCTCATACAGCGCTACAATCTGGTGGGCTTCTTCTATGGTCGCGCGGGTATCGAACGACAGGCGAGCGTCCACTTCGGTGGATACCTTGCCCGGCACCAGTTCGGTAATTTCGCGGCCAATGGCTACCGCTAGGCGGGTACAGGCGCGTTTCAGGGCGATGGCATGGCGCTCACTGCGCAATTCTTCAGCGACCACTTGGTCGATCAGTTCGCGATACTGGGGCAGTTGAGCGGCTTTCAGAATCAGTGAGGGGTTGGTGGTGGCGTCGCGGGGAGTGAAGCGGCGAATCGCTTCAATGTCACCGGTGTCGGCCACGACGTCGGTCATGGCGCGGAGCTGTGCTAACTTGCTTTGCATTCCTGTGAGTCCTGTTCTTTTCGTTCCAGCTGCCGTTCGGCGAGCCGTTGCGCCGCCAGTTCAGTGATGGCCAGCGCTTCTTGCAGTACTTCAATGCCTGCTTCTTTGTGGTGTGCCTGTTGACTGATATGACGGCGGAATTGTTTACCCCCCGGCTGCCCATTAAACAGGCCCAGCATATGCCGACTGATATGGTGGAGTCGGGTTCCGCGCCCAAGTTCCCGTTCGATATAGGGGTAGAGGGATTCTACGACCTCAACGCGTGACAGGCGGCGGGGTGATTCCCCATAAATGCGGGCATCCACCTCCAGCAGTGAATAGGGGCTGTGGTAAATACTGCGTCCCAACATACTGCCATCGACCTGTGACAATTGCGATAGCGCGTCGTCAATGCTCTCTATGCCGCCATTGATAATGACTTCCAGTGTCGGGAAATCGCGCTTCAGGCGATACACCATGTTGTAATCGAGCGGCGGAATTTCACGGTTTTCTTTGGGGCTGAGGCCCTGCAGCCAGGCCTTGCGGGCGTGGACAATCACCGTGTTGCATCCGGCGTCATGAATGCTGCCAACAAAATCGCGCAGCGGGCCGTAGCCTTCTTGGTCGTCGATGCCGATGCGGTGTTTGACGGTAATCGGCAGGGAGGCGGCGTCCTGCATGGCTTTGACACAGTCGGCCACCAGTGCCGGGCGAGCCATCAGGCAGGCGCCAAAAAATCCGTTCTGGACGCGGTCCGAAGGGCAGCCGCAGTTGAGGTTAACTTCGTCGTAGCCCCACCGTTCAGCCAGCTTCACTGAGGCGGCCAGTGCCGCTGGATCACTGCCACCCAGCTGCAGGGCCAAAGGGTGCTCGATGTCGCCGAAGTTGAGATGACGTTCGGCGTCGCCGTGGAGCAGGGCACCGGTGGTGACCATCTCGGTATAGAGTACCGCGCGTCGGCTCAGTTGCCGCCAGAACACGCGACAATGTCGGTCAGACCAATCAAGCATTGGCGCAGCGCAGAAACGCCTGTCGAGCGCAGCGTGGCTTGATGGGGAGGCGGCTAAGTCGGTGGTGCTCATCGGGTTCGGTGGCTCTCAACGTTAAGGCTTGCTGTTATGGACTGCGCTCCGATTGTGGCGCGCAGTTGCCGGGGCAAGTTTATCAGGAAACCGGACAGGGCGTTCAGACCCTTGCGGAAGGCGGGCAGCTTAGAAAGGTACTCAATCTCAAGACAAATACCCAAGAGGAGATGATGTTTTACCGTGCTCCCCCGTATAATGCCGCCTCGCGCTGCGGTTGTCTGCAGCCATGACGTTAAACTGACAAGGTAAGAAGCTTTTCATGACTGTCCGCACCCGCATTGCTCCATCTCCCACCGGTGATCCACACGTAGGTACGGCGTATATCGCCCTGTTTAACTACTGTTTTGCCAAGAGTCAGGGCGGGCAGTTCCTGCTGCGGATCGAAGATACCGACCAGCAGCGCTCTACCGCAGCATCGGAGCAGGCCATTCTCGACTCTCTGCGTTGGCTTGGGCTGGATTGGGACGAGGGTCCTGATGTGGGCGGCAGCTGCGGCCCATACCGTCAAAGTGAGCGCAGTGACATTTATCGTGAGCATTGCGAGCAGCTTATTGCCAAGGGGCTGGCATTTCGATGCTACCGCACTCCAGAGGAGTTGGATGCCCTGCGGGAGAGCCGTCGCGAGTCGGGGCTGCATACCGCACTAAAGCCGTCCGACCTGAAGCTGAGCGACGAAGAAGTGCAGCGCCGTGACGCGGCGGGGGCGCCCTATGTTATCCGTATGATCGTGCCCGAAGGCGAGGGGCGCTGTGAAGTTGAAGACATGCTGCGCGGTAGCATCGAACTGGACTGGGGGCAGGTTGATGCGCAAATTCTGCTGAAATCCGACGGGCTGCCCACATATCATCTGGCCAATGTGGTTGACGATCACCTGATGGGGATTACCCATGTATTGCGCGGCGAGGAATGGATTAACTCGGCGCCCAAGCACAAGCTGCTGTACGAATATTTCGGCTGGGAAATGCCGGTGCTTTGCCACTTGCCGCTGCTGCGCAACCCGGACAAGAGCAAGCTCAGTAAGCGCAAAAACCCAACCAGCATTCTTTACTACCAACGCATGGGGTTCCTGCCGGAGGCGCTGCTGAATTATCTGGGGCGTATGGGTTGGAGTATGCCCGATGAGCGCGAGAAATTCAGTCTGCAGACCATGATCGAGCACTTCGATATTCAGCGTGTCAGTCTCGGCGGACCGATTTTCGATGTGGAAAAGCTGCGTTGGCTGAATGGTCTCTGGCTGCGGGAAGATTTGGACGATGAGCAGCTTGTTCAGCGCTTGCAGGACTGGGCGCTGAACAAACACATGCTGATGACGCTGCTGCCGCATCTGAAACAGCGCATTGAGGTCTTTACGGATATTGCGCCGCTTGCGGCCTTCTTCCTGTCGGGCATGCTGCCGATCAGCAAGGACAGCTTCGCCGACAGTGCGCTCAGCGAGGAAGAATTGGCGGAGATGCTGCAATGCTGTCTGTGGCGCTTGGAAGCCGAGCAGAACTGGCAGCGGGATGCGCTATTCAATGATCTAAAGTCGCTGGCGACGGGGCTGGAAATCCGGATGAAGGACTTCATGCCACCGTTGTTTATCGCGATTGCCGGCACCACTGCGTCGGTATCGGTGGTGGATTCGATGGAAATTCTGGGGCCGGATATCAGTCGTGCACGCTTGCGGCACGCTGTTGAGGTGCTGGGTGGAGTGGGCAAAAAACGGCTGAAAAAACTTGAAAAACGCTACCAGGCGGCGCTCAGTAGTCATAGCTAAGCTGCTGTGCATAAAGGTTTTTCGGCATTCGCGGCGCGGCGATTAAAAAAATGCGCTTTTTTCTCGGCGGCGTGTTGACAAGGTTAGGGGCGAACCTTAATATGCGCAGCCTCTTTCGGGGCTATAGCTCAGCTGGGAGAGCGCTTGCATGGCATGCAAGAGGTCGGCGGTTCGATCCCGCCTAGCTCCACCAAACAAAAAAAACCGCCTACTAGGCGGTTTTTTTTTGCCTGCGTTTTATCCTTTCTGCACGGAAGCGATTTTTTGCTGCTCAAGCCCTTGAGGCACTGCTAAACTGCCTCCATATAACAGCACTGGAATGTCGCGAAGCGATATTCAATAAGAGCGGAGTACAGAGATCGTGTCGACTATTTCCATCAGCCAGAGCCACGCAAAAAGCGAAGACGATGTGCGCGAGATGCTTGAGTCACTGGCTGAAAAGCTCAAGCATGAGTATGACGTCACGGCGCAGTGGCTCAGTGACCGTGAGCTGGAGCTGAAGCGCAGCGGCATAGAAGGGCGTTTAACGATGCTGAGCGGAGAGGTCAAAGTGGATCTTCGTCTGGGTATGCTAATGAGCCCGTTTAAGTCGAAAATCCGTGATGAGCTGTCCAGGGCAATGGCTGAAAAGCTGGCCTGAGTGCGGCAATTCGTCGCATTTATCACAGCCCGGGAAATATTTTCAGATCTCGTACTCTAAGCAGCATCCATGTGTTTCGAGGAGATCGGAAAGCCAATGGCGTTTGTTAAGCGATTTTACAGAGCCGTGTCCCTATATCCACTGCTACTGCTTTTAGCGGGCATGCTTGCCAGTGCGTCCAGTCACGCACTGTTACCGGCGGCGATGGGCAACGGCGACCCCCTGCCCAGTCTGGCCCCTATGCTGAAAAGCGTGAACCCGGCGGTGGTGAATATCTCGACATATACCACTCGCAATGTTCAGCAAAATCCGCTACTTAACGACCCTTTCTTTCGTCATTTCTTCAATGTTCCCGAGCAGCAGATGCGCCCTCGCCAGCGCCGTACGCAGAGCGCGGGTTCGGGAGTTATTATCGATGCGGGTGCAGGAACTGTACTCACTAACCATCATGTCATTGATGGTGCGGACGAGATCACCGTAGCGCTGGAAGACGGCCGTAGTTTCAAAGCGGAGCTGATTGGCTCAGATCCCGATGTCGATATTGCGGTGCTGAAAATCGAGGCCAAGAACCTCAGCGAAGTCGAGCTGGCAGATTCTGACAAGTTACAGGTCGGCGACTTTGTAGTGGCGATCGGCAATCCCTTCGGTCTGGGGCAAACCGTGACAACCGGTATTGTGAGCGCCCTTGGTCGAACCGGTCTTGGGATTGAAGGCTACGAGAATTTTATTCAGACAGATGCATCCATTAACCCCGGTAATTCTGGCGGCGCGTTGGTGAACCTGCGGGGTGAGCTGGTCGGTGTGAATACGGCCATTCTGGCGCCATCGGGCGGTAATGTGGGGATCGGCTTCGCGATTCCTGCCAATATGGCCATGGCCAGCATTGAGCAGATTCTCACTCACGGTGAGGTGCGTCGCGGTCAGCTCGGCGTCATCATTCAGGATCTTACCTCTGAGCTGGCCGAGGCCTTTGATATCAAACCCGGTCAGCGCGGAGCGGTGGTGGCTGAAGTGCAGGACGATTCCGCAGCGGATAAGGCCGGCATTAAAGCCGGGGATGTTGTTGTGGAAGTTGATGGCAAGGCCGTGCTGAGTTCCGCGCAACTCCGCAATGCGATTGGTCTGCGCCGTGTTGGTGACAAGGTGAAGCTCACATTGCTGCGCGATGGTAAGGAAAAAACCGTCAAAGCGACTCTGGAGTCGGCGAAGAAGCAGGTAGAGGCCGATCAGCGAGCGGTGCATCCACTGCTGGAAGGTGTTGGCTTGAAAAACTCGGACGACAACAAGGGTGTGGTGGTTACCGAGGTTAAGGTCGATTCGCCGGCGGTCGGTAAGCTTCAGCCTGGCGATTTACTCGTATCTGTCAACCAGCGCCGTGTTCGCAGCGTATCGGAATTGCAGGCTGCCGCCGGGACGAATGCAGACGGGATGTTATTGCGAGTGATTCGCGGTCGCTTCGCCAGTTGGGTAGTATTGAAGAAATAGTCACAATGACTGCCGCGTTCGCGTGGCAGCCTATCGGAGGCTCGTATGATGAGCGTGTACCATCGTTATTTTCGCAGTCTGTCGCTGATCTGCGCTGCGTTGTTGCTGCAGGCCTGTGCCGGGCTGCCCGTGAGCCAGGATTACGATACCAGCTATGACTTCGGCGCGGTGACGAGTTTTGCGTGGTTGCCCCCCAAAACACCGCGCGAGGAGTTGAGCAGCAAACCGTTTGACGAACTGACACATCGCCGGTTTGTCGAGGCGATCGCTCAGAATCTGGGGCAGCGCGGTCTGCAACAGGTGGAGCCTGAAAATGCCAGTGTGCTGATCAGCTATCACCTCAGCTCTGAAGACAAGATTAAAGTGGACAGCTTCGGTTCGTGGTACAGCCATTTTGGTTACTACCCCTGCTATCACTGCGGGTTTTACCCCGGCTTCAACTACCATCATTTCCACGACAATGACCTTTGGGTGCGGGAATATACCGAGGACGAAGTCATTATTGATATGGTGGACCCGGTCAGCAAGCGGTTGATTTGGCGGGGGAGTGTGGCACGTAACCAGCCAACGATGGCGACGCCGATGGAGCGAGATCTATACGTTACTGAAACGGTGAATGCCATCCTGGCGAAATTTCCGCCAGGATCTGTATCGCCTTGATTTAGGTGGGAAAGCCCTTGCAACACCGAGGCCTTTCCACCACAATAGCGCCCCGCGATTGGCCGCGCTGATCGCTGTTTTATGGTGACCCCTCCGGTCCCCTCGCAACGATAGATAGCAAACCCCGCCAGGCCCGGAAGGGAGCAACGGTAGTTATCGACTCGTGTGCCGGGGTGTGGCTGGTTGGGTCGCCACCCATCTTTCTCTATCTTCGTGATTCCCCACTGATTTTCTGCATGAGCCGTATGTTTATGTCCCTGCGGGGCTGGTGTATCCTTGGCGCTTGCTTTGAAGAGAGTCCCCAATGAGCTATCAGGTTCTGGCTAGAAAATGGCGCCCCAAGAGTTTCCGGGAAATGGCCGGTCAGAGTCATGTGCTCAAAGCCCTTATCAATGCGCTGGATCACGACCGTCTTCATCATGCCTACCTGTTTACCGGCACACGCGGTGTCGGTAAAACCACCATCGCACGTATTCTTGCCCGCTGTCTGAATTGTGAGCACGGCGTGAGCTCCGAACCCTGTGGCCAGTGTCAGGCCTGCGTGGCGATCAATGAGGGGCGCTTTGTCGACTTGATCGAGGTCGATGCGGCTTCGCGCACCAAGGTGGAAGATACCCGTGAGCTGCTGGATAACGTTCAGTACACGCCGACTCAGGGTCGCTACAAGGTGTATCTCATCGATGAGGTTCACATGCTCAGTGCCAGCAGTTTCAATGCGCTGCTGAAAACGCTCGAAGAGCCGCCGCCGCATGTCAAATTCCTGTTGGCGACGACAGACCCGCAAAAGATTCCGGCGACAATTCTCTCTCGTTGCCTGCAGTTCAGCCTGAAAAACCTCAGTCCCGAGCGCGTGGTGGACTATCTCAAGCAGATTCTCGAAAAAGAGATGATTGCCTACGATGACGCCGCGCTGTGGCTGCTGGGACGCGCTGCTGATGGCAGTATGCGCGATGCTCTCAGCTTGACAGATCAGGCGATTGCCTTTGGCTCAGGCAAGCTGGGCGAAGACGATGTTCGCCAGATGCTGGGCACTATTGACCACGCGGCGGTACATCGAATTGTTCGCGCGCTTTCCCAGCATGATGGCGCACAATTGCTGGCCATTGTTGCCGATCTGGCGGAATTGGGTGTTGATTTCGCCGGTGTGGCCAGCGAGCTGCTGGTGGTACTCCATCGTTTGGCGATTGCCCAGACGGTGCCGGAAGGCTTGGACAACAGTCTGGGCGATCGCCAAGCACTGCTTGAACTGGCGCAAACGCTCAGTGCCGAAGAGGTGCAGTTTTACTACCAGATGGCCCTCCAGGGGCGTCGTGATCTGGGTTTGGCGCCAGAGCTTCGGGGTGGCCTGGAAATGTTGCTGTTGCGGCTGCTGGCCTTTAAGCCCGAAGGTGTAATGGCGCCGCCAGTGCACAGACTGCCCGCGTCTACCAGTTATGAGGGAGGCGAGACGGCTCCTGAAAAAAAGCCATTAGCGGCTGACTCAGGTGGCGAGCAATCGCCGCCTGAAACAGAGGCTGTGGCAGATCTGTCTGCCAGCGAGCGTGCAAGCCGGTTACAAGCTGACGTGTCAGAGCCCGCTGAAGCGGTGTCGACGCCGCCCACCTCGGCGCCGAAGGCAGTACCGGCTCCGGAGCCCACCGTTGATACAGAGCCAGAGGTCGCGCCGGCGACCGCCATGGCGAATGGCGGGACGCAGCACTCGGTGGATGTGGGCGGTGAGGCGCCCCTGCCGGATGATTACGCCAACTGGGCGAATTATGCCGAGCAAGCCCCGGATTCACAGCCTGATTCGCGGATTGCGCTGGAGCCGCAGCCCGCACAATCGTCTGAACCGACACCTGTCACCGCGTCCCCGGCGAAGGCCGCGCTGGATGTGCTGGCCTCTCAGTATGTCCCGGAGCCAGTGCAGGATTCCGCGGTAGCAACGCCCTCAGCACAGTCCCGTGATTCTGAACACCCGGCCGCAACTGATAGCGGTGAGAAAATCTCCTTGGACGAGCTGGACGCCCGCTGTTGGCGCGAGCGCTTTGAGGCATTCCCTCTGCCCGGTATGCTGGGCAGTATTGCTGCACATTGCCAGATACATGAGCGTCTGGACGCCCGGCTGAGCTTTATCATCGGCGAGGCAAACGCCACCTTGCTGAACGACCGACAGGTCGAACGTCTTCAGGAACAACTTAGCGAGTACTTCGGCCAGCCGCTGAAAGTGACGGTAGAGCTGGGAGAGCCGCAGGAAGAGACGCCTGCGCAGTATCGCGCCAGGTTGCTGAGTGAGCAGTTAGCTGCCGCGCGGGTGGCCATCGAGTCTGATCCACTGGTGCTGCAGATTATTGAAGAATTTGGTGCGGAGCTGGAGCCCGAGTCGCTCAGCCTGCCGGGCCAGCGTGGGAGAGAGTGATGAAAGCCGATTTGAACGATTTGATGAAGAAAGCTGCCGAGATGCAGGAGAAGATGCAGAAGGCGCAAGAAGAGATGGCTAACCGTGAGGTGCTCGGTGAGTCGGGCGCCGGTTTGGTGAAAGTCACAATGACCGGGCGTCACGATGTGCGCCGGGTAGAAATTGATCCCAGTTTGCTCACCGAAGACAAGGAAATTCTCGAAGACCTGCTGGCGGCCGCCGTTAATGATGCGGTTCGCAAAGTCGAGGAGAGTAGCAAGAGTGAGCTGGGCGATATGCTGTCGGGCATGGGCATGCCCGGCGGATTCAAGATGCCTTTCTGATGGCCAATTTCAGCCCACTGATAGATGAGTTGATAGAGGCGCTGCGATGTCTGCCCGGCGTCGGGCCAAAGTCTGCGCAGCGCATCAGTTTTCAGTTGCTTGAGCGCAATCGTGGCGGCGCCCAACGCCTTTCTCTGGCGCTGCAGAAAGCGGTTGACGAAGTGGGTCACTGCCGCAGTTGTCGCACATTGACGGAAGATACTGAGTGCCGAATCTGCCGTGATCCCCGCCGTGACCAGCAGACAATCTGTGTGGTCGAGTCACCCGCGGATGTACTGGCTTTTGAGCAGGGCGGTGACTATCGCGGACTGTATTTTGTGCTGATGGGAAGGTTGTCGCCCATTGACGGCATCGGCCCAGAGGAGATCGGTATCGATCGCCTGGTTGAACGTGTACAGGCACTGTCGGTCAAGGAATTGATCTTGGCGACCAATCCCACCGTCGAGGGCGAGGCGACCGCTTTCTATATCGCCGAAGAAATGCGACGTCTGGGTGTTGCCGTCAGTCGCATCGCGCACGGTGTGCCACTGGGTGGTGAGCTTGAGTACGTCGATAGCGGCACCTTGTCCCACGCTCTGAAGGGGCGTCAACGCTTTGACTGATTCAACCGTATATATCGAAAAACAGGCAGATTTGAATGCCGCGTGTGAAGCGTGGCGGCGCAGCAGCTTTGTCGTGATGGACACCGAATTTATCCGTCGCGATACCTTTTACCCGATAGCCGGTCTGATTCAGGTAGGTGTGCAGGGACAGGTCTACCTGATTGACCCGCTGGGCATCGACGATTGGGGGCATTTTAGAACGCTGCTGGAAGACCCCGCGGTGGTCAAAGTTCTGCATTCCTGCAGTGAAGACCTGGAAGTCTTTGATCGTCTCTGTGGTGCTATCCCATCGCCCTTGTTGGATACTCAGATCGGTGCCGGGCTGGCGGGAGTCGGTGAGGGGCTGAGCTATCAGAAGCTGGTGGCGCACTATCTGGATATTGAGGTCGACAAGGGGGAGACTCGCTCCGACTGGCTGCAGCGTCCCTTGACTCAGAGCCAATGCCACTACGCCGCGCTCGATGTGGAATATCTTCAGCGTATCTACCCGATGCTGCGCGACCGCTTGGCCTCGTTGGGGCGTTTGGACTGGTGGCAGGAAGACTGTGAGCGAATGATTGCCCAGGCTAAAGCTCCCGCGCTGCCAGAGGAATACTACCTCCGTAATAAATCCTTGTGGAAGCTCAAAGGCCGTCAGCGTCTGGCGCTTAAGGTAGTGTGCGCCTGGCGTGAGGAAGAGGCGCGTCGGAGAGATATGCCTCGCGGACGGATTTTCAAAGATCCGGTCTGTTTTGAGCTGGCGCGCCGTCTGCCGGAGAGCCGGGGAGAGCTGTCGCGAATCAAGGACCTGTCACCGGGGAGTATCCGCCGCTACGGCGACACGCTGATAGCCTTGCTGGACGAGGTCCGCGACGCACCGGAAAACGCTATTCCAGCCGCTGGCGATCGCCCGCTGACATCAGCACAGAAAGCGGATTTGGCGCGACTGCGCCAGCGTGGCGACGATATCGCGGAGCAGCTGGCAATGCCTGCTGGCTTATTGTGTCGCCGTCGCGACCTGGAAGCGCTGGTGCGCGAAGGGCAGGTGCCGGAAAGTATGGGAATGTGGCGGCAGTCGCTGCTGGCGGAGCCGTTGCTGGCGGCACTGGAGGAAGAATAATGCGTCGAATCTGCAGCATATATCGCAGTGCCAAGCGTGAGGGTATGTACCTCTACGTCGATAAGGCAGAGGGCTTGGAGCGGGTGCCGGAAGCCTTGATGGCGAAGTTTGGACAGGCTGAGCACGCTATGACGCTGCTTATTGATGAAGGGCGAAAACTGGCTCGGGCCGATGCGGCGAAGGTGTTGCAGGATATCGCCGATAACGGATTTTACCTTCAGCTACCGCCGGTTGACGAACCTGCACTCAACCCGCGGGAAGACCGTTGATTGCCCGTCGACAGCAGCCTTTCTGGGAGTATAAAACGCTCGCAGAACTGAGCGATCAGGAGTGGGAGGCGCTGTGTGACGGCTGTGGACGCTGCTGTTTGCACAAGCTGGAGGACGAGGATAGTGGCGAGCTGGCATTTACCAATGTGGCCTGCCGTTTGCTCGATCTCAAGAGTGGCCGTTGCGGCGACTATAGCCACCGGCAGCAGCGCGTGCCGGGTTGTGTCAATCTTCGCAAAGAGCTCGCCGACGTCGCCTACAGCTTGCCGAGTAGCTGCGCCTACCGCCGTATGCATGAGGGCAGGGGGCTGGCTGAATGGCACCCGCTGCGCAGCGGCGATGAGCGCGCCATGCGAGCGTTGGGCATTGCGGTGGGAGGCCGCTGTATCAGTGAGAGCGAGGTCGCGGAAGCGGACTTCGAAAACCATATTATTCATTGGATTGATTAGGGAATCGTATGATCGATCAAAACGACTATGCCCTAGCGTGGCAGGTCTACCTCGGTGTCGGGGTGATTGCTCTGTTGCTTTGGTTGCTGCTGTTGCGCGCCTACCGGCTGACGGGGCTCAAACTGTGGGCCTTGCTGGCGGTGGCGGCACTGGTATTGCTGCCGAGTCATCACCCTGATGTGGCTGGCTTGTGGATGCCGGCCACCATTGGCGCCTTACTGAGCCTGATGACTGGCGGTATCGAGTCGGCGATGGCGTCTTTGATTATTATCGGTGCCGGGCAGATTGCCGCACTGGTACTGGCGATTACCTGGACGCTGATTGCGGCAAAGAAAGCGCCGTCAACTCCGACTAAGCCCACGCCAGCGAGCAGTGAACGGGTGGAGCCGCAGCTCTAGCGTTTGATTTATTGCACTGAGCTGCTTCCCGTGTTGCCGCTGCACTTGCTGTCAGCCCACGTGGCAAGTAGGCTTCGCGGTGATGTGATTTACGTGAAGAGGTTTGAAACAGGGCGTACCCGCCTTCGAATCTCATGTTGAACGACGACCCGGACGCACCGGGTCAGCCGAGCAGGATACATTGATGAAATTTACCGGTACGGATTCCTACGTCGCTACCGACGACCTGAGTATGGCTGTTAATGCAGCCGTGACCTTGCAGCGTCCACTGTTGATCAAGGGGGAGCCCGGCACGGGTAAAACCCTGCTGGCCGAGCAGGTGGCATCAGCACTGGGAATGAGGCTGATTCAATGGCATATCAAATCCACCACGAAAGCCCAGCAGGGCTTGTATGAATACGACGCGGTATCACGCCTGCGGGATTCGCAGCTCGGCGATGACCGGGTTCACGACATTGCCAACTACATTAAGCGCGGCAAACTGTGGGAAGCCTTCGATGCCGATGAGCAGGTGGTGCTGCTGATTGATGAAATCGACAAGGCAGATATCGAATTCCCCAACGACCTGCTGGTCGAGCTGGACCGTATGGAGTTCTTTGTCTACGAAACTGGCGAAACGGTAAAAGCCAAGCATCGTCCCATCATTATCATCACCAGTAATAATGAGAAAGAACTGCCTGACGCATTCCTGCGTCGCTGTTTCTTCCACTTCATTAACTTCCCCGACCGGGAAACCATGGAGAAAATCGTTGACGTGCATTACCCAACGATTTCCCGTGATCTGGTGCAGGAAGCGCTGGAAGTGTTCTTTGATGTACGCAAAATTCCGGGCCTGAAGAAAAAGCCGTCCACGTCTGAGCTGATCGATTGGTTGAAGCTGTTGATGGCCGATGATATTCCCGCGGAAATTTTCAAAAACCGCGACGCCAGCAAGGCCATTCCGCCACTCTATGGTGCGCTGCTGAAAAACGAGCAGGATGTTCATCTGCTGGAGCGCCTGGCGTTTATGCATCGCCGCGAGAACCGCTAAGCCATGTTGGTGCAATTCTTCTACGGCCTTCGTAATGCGGGGGTGCCGGTCAGCATTCGAGAACTGCTGGACCTGATGGCCGGGCTGGAAGCGCGTTTGGCGTTTATGGATGTCGATGAGTTTTACCAGCTTGCCCGCGTGTGCATGGTCAAGGATGAGAAATACTACGACCGCTTCGACAAGGCCTTTGCGGCTTATTTTAACGAGCTGTCAACGCTGGACGACGTGATCGAGGCGCTGATTCCCGACGACTGGCTGCGCACTGAGTTTCTCAAGCAGTTGAGCGACGAGGAAAAAGCTAAGATCGAGTCTCTGGGCGGTCTCGATAAGTTGATCGAGGAATTCAAAAAGCGGCTGGAAGAGCAGAAGGAACGGCACGAAGGCGGCAATAAGTGGATTGGCACCGGAGGAACATCCCCCTTTGGTCACGGTGGCTATAATCCCGAAGGCATCCGTATCGGCGGCGAGAGTCGTAACAAAAAGGCGGTTAAGGTTTGGGAAAAGCGCGACTTCAAAGATCTGGACGATTCGGTCGAGTTGGGCACGCGGAATATCAAAATTGCCCTGCGTCGCCTTCGCAAATTTGCCCGCAGTGGCGCGGCTGAAGAGCTGGATATCGATGACACCATTTCGTCCACTGCGCGCAACGCAGGGCTACTGGATTTAAAAATGGTGCCCGAGCGGCACAATGCGGTCAAAGTGCTGCTGTTCTTTGATGTTGGCGGTTCCATGGATCCGCATATTCGCGTGTGTGAAGAACTGTTCTCCGCCGCACGCACCGAGTTCAAGCATATGGAGTATTTTTACTTCCATAACTTCCTGTACGAATCGGTGTGGAACAATAATATTCGCCGCCACAGTGAGCGAATTCCCTTGCTGGATGTACTGCATAAATACAGCAGCGATTACAAAATCATCTTCGTAGGCGACGCTGCCATGTCTCCCTACGAAATTCTCCAGCCAGGCGGCAGTGTCGAGCATTGGAACGACGAAGCGGGCGAAGTGTGGATGCGTCGCTTGCGAGACACCTACGACAAGGTGGTGTGGCTCAATCCGGTGCCCCCGGAAGACTGGAGCTGGACCCATTCCATTGGCCTTACCGAAGAGCTGATGGAAGGGCATATGTACCCCATGACACTGGCGGGTCTGGAAGAGGCAATGGCCTATCTGGCCCGCTGAGGCCTCAGCCGCGTGCGGCGGCTGAGAATGCCAGCAGTGCGGCTGTCACCGCGACATTGAGCGACTCGATGCCATTGGCCATCGGAATTTGCAGTCGGGCGTCGCTGATCTCCAGTGTCTCCCTGCTGACACCCTCGGTTTCATTCCCCAGAACAAAGATCCGACTCTTACCCGGTGACAGCTCAAACAGTGAGTGTTGCGCGTGGGAAGACAGGCACAGCACTTCAGCGCCATCCTCTTGCAAGCGGCGGAGTTCGGGTAGCAGGCGGTCGCAGTGGTAGAGCGGGCAGTTAAATACGGCACCGGCGCTGGCCTTGATGACCAGCGGTGACAGGCTGGTGCCACCCTTGCGGGGCACAATCAGGCCGTCGATGCCACTGGCCGCCACTGAGCGGATAATCATGCCGAGATTCTGCGGATTACTCACGCCATCTAAGGCGATGTAGCAGGGTGACCCTTGCTGCAAGGTTTCGGCGGTGATTGCGGTGGTCGGATGGTAGTCTGCCAGCTCCAAATCGGCGGCAACCCCCTGGTCCTGTTTGCCATTCTTGGAGATTCTCGACAATGCCTTGCGGTCGTGCCAGGCGAGCTGAACCCCTTTCTTTTCTGCCAGTGCAAGAATTTCTGCAACAATACCGTCTTTGCGGTTGCTGTCGGCCAAGTGGAGTTTGTACACCCTGAGGCGCGGATTCTGTAGTGCCTCGAGGACGGGTTTACGTCCGTAAATAGTCAGAAGTTGCTGGAAAAACTGCTTTTTCTCAAGGTATTGCTGGCGATCGTCGCTCATTGCCTGTGGGGTGCTCATTCAGCGTGGTGGCCGGGAAAGCCCAGTGTTGCCCGGGCAGCCTCAGTAATCCGCTCTGCGGCATGCTGCAGGCGTTGCGCAACGGCAAGTATATCCTCGGCGCTAATGGGGTTGCTAATGCTGCCCGCTGAAATAACGAGCTCTGGCTCCTCGCCGTCGCCAAATACCGGGACAGCGATATTGGCGACGTGGTACCGCCGACCTTTTTCTATGCGGTCCAAGTGGTAATTGCTTTCGCAGAGCTGTTCCCGATAGCGGCGAGCATGATCTGCCACTTCCTCAAGGCTCCAGTTTTCCTTGGGCTTGGCCAGTTCCTGTTCAAAGCGCCGCTCCGCATCACTAATCAGCGTTACCTCAAAGCCCCGCGCTCGAATGCCAATCACGGAAATGCGCAGTCGCTTATCCAGCTCCTCGTCCCACTCTCCGAGATGGGCCTGTGCTGCATGCAGCCATTGGTTGAGCTTGCCGGCGGATGACCAAGCAATAAAGCAGGCGCCCAGGGGGGCAATGGCCGGTAACCTCAGTCCTTGCTGGTAAGGGAAGTGTAGTGGTTGAGGGATGCCGTAGTTGGCCAGCAAGACCAGTTGTTCTCCACTGCGCCCCAATACGCCACAGCCCAATTTCAGTTCCCGTCCGAGGGCTTCCAGTTCAGGTCTTGCGAATTCCAGTACCGGGAACTGTGCGAATGCGGCAATGCCTGCCGCCGCAATGCTTGGACCGAGGCGGTAGGCCTTGCTGCGGGGGTCCTGGGCGAGAAAACCGTATCGGGCCATGGTGCTGAGGATGGCGTGACATGTGGCTTTGTTCAGCCCCAGTATCCGCGTTAGCTCGGTGAGGCCAAAGGCTTTACTGGGGTGGCTCATGAACAAGTCCATAATCGCCAGCACACGAGCAGTGGGTTTTGAAAACACGGGAAGGGGCCCTTTTGGTTAACGGATCTGTCGCTATTTTACGGAATATTCAGGCTGAGGCACGTGCAGTTTTCGTTTGATCTTGGTGCGCTGCATTCTGCAGAGAAATAAAATGGTGCATAAATCATTTGTGTTGGCCTGTAATTTGCTTTGTTTCGGTGCGAAATGATGGGTTGCGTGCGTTGTTATTGCGCAATGCTCATCCTGCTTTCATGAGTTGAATTTATAACATCATGAAAATAAAGAAAAAAATTATCCCGTTAAGTGCGCCTTATCAGGGCCTCCGGGGAATTGGGCAAGGGGCCATTTATTCTTTGGATGCTTTATTGTGGTGCATGGTAATAAAAAGGTGCGATTTTACTGCACATGCGTTTTAGGAGAACCGGATGAGAACACCGCTTTCACGATTTACGCCCGCTTTTGTAGCGTTTTTTTGTGCGCTGGCTGCAGGGCCGAGCCATGCCGATAGCCTGAGTGGCGCGAATACCGCATGGATTCTGACCTCGACGGCCCTGGTATTGTTTATGACGCTGCCTGGGCTGGCGCTGTTTTACGGTGGCCTGGTTCGAAGTAAGAATATTCTCAGCGTGCTGATGCAATGTTTCAGTATTACCTGTGTGGCCTCGCTGCTCTGGTTTGCCGTCGCCTATAGTATGGCCTTCAGTGATGGCAATGGCTTTGTTGGCGGGCTGAGTAAAGCGCTGTTGGCGGGCATCGGCGAGGACACTCTCAGTGGCGACATTCCCGAGACGGTGTTTGTCATGTTCCAGATGACCTTTGCGATTATTACCCCGGCGCTGATCGTCGGCGGTTTTGCGGAACGCATTCGCTTTTCCGCCGTGATGATGTTTTCGGCGCTTTGGTTGCTGGCGGTTTACGCCCCGGTTACTCACTGGGTCTGGGGTGGTGGTTGGCTGGGGCAGATGGGCTTGCTCGATTTTGCCGGTGGCACTGTTGTCCATATTACCGCAGGTGTTGCGGCACTGGTTGCCGCTATGGTGCTTGGGCCGCGTAATGGCTTCGGCCAAATGGCCTTGCCACCGCACAATCTAACCATGACCTTCACCGGGGCTGGCATGCTGTGGGTTGGCTGGTTTGGTTTCAATGCCGGCAGTGCACTGGCCGCCAACGGGGATGCAGGCATGGCCATGCTGGTTACCCACCTCTCGGCAGCCACTGGCTGTTTGACCTGGTCGTTTATTGAATGGCTGCGCTTTGGCAAGCCCAGCGCACTGGGCGCTGTCACCGGAATGGTGGCGGGGCTTGGCACCATCACACCCGCGTCGGGCTATGTGGGGCCAGCAGGTGCGGTCGTGATCGGTCTTAGTGCGGGCATCGTCTGCTTCTATTGTACCCTTTGGCTCAAGCAGGTCCTGAAAATTGATGATTCGCTGGATGTCTTTCCGGTACACGGTGTTGGCGGTATTCTCGGTACTTTCCTGGCGGGGATTTTTGCCAGCGCGGAGCTTGGCGTATTCAGCGGTCAGGGTCTGGCAGACGGCGTCAGCATCGCTCAGCAGTTGAAGGTGCAGTTGATTGGTATTGGCGCCACGCTGGCCTATACGGCAATTATCAGCTTTATCTTGTTTAAACTGGTGGACGTTGTCATCGGTTTGCGTGTCAGCGCTGACGAAGAATCGGAAGGTCTGGACCTGACAGGCCATAACGAGGTGGGGTACGATCTTTAAGTCGTCATCTGCATCGTTGAGAGCCCGGCGTTTGCCGGGCTTTTTTGTTTCTGGAGCCCTGAATGCGAGCGTTTATTCTGTATGGCACTTCCGCCTGCCACCTCTGTGAATTGGCGGAGGCGGTGCTGGCCAATGTGCTGGCTGTGCAGCCAGACTGGCAGATTGAACTGATTGATATTGCTGATCGCGACGAGTGGATTGCGCAGTACGGAACGCGAATTCCGATATTCGCCGAGGGAGAGCGTGAGCTCGACTGGCCCTTTGATGAGGCTGCCGTGCTGGCCTTTGCCGGAGATGCGTTGTGAACGTGTCCGCATTGTGGCGTTACCCAGTGAAATCGCTGACTGGAAACAGTGAGCGGTCGATGACGCTGGATCGGCGGGGACCGGCAGGCGATCGTCGCTGGATGCTGATGGATGAACGGGGGCATTTTCTGACCCAACGGCAATTGCCGTCAATGTGTCGGCTTCACGCCGAGGAGCAGGCAGGCGGCGTGTTGCTGCGTCATCTCGACCGCAGTGAGAGCATCTGGCTTGAGAAGCCCTGTGGAGCTAAGCCCGTGCGAGTGGTGGTATGGGAGGATAGCTGTGAGGCCTTGGATGCGGGGGAGGCCGCCGCGCAATGTCTGTCGGCATGGTTGGGGCAGCCGGTGAGACTCTGCTATCAGCCCGACGACAGTGAGCGACAGATTGATTTGACCTATGCGCGAGCGGGTGATCAGTTCAGTTTTGCCGATGGTTTTCCGTTTCTGCTGTGCACTGAAGCGAGTTTGCGGCTGTTGGAAGACGCCTATGGTGATGTCCTGGCAATGCAGCGGTTCAGGCCCAATATTGTGGTCGCCGGGACAACCCCGTTTGCTGAGTTGACGTGGCGCCGCTTGCGTATTGGTGATGTGGACTTCGACGTGGTCAAACCCTGCACGCGCTGCGTGATTCCCAGTCTCGATCCGAGAACCGGTGAGCGGCAGCGGGCAGTGTCACTGCTACTGCGCGACCATTGTAAACACGAGGACAAGATCGTCTTTGGTCAGAACCTGATTCACCGCAGCCTTGGCGAGATTCGCTGCGGTGATCCGGTTAGCGTTCTGGCGTAATCCAGGGCTCAGTTGAACTCGTCAACAGGACTGATACGGCGCTCGTGATTAGCCAGAATGGGCTTGGAAAGTTCCAGCTTTTCGCCGTACACCACACTGAATGCCAGCACATTCTTAATGTAGTCGCGGGTTTCGCCATAGGGCAGGTTTTCTATCCAGATGTCTGCCGGCATGTTGCCATTCTGGCGCATCAACACCCTTTCAACCCTCGAAGGACCGGCGTTGTACGCTGCGGTAGCCAAAATTCGATTTCCGCTGAAGCGCTTGAGTAGTTGACCAAGATAAAAGCCACCCATCGCGATATTGGTATCGGCGTCGAGCAGTTCGCTGCGTGAGGGTGTCGGTCGGCCCATCTGCCTGGCCAGTGTGCGTGCGGTGCCGGGCATAATTTGCATGACGCCGCGCGCACCAACGGGAGATCGCGCATCCTCGGCAAAAGCACTTTCCTGTCTGGCAATTGCATAAATCCATTTAGGATCAATTTCTTCGCGTGCTGCGGTTTGCATGAACTGCTCGCGATAGGCCATCGGGAAACGCAGCTCCAGGTCGTCCCATTCCCCCGCGCGAATAGCCGTGACAATAGCCTGGTGAGGCCACTGCCATTCCAGGGCTAATTGCCCCGCGGCGATTTTTTCGGCGGTATTAAGGCTGCGCATGGCGTAGTTCCATTCCAGTCTTGCCGTGTTCAGTTCACCCTGCCAGAACAGCTCTCGAGCGCGGATAACAGCGCTGTGCTGCCGGACTTCATCCAGCAGAGCGACATCCAGATTGCGGCGCTCCCCGAGCCGGTACTGCTGGTTGAGCAAATCGGCCGCCATGAAGCTGTAGTAGCCTCGCTGCGTAGCGAGGGTTCGCAGTATCTGGCTGGCATTTTCGGTCAGTCGTTGCTGTTTTTCCGTTTCGGCTCTGGCCCACCAGTATTGCCAATCCGGTTCAGCGCGCAGCTTGGCAGGCAGCAGGGCGATAAAGCGTTGAGCCGCTTCCCAGTCCCGGTCTTTCAGGGCGAGACGAATACGCCATTCGGTAAGGTAGGGATCTTCAAATGCAGGGTCATTTGCATTGATCCAGTCACGGGCGTAGTCCATGTCGCCGGCAATAATCTGCCGGGCAAACGCATCGCGAAGGGCGTAGTTTTGCTCGTTAGTAAAACCCAGTTCCCGATCAAGCTGGTGCCAAAGCGTATTGGCTTCTTCGAACTTGTTCTTGGCCAGGCGGCGCAGGCTCAGCAGCGCAAGGCGGCGGTTGTCATCCGTCGGCGCCATAGTAAAACCGCGTTGGTAAAGCAGAGCCGGGTTCTCTAATAGCTGGATTTCAGCGTCGCTACCGGGAACCTTGCGCAACAGGTAAACAGCGAGGCTGTGCTGCCCGGCTTCAATGGCTAGCTGTGCGCGCTGCCAGTGTTGTCGCCGGTATTCGGCGGTGGACAGGCTGCTCAGCCATTGTTTTAGGGCGGGGTCGCAGGCATCGGGGAGGGAGCGGCCGGTTTGCCAGAGGGCTTCCGTTTCGGCGTTGGCGGTGCGGGTATCTCCTTGCTTGTAAAGGGCGCGCAGGTAATCGCAGCGCATAAACGACGGCGGATCCTGTCGGTAGTAGCGGACAAACTGTGCCCACTCACCGCGACGGCGGAGCTGGTAGAGCCAGGCAATACGAATGCGTTGACCAACAATCGTGTCGCGGTACTGCTGGAGGTAAACGTCGATAGTGCCGTGGGAGAGCTCGCTGATCTGTGCTTTGATCAGTTCCAGTTCCAGATAAGGGTAGAGGGCATATTGGTGCAATGCCGGGAGCAGGGCTTCTGCCTGCTCGCTGCGGCCGCGACTGATATTCTCCATGGCTTCGCGGTATAATTGCCGCTCCTTCGCCAGACTTTCAGCGTCGGCATGGGCCAGCGGCACTGCGACATAACACAGCGCAATGCTGAAGATTGTCGACAAGCAGGCGCGAATGATCATCCTTTTAACCCTGTAGGCGTGCAAAAACGTTCGGTTGATCCGATTTTCAAGACTAATATCCACGGAATTCACTATATGCCTTTACTCCGCGGCACTCAATTGCAGCACAGCATTGGGCAGCAGATTGTGCTCGACAACGCAGAAATCCAACTCGATGCCGGTGACCGGGTCTGCCTGCTGGGACGCAACGGCAGCGGTAAATCCACCTTGCTGCGAATGATAGATGGCAGTTTAGCGCCGGATTCGGGAGAACTCTGGCGCCAGCCGGGCATTCGCATCGCGCGGATGGAGCAAAATCTGGATTTTGCCTCGGCGGATGACAGTGTTTACGACGTGGTCGCGGACGGTCTCGCAGAAATTGGCGGCCTGCTGAAGCGCTACCACCACCTCACGCTTCAGGAAATGGATGAAGCTGCACTTCGCGAGCTGGAGAGTCTACAAAAGCAAATTGAGACGCTCGATGGCTGGCGTTTTCAGCAGCGTATTGAGTCCACCTTAAGCCGCTTGGAGTTGGCGCCTGAACTGGCCATTTCCTCGCTGTCGGGAGGCTGGTTGCGGCGAGTATCGCTGGCACGTGCCCTGGTTGGCGAGCCGGATATTCTGCTGTTGGACGAACCCACGAACCACCTGGATGTAGAGGGAATCCTCTGGCTGGAGCAATGTGTGCGGGGTTTTGCCGGTTGTGTTCTGTTTGTGACGCACGACCGGGCGCTGATCGAATCGCTGGCGAATCGTATTATTGAACTGGATCGCGGAGCACTGAAAAACTATCCCGGCAGTTATCAGCGTTATCTGGAGCAGCGCGAGCACGACCTGGCGGTGGAGGCTGAGCAAAACGCGCTGTTCGATAAGCGCTTGGCTCAGGAGGAAACCTGGATTCGGCAGGGTATCAAGGCCCGCCGCACCCGCAACGAGGGTCGAGTCCGCGCTCTGGAACAGATGCGCCGCGAGCGCGCCCAACGCCGGGAGCAGCAGGGACAGGCGAGCCTGACGGTGAATGTCGGCAACCAGACGGGAAAAATGGTTGCCGAGTTAACGGATGTCAGTTATCGGGTTGCAGACAAAACGCTGGTTAAAAACTTTAACCTGCTGATTAGTCGCGGCGACAAGCTGGCATTGATTGGGCCTAACGGCGCTGGAAAAACGACCCTGCTTCGGCTGATCCTCGGTGAGCTGGCGCCTCAGGAGGGGAGTGTGCGTCAGGGCAGTAATCTCCAGGTGGCTTACTTTGATCAGCTGCGGGATCGGCTGGATCCGGATGCGCGTGTTGTGGATATCGTCGGCCAGGGTCGCGAATCGGTCACGATCAATGGGCGGGATCGCCACATTATGTCTTATCTCGGCGACTTCCTGTTTTCACCGGAACGCGCCCGCAGTCATTTCGGTGTGCTGTCGGGCGGCGAACGCGCCCGAGTGCAGCTGGCCTGCCTGTTTACTCAGCCGGCTAACGTACTGGTGATGGATGAGCCGACCAACGATCTGGATATGGAAACACTGGAGCTGCTGGAAAGCCTGCTGGTGGAGTTTTCTGGCACCGTCTTGCTGGTCAGCCACGACCGGGCCTTTGTCGACAGCGTAGCGAGCAGTTGTTTGTTGTTTGAAGGCAATGGCCAGATCAGTGAGCACATCGGCGGTTACCGGGAAGTCGCTGCTTATCAGGCCCGGCAGGCCAAACAGCAACTGGGCACTGAAAAGAGCGCGGTGTCTGAGCAGAGCAGTACTGGTCCCAGGGCAGACGCGCCGGTAAAGACCGCGCCACGCAAGAAGTTGAGTTATAAAGATCAGCGGGAGTTGGATGCCTTACCAGAGCGTATTGAGACGCTGGAGGCGGAGTTGGAGTCGCTGGCAGAACTCAGCGCAAGTGCTGAGTTTTACCAGCAGGATGCCGACAGCATTGCCGATACCATGGCAAAGATGACCGCTTTGCAGGAAGAGCTGGACAGCAGCATGGAGCGCTGGTTAGCGCTCTCTGAATAAGCCGCTAGTCGTGCTCGCTACTGACGCGCACTGCGAGCACGTCGCATTTGGCGCCGTGTAGCACCGCATTGGCGGTGGACCCCAGCAGAAGTGCCAGTCCTTTGCGGCCGTGACTGCCGACAATAATCAGATCGCAGTCCAGCTCTTTGCATAGGTCGTGAATCTGGGCCTCGGGACGCCCGGTAAGCAGGTGAATCTTGTCGTCGGGGATGTCAAACTGCCCGGCGTATTTTTTCAGCGTCTCTTCGGCCTGTTGTTGAAGCTCTTCCTGAATGCCGGAAAAGTCCATGGGAATATCGCCGCCATAGGCCAGGCTCAATGGTTCTACAACGTGAATCAGGTGAAGTTCGGCTTGGTGTTGCCGAGCCATTGCCGCCGCGCGCTTGACGACGGGAATGGCTTCGTCGGAAATGTCGACGGCGGTGAGAATACGCTGGTAATTGGCCATACAGCCTCCTTAAATCTAGCCAGTCGAAAAAAGGCTATTAACAACTATGCAGTTCGTGCTGTCCAGTGTGAGGCAGTTTTTTGAGGATAACCATGTTCTGGATCATCGCTTCGCTGGTTTTGGCATTCATGCTGGCCCCAATTCTCTGGATTGTGCCCAGTCCTCGGCAGCGCCGACAAATGCGTTTGCGCGAGCGTGCTCGGGAATTGGGCATTACCGTACAAATCGCCACATTCCCGCAAACCCGGCGCCAGCGAGTGAGAAAGGAAGAGGAATATCAGGGCTTGGCTTACTGCATGGCTTTGCCCAAGGCGCGTGCAGCAGAACGTTGGCGATTCTGGCTGGATGCAGCCGCTCGGGAGGGCGAGGAATTTACACCAACTGCCGCCATAGCGGCTGCGATGCAGCGCGTGGCTGGTGAACTGCCGAATGATTGCCGGGTCGTGGAAGCCGGAGGGCGAATGCTGCGGGTCTGGTGGCGCGAAGCCAATGCCGAGGTGGCAACCGTTGAGGCATTGGCGGATTTGATGAACCGAATGATCGACGAGGATTTTGCCGATGAACAGTGAATCGACGCTGGCGCCAGGCCGCTATCGCCACTATAAAGGAGGGGAGTACCGGGTTTACGGTGTGGCCCGTCACAGTGAAACTGAAGAGCAGTTGGTTGTTTACCGCCCACTTTATGGCGATGGTGACTTGTGGGTTCGCCCATTGTCCATGTTTACGGAAGCCGTGGAAATTGCCGGCAATACGCAGCCTCGATTTGCGTTGCTGGAAGCGGAAACGGCGGACATTGGTCACAACATCTCTTGATTGGCAGCGGGCTCGGCCTTGACCCATAGGGGTTGAACACTTATATATGTCGCCTCGCACGCTGGCGCGTCACACATTCGCATTTCGCAGATTAAGGGAAACATGGGCAAATCACTGGTAATTGTGGAGTCACCGGCCAAGGCCAAAACGATCAATAAGTATCTGGGATCGGATTTTGTGGTGAAATCCAGCGTTGGCCATATCCGCGATCTGCCCACCAGCGGTAGCGGCAGCAGCTCGGTTGATCCCAAGGAGCGCGCGAAAGCGGCTGCCTTGACCCGTAAAATGTCACCGGAAGAGAAAGCGCAGCATAAAAAGAAGAAGGCGCGTGAACAGCTGGTTGCACGAATGGGCGTTGATCCCGAGCATGGCTGGGAGGCGCGCTATGAAATTCTGCCCGGCAAGGAAAAGGTGGTCAGCGAGCTGAAGAAATTGGCTGAAAAGGCCGACACCATCTACCTCGCGACGGACCTTGACCGCGAAGGAGAGGCCATTGCCTGGCATTTGCGTGAAGCCATTGGTGGCGATCAGACTCGCTACAAGCGAGTGGTGTTTAACGAAATTACCAAAAAGGCGATTCAGGACGCCTTTTCTCAGCCTACCGAACTCGATATCAACCGTGTGAACGCCCAGCAGGCGCGCCGTTTCCTCGACCGGGTGGTCGGGTATATGGTCTCGCCACTGCTGTGGGCAAAAATCGCTCGAGGGCTGAGCGCGGGACGGGTGCAATCAGTGGCCGTTCGTCTGATTGTTGAGCGCGAGAAAGAGATTCGAGCCTTTGTTCCCGAGGAATACTGGCAGATTCACACTGAAAACAGCGCCGAGGCCGGCAGTCTGCGCCTGGAGGTGAAGAAGCAGGGCGATAATGCCTTCCGTCCCGGCAATGAGCAAAGTGCCATGGCGGCGGTCGAGGCCTTGCAAAAAGCCGATTACGCGGTAACCGGGCGCGAAGATAAACCCACGCGCAGCAAACCGGGAGCTCCCTTCATTACCTCCACCTTGCAACAGGCCGCCAGTACCCGCCTGGGCTTTGGTGTGAAGAAAACCATGATGCTGGCGCAGCGGCTCTACGAAGCTGGCTACATCACTTACATGCGTACAGACTCGACAAATTTGAGCAACGATGCCGTTGCCGCTTGCCGGGACTATATCAGTGAGCATTTTTCCGATCGTTACCTGCCGGACCAACCGCAGCGCTACTCCAGTAAAGAGGGGGCTCAGGAAGCTCACGAGGCGATTCGTCCCTCAGACGTCAACGTCGAGCCCACTCAGCTCTCGGGCATGGAGCGGGACGCAGAGCGCTTGTATACCCTGATCTGGCGGCAGTTTGTGGCTTGTCAGATGGCGCCTGCGGAATTCACCAGTACGTCGATTATCGTTAAGGCGGGCGACTTTGAATTGCGTACCCGCGGGCGCGTCGTTCGATTTGACGGCTTTATGAAAGTGCAGCCTCCCGCGGCCAGTAAAAAGGAAGAAGATCAGGAGTTGCCCGATGTGAAGGTGGGCGACGCATTGCAGTTGGTCAAGGTTGACCCCAGCCAGCACTTCACCAAACCGGCACCGCGTTATACCGAAGCGGCCCTTGTCAAAGAGCTGGAAAAACGCGGTATAGGTCGTCCGTCAACCTATGCGGCGATTATTTCCACGATTCAGGATCGCGGTTACGTCAAGGTGGAAAACCGTCGCTTCTATGCAGAGAAGATGGGCGATATCGTCACCGACCGTCTCGTTGAAAGTTTCAGTAACCTCCTCGATTACAGTTTTACCGCACGCATGGAAGAGTCGCTGGACAGCGTCGCTTCCGGTGATCGTAACTGGAAAGCGCTGCTGGACGACTTTTACACGGCGTTCACGGAAAGCCTGGAAAAGGCCGGAGATGACGACGGTGGCATGCGCAGCAATCAGCCTACCGAAACAGATATCTCCTGTCCGAAGTGCGGTCGCAATATGCAAATTCGTACGGCGAGTACCGGCGTGTTTCTGGGCTGCTCGGGCTATTCACTGCCGCCAAAGGAGCGTTGCAAACAGACCATCAATCTCGTTCCTGGCGAGGAATTTGTGCGCATCGATGCGGATGACGACGAGGCGGAATCCCGCGTACTACGCAGTATGCATCGTTGCAAGATCTGTAACACGGCGATGGAAAGCTATTTGATCGATGAGCAGCGCAAGCTGCACATCTGTGGCAACAACCCGGATTGCAGTGGCTACGAGGTCGAGCGCGGCACCTTCAAAGTGAAGGGCTATGACGGTCCGGTCATCGAGTGTGATAAATGCGGGGCCGATATGCAGCTGAAAACCGGCCGTTTCGGCAAGTATTTTGGCTGTACCAATGAGAACTGCAAGAATACCCGCAAATTGCTGCGCAATGGGGAGGCCGCGCCGCCGAAAATGGACCCTGTGTCCATGCCCGAATTGCGCTGTGAAAAAGTGGATGATCACTACGTGTTGCGCGATGGGGCGTCAGGGCTGTTCCTCGCCGCCAGCGGTTTCCCCAAGAATCGGGAGACCCGGGCGCCTCTGGTAAAAGAAATCCTCCCTCATCAGGCGGAAATTGACCCCAAATACAACTTCCTGTTCTCGGCGCCTGCTGAGGACGACGAAGGTCGCGATACGGTGATTCGCTACAGCCGTAAGACGAAAGAGCAGTACGTACAGTCAGAAGTTGAGGGAAAACCCAGCGGTTGGTCAGCCTTTTATGAAGGCGGGAAATGGGTGGCGAGAGTCAAAGCGAAAAAGCCCAGCCGTAAGACATCAGACAAATAGGGCGGGACAGCATGTCGTCAGAAACCTACCGAGGGCAATGCAACCTCCATCTGTTTCTTGCCCGACAGTATTTGAACCAACTGACTGAGGGCAGTCGGGAAGAGTGGGGAGGGCATTTCCATCGGGCTTGTCTTGAATCCTGTCTCTGGCAACTGCGGCTGGCTTACGAGAGCCATTTAGCGGATTTGCTATTCCAGCAACCCCGGTTTCAGCAGGCGATTCCTATCGGTCGTTATTCGGCCCGCGTCCTCTCATCAGGTGAGCATCCGCCGGAGATAGCGGAACTGGCTGACAGGGAAAGCCATGACGCGCGACTCAAATGGGTATTGGAGTACGCGTTTATCAATGCGCCCTCTGCGGTGCAGGCATCTTCCGGCGCACTTATTGCTTCTTCTCGCGGTGAGGATGACTCGCTGCAACGGAGCTGGGAGGCCCTGGAGTTCCTGAGTGATACCGTGAACCGGCATCGGGCGACACTGCAGGAATACTGATTGGCCGGAGATAGGCTGCCTTTGTTACACTACCGGTCAACCCCGTTGTTCGGGCAAGATCGACTCAAGGGATATTCTGTGCTGTCTTATTTAGAACTGGTTGAATTGGCAAATGGCGATATTGTGCTGCAGCGCTCTGAGGGCGATGAGCAGCCGTTGGTGACCATTCGCTTTTCTGATGAGACCCGCAAGCAGATTCCGGGCTCATGCCTGGAGCTGGCCAGGGTTATGGTGCAGGCGGGGCTGGAAGCCGCGCAGATCATCAGCGATGACGTGGAAGATGATGTCGATGATGATGAAGATGCCATTGACGGCGTGTTGCCTCAATCTAAAACCGTGCATTGAGCACGGTTTCCTTTCTGTATACGTTCAATTAATCCTGTAAGTGGATTACCAGGCATTCGGCCTGGCCTGCCTTTGCAGCGTGGGTTAGCAGTTGTCGCTCGGCAGCTCCCAGTGGGCCTTTCAGTAACACCGCGACGGTGTGGCTCTTTCCGCGCTCAAGGGCACGAGCAGCGATATTGCAGAGACTGCCTTCATTTACAACGACTTGCAGGATGCGCTGTCCCCGTTCAGGGCTGTTGGCGTCCAGTAGCGGTTTGACCGGCCGATCTGCAACCCAGCAAAGCCAGCGCGGATCGGTGCTCCCGCAGAGCTGGCCCAGCATGGCGGACAGCAGAGTGCGCGACAGTTGCGCCTGGCTGCTAAGGGTGATTTCCGTAATGTGCGCGTTGTCAGCCGGGTGCTGCTGGTCAAAAAGAGGGCGTTGTTCAAAAGCCATGTTCAGTTTCCTCGACGCAATACGCCTACGCTCAGGCCTTCGATAGCAAAGTCCTGTTCACGCAGGTCAACTTCAATGGGGGCGTAGTCCGGGTTTTCCGCAATTAACAGCAAGCGGTGGTTACTTTTCTCTTTCTGCAGGCGCTTAACGGTAACTTCGTCACCGATTCTCGCGACAATAATCTGCCCGTTATGGGCAACGGGAGTGCGGTGAACGGCGAGGAGGTCGTTCTCGAAGATGCCCGCATTGATCATGCTGTCACCGCGAACACGAAGGAAATAGTCTGCAGCCGGGGTAAACAAATTTGGCGAGATGGCGCAGTGATCTTCGATGTGCTCCTCCGCGAGGATAGGGCTACCTGCTGCCACTTGACCGACAATGGGGATGCCGAGTTCTTCCGGAAGACGGATGCCACGAGAAGCGCCGGGAATGATTTCAATGGCGCCTTTTCTCGCCAGTGCCTTGAGATGTTCTTCCGCCGCGTTGGGCGAGCGGAACCCCAGCTCCTTGGCAATATCTGCCCGCGTCGGAGGGTAGCCTGTGTCTTCAATATGGCTTTTGATAAGTTCGAGAACCTGAGCTTGTCTGGCAGTTAGCTTTTCCATAATCGCGGTCTGGTTATCTATACAGTAACTGTGAGTATATACAGTATTTTATCCAGTGCAAGCGCTGCCCTGTATTTTCTGAAGCGAGGGTATGATGTGAAGAGGCCCGCCCCAGTAAAGCCGTGGGCGGGCAGAGGGGGGAGAGGGTTTCAGTAGTCGTCAAAAAGGCCGTTGACGACGTCAGTTTCTATTTCGTGTAACGGGTTGCAGAGTTGTTCCGGTATTAAGCCGTCGCCCCAGTCGCGGTAGTCGTCGTCGCTGAGCTCAAAGGCATTACGCCAGTCCTCGGGTTCTTCGATACTCTGCAGGGCGAGCTGTCGCCAACTCTCCAGATCATATTCGCAAATCTCGCCATCAATCATTTGCACTTCGATGGTGTGTTCCCGGTCGTCGATCGCAACGACTTCAAACTGCTGGTCAGTTTCAAGGTCTTTGTACCAGCTGCCAACTTGAGGAGCTATGCTCGCCATAACGCTTGCCTCCTTTCTTCGACTTTTGCACCAAGCTATCACTTCCCCTGGGGGTGTCCAGTCGGTATTTGCGCGTCGATAACCGTGGTTTCTCCTTAGTGAATTATTGGATGCATGGCGAAATCCAAGCGCTTTCAGAGGGATGGCTACCTAAGTTAAACTGCTTTTCCCATTTTGACCGCGCTTTTTTAGTGCAGCCAGCTATAACGGACGCGGTCATAACAAATAATCTGTCTAGCGCGGAGGAACTGCGGTGCTGTCTCAGGACTGGCTAAAGGGTGTGGAGTTTTCTAATTACCCATGGCTCACAGAAGTCTTTATCGTCGTCTTGATCATGCTGACGGCCAACTTATTCGTCGGACGACTGCTCAATAAGCTGGCGGAGAAATTTGCCAGAACGCACAACCTCTGGGACGACGCCTTGTTGCTGGCGTCTCGCAAGCCACTAATTCTGATGATTTGGGTCGTTGGTGCCAGTCACGTACTGGAGATTATTGGCGAAAGTACGGATGCGGATATCTTTTCGGCGCTACAGCCCTTCCGCGCGGTAGCGGTAATGGCGATTCTTGGCTGGTTTTTGGTCAAGCTGGTTCGAGAGATAGAAACAGGGATTCTGTCGCGGGAATATGGCGACGACGATGAGCCCATCGACCAGACAACCGTCATGGCGCTCGGCAAGCTGGTGCGCAGCGCGGTGATTATCGTCGTAGTGCTGATGATTCTGCAGAACCTTGGCTACAGTATCTCCGGGGTGTTGGCCTTTGGGGGTATCGGCGGGATCGCGGTGGGCTTTGCCGCCAAGGATTTGCTGGCGAATTTCTTCGGTGGGTTGATGGTGTATCTCGATCGCCCGTTTTCTGTCGGAGACTGGATTCGGTCCCCCGACAAGAATATTGAGGGGACAGTGGAAAATATCGGCTGGCGGCAAACCCGCATACGGACCTTTGATCAGCGTCCGCTTTATGTGCCGAATGCCACCTTCACGCAGATTTCGGTGGAAAACCCCTCGCGCATGTTAAACCGCCGCATATATGAAACTATCGGTGTGCGCTATGACGATGCGAAGCACATTCCGGCGATTATCAGCAAGGTCCGGGAAATGCTGGCCAACCATCCCGAAATTGATACCCGCAAGACACTGATCGTCAATTTCAACAGCTTTAATGCGTCTTCACTCGATTTCTTTGTGTATACCTTCACAAAGACGACGCAGTGGGTGAAATACCATGAAATTAAGCAGGACATCCTGCTCAACATTCTCGAGATTGTTCATGAGCTGGGGGCCGATGTGGCTTACCCAACCAGTACTATCAAAATGGACCCGGTACAAATAGAGCGTGTTGCTCGCGATGGCAGCGAAGCAGGAGACATTGAGAATGCCTAAAACGATTGCGGTGATCGGTGGAACGGGCTTGTGCGATTGGCCCGGCGCGGAGTTGTTGGGTACCCGCGAGGTGGAGACTGCCTACGGTGCCCCGAGCGCGCCGATTCATCAGATGAGATACAAGGGCGCGGAATTTCTGTTTCTGCCCCGTCACGGTGTGGGGCACTCGCTGCCGCCGCACGCGATCAACTACCGGGCCAATATTCAAGCGCTGAAAGACGCCGGTGCGGGTGAGATTATTGCAGTGAACGCAGTGGGTGGCATCAGTGAGCGCTTTGTTGCGGGGGTAATTGCCTTGCCGGAGCAGATTAATGATTACACCTGGGGGCGCGAGCACACGTTCTACGATGGCCGGGATGGCAATGTCCAACACATCGATTTTAGTTACCCCTATTGCGAAGAGTTACGCCTGCGATTGTGTGCCGCAGCCCAGACGGCAGATATTGATGTCGAGCCCTATGGTACCTATGCGGTAACACAGGGACCGCGTCTGGAAACGGCGGCGGAAATTCAACGCTTGGCGCGAGACGGCAATGATATGGTGGGGATGACAGCCATGCCTGAGGCTGCGCTGGCCAGGGAAGCCGGGCTGGATTATGCCTCGGTGTGTCTGGTGGTCAATCCGGGTGCCGGATTGAGCGACACCCTGATTACGATGGAAGATATTCAGGCCGTCATCGATACCGGCATGCTGCAGGTCAAATCACTGCTGGCTCAGTGTATCCTCAGCCACGGTTGAGGTTTGGGGCTTGCTGATCATGATCAGCAAGCCAAACAGCGGGTTATCGATATAGTGAAGCTCATCGCTGCGCATGCGGCGTTCTTCACTCATCACTACGATCCGTTCTACCGGCTCGGCGCCTACCGGAATAACCGGTTGGCTGGGCGCGTTATCCTCAATACTCATGTCTGTGCCAGGGAATTCCACCAGTGCCTCCTGCGGGGGGAGGGTATCTTCCTGCGGGATCTCCACTTCCTCGTCAATCGGCTGATGGCGGTTGGGCCGTCTGGGCAAGTAGTAATTGCCCTGCTGGTAGCCAAAGCGCGAAAGCCAGAGTTGTGGCTCGGCATACAGATAGCGCTCCAGTGCGATACGAACATAGCCTTCCAGCTCATAGTGCTCGCCGTAGCGCTCCCCCCCTTGAATAAGAACCGCCGGTGCGCGTTTTCTGGGCTCTAAATCCTGTATCCAGCTCAGTTGGGTCAGTATGCGATAACGCGATGACAGCTTAAGAGAGCGCAGGGCCTTGGCAAACTGTGGGTGGTGGGTGCCGACACGGCTGAGGTTCGCTTCCCCTTGGTTGTTCAGCCGGACCCAGTCGTGGGGGTAGCGCAGGTGAAGATTGTCTGGCCAGACCTCGGCCTGTTGTGCGGCAGGATCGGTGTTGGCATAAACCACCAGATCGATCTGATAGCGCCCGTCGGGCTGAGCCAGCGCGCCCGCACTGAGCAGTGTGGCGAACAGGAGGGCGAAGAAGCGTTGGCGATGCATAGTGGGAATCTCTTTCCTTGTCACGAGAGGCGCTCGGCCTATGTTGTACTGGGTGCAAGCAGATCAAGCAAGCGTTCCACTGCCTCAATGCGCTGTTCTGCGGCCTCCGTCTGCTCTTTAAAGCGCAGCGCATTGGCGCCGTCGAGCTGGTAGCGTGCAGCATTTTTCTGCACCAGTTGCACAATGTTGATGGGCTCAACCTTTGTGTCGTCGGCAAACTCTATACGACCGCCCGCGCCGGATGCCTCGATTTTACTCAGGCCTATGGCGATAGCGCGCAACCGTAATTCAGCACAGCGGAACAGGTGTTTACAGGGCTCCGGCAACAGCCCGAACCGGTCGATCATTTCTACTTGCAGCTCCCGCAATTCGTCGCGGCTGTCGGCGCTGGCGACGCGCTTGTACAGCATCAGTCGCTCCTGGACATCCGGCAGATAATCGTCGGGAATGAGGGCCGGAATACGCAGATTGACTTCAGTATGATCGCTCTGGTTGGACTCAAGGTCGACGGTTTTCCCGTCTTTAATGGCTTTCACCGCGCGATCCAGCATTTCCATATACAAGCTGAAACCGATGGAGTGAATCTGTCCGCTCTGGCCTTCTCCCAGCAGTTCCCCGGCGCCGCGAATTTCCATGTCGTGGGTAGCCAGTGTGAAGCCTGCGCCAAGGTCGTCTGCTTCACTGATTGCCGTGAGGCGTTTTTCGGCGTCGCGGGTCAGTTGCTTCTGTGGCGGCGTCAGCAAATAGGCGTAGGCTTGGTGGTGGGAGCGACCGACGCGTCCCCGCAACTGGTGCAGTTGCGCCAGGCCAAATTTGTCAGCGCGCTCGATAATAATGGTGTTGGCATTCGGAACGTCGATACCGGTTTCGATAATCGTCGAGCACAGCAGCACATTGTGCCGCTTGTGATAGAAGTCGCTCATCACCTGCTCAAGCTCGCGCTCGCGCATCTGGCCGTGGCCGATGCCAATGCGCAGATCGGGCAGCAGCGCCTGCAGGTCACGGGCTGTTTTCTCGATGGTTTTGACTTCATTGTGCAGGTAATACACCTGACCGCCGCGTAATACCTCTCGGAGAATGGCCTCTTTGATCAGTGCCTCATCGCGTTCGCGTACAAAGGTTTTTACCGACAGGCGCCGCGCGGGCGGCGTGGCAATGATTGAAAGGTCGCGAATGCCCGACATGGACATATTCAGTGTGCGGGGAATCGGGGTGGCCGTCAGGGTCAGCACATCGACTTCGGCACGAAGATTTTTCAATGCTTCTTTCTGGCGAACGCCAAAGCGGTGCTCCTCGTCGATGATCACCAATCCGAGATTGGCATAGCGAATGTCGCTGCTCAACAGCTTGTGCGTGCCGATCAGGATATCAATCTTGCCTGCCTGCAAATCCTTGATCACGGCCTGTTGCTCGGCCGCGGTGCGGAAGCGCGACAGTACTTCTATTTTGAAGGGCCAGTCTGCAAAGCGGTCTCGGAAGGATTCGTAGTGCTGTTGAGCGAGCAGGGTGGTGGGAACCAGAATTGCCACCTGGCTGCTGTTCTGTACCGCAATAAAGGCGGCGCGCACCGCGACTTCCGTTTTGCCGAAGCCCACGTCGCCACAGACTAATCGGTCCATGGGTTGTTCGGAGCGCAGGTCTCGCAGAACGGCGTCGATAGCAGCTTGTTGATCCGGCGTTTCCTCGAAAGGGAAGGCGTCGGCAAATTGCTGATAGTCGTTATCAATGTCGAAGGCTCGGCCTTTGCGCGCCTCGCGCCGGGCGTAGATGTCCAGCAATTCTGCTGCCACGTCGCGAATTTTCTCTGCGGCTTTGCGTTTGCTGCGACTCCACTGGTCACTGCCCAGTTTGTGGAGCGGCGCGAGTTCGTCGTCGGCGCCGGTGTAGCGGCTGATCAACTGCAGGGCTGATACCGGTACATAGAGCTTGGCGCCGTCAGCATATTCCAGGGTCAGGAATTCATGGCTTTCATTGTCCACATCCAGACGCTGCAAACCCAGATATCGCCCCACGCCGTGATCGGCGTGCACAACAGGGGCGCCGATGCGGAGTTCGGCGAGATTTCTAACCACCGCTTCGGCATTGCCGGTGGTTTTGCGTCGCCGGCGACTCTGCGCGACGCGTCGGCCGAAGAGCTGAGCTTCGGCAACCACGGCAAACGGTGTTGGCTGGCTGAATGCCAGGCTGTCTTCAAGGGCGGCGGTGGTAATGGCCAGCGCTTGAGTGCCGTCGGCAAAGTCCCGCCAGCAATCGACCGTGGCGGGATGAAGGTGATTACGTTTGAGCAGGTCGATCAGGGCTTCGCGTCGGCCGGCAGATTCGGCGCAGAGCAAAATGCGATGGGTTTCCGCATAGGCGCGGAGCGCGCGTATCGGATCGCTGGCGCGCGCGTCAACATCCAGTGGCGGCAGCGTCTCGCTGGCCAGGTTCAGCTCCGGACGACTGCTTGCCTCGTGGCTCAGGCGCAGTCGTGGATAGGTTTTTAGCGCGGCGAATAATTCCGGTACCGGAATGAATAGCTCGGCGGGGCTGAGCACGGGACGCTGGGGGTCGCCACTGCGCTGCTCATAGCGGTGGTGAATATCTTGCCAGTAGTGCTCTGCGGCGGCTTCAATACCGTCGGCGCGCAACACGGCAATGTTCTCGGGCAGGTAGTCAAACAGGCTGCCGCACTGCTCAAAGAACAGTGGCAAGTAGTATTCGACCCCGGCGGGGGCAATGCCGCTGCTCACGTCCTGATAGACCGGGCATTTTCGATGGTCCACATTGAAGCGCTCATGCCAGCGGCGCCGGAACCCCGCAATACCGTCGTCGTCCAGCGGGAATTCGCGGCCGGGGAGCAGGTCGATGCGCGTTACCTGTTCCAGGCTGCGTTGGTTCTCGGGGTCGAAGCTGCGCAGGCTGTCGATCTCGTCGTCCAGCAGGTCGAGGCGGTAGGGCAGTGGGCTGCCCATGGGGAAGATATCCAGCACCGCGCCGCGAAGGGCGTATTCGCCGTGCTGATAGACGGTGTTGACGTTGTTATAGCCGCGTTTTTCCAGGTCCCGTCGGAAATCCGCCAGGTCGAGTTGCTGCCCTCGCGTCAATTGCAGGCTGCGACCGTTGACGTAGTCGGTGGGGGCAATACGCTGCATCAAGGAGGTAATGGGGGCGATGACAATGCCCTGCTGCAGCGAGCTGATTTCAGTCAGGCAGCGCAGCCGCTCAGAGATAATGTCTTCATGGGGAGAGAAATTGTCGTAGGGCAGGGTTTCCCAGTCAGGCAATAACTTGATATCCAAACCATCCGCGTAAAACTGTAGCGCCTGCTCCAGGCGGTATGCCTCGGCGGTGCTCGACGCGATCATCAGCAGGGGCTGCTCCAGCTGATGCGCCAAGCGGCTGGCGACCAGGGCCTGACTGCCGGGTGGAATGCCGCCGAGGTTGAGGCTTTGTTGCGGGCTGAGCTGAAGAGAGTCGGGCAGTGCTATCACAGGTACAGTCGTCGGTGATGGGAAGGGCGGGCATTGTAACGTGCAGAGGCTTTTCCTCGTAACCCCGAGGATGGCGTCAAAAATGCGCGTAAATCGTTCGACATTGGTAGCAGTTGGCCTTGCAGAGCCTTGATAAGCGCCCCTCGAATAAAGATAATACGCGCTCCAATTTTCCCCCTCCGACAGCAAAGGGTACCCGCCGTGACAGAGAGAAGACGAGAGCGTCCTGATGATTACTTCGCCGACTGGAAAGAGCGCGAAGCATTGGCCGAGGGGATGATTCCCCTGATCGGTAAGCTCTACCGCAACAACAACGTCAAAACCTACATCTACGGAAAGAATCTGGTCAATCTGTCAGTGCTGGATATCATGCAGGCGCACCGCTTTGTGCGTCAGGTCGAGCAAAACGAACTGTCGGAGTTTGAAACCTTTCCGGTGATTCAGGCGCTGGCTGCATTGGACTTGGGTACGGCCCATATTGATGCTGGCCGTATTGCGGTTGCCTACGAGGCCGAAGGCAAGCCGGCTGGGAAGTCGGTTGATGAATTTGTCCGCAGTCAGGTTGCCGATCTGGTCGGTGGTGACAAGGAACTGACCCGTCCACCCCGCGATGTGGTGCTGTATGGCTTTGGCCGTATCGGTCGTTTGATGGCGCGCCTGTTGGTCGAGAAAGCCGGCGGCGGTGACAACCTGCGCCTGCGCGCGGTGGTTGTACGCCAGGGCGGTGCTGAAAATGATCTGGTCAAGCGCGCCTCGCTGCTGCGCCGCGACTCGGTTCACGGTCCTTTCAATGGCACCATTCGTGTCGATGAAGAGCGCCAGTCTTTTGTGGCCAACGGTGTGGAAGTGAAGGTGATCTACGCCAACAGCCCTGAGGAAGTGGATTACACCCAATACGGCATCAACGATGCCATCCTGGTTGATAACACCGGCAAATGGCGCGACAGCGAAGGTCTGTCGATCCATCTGTCTCGCCCCGGCATTTCTAAAGTGATTCTGACGGCGCCCGGCAAAGGTGATATGAAAAATATCGTTGCCGGCGTCAATAATGAGCAGATTCTCGACAGCGATACCATTATTTCTGCCGCCAGCTGTACCACTAACGCCATCGCGCCGCCGCTGAAAGTGCTGGACGACCGTTTTGGTATTGAGAGTGGTCACGTTGAGACGGTTCACTCGTACACCAATGACCAGAACCTGATCGACAACTACCACAAGGGCAACCGTCGTGGTCGCAGTGCACCGCTGAACATGGTTATCTCTGAAACCGGTGCGGCCAAAGCGGTAGGTAAAGTGTTGCCACAAATGCTGGGCAAATTGAGCGGCAATGCGATCCGAGTGCCGACGCCCAACGTTTCGCTGGCCATTCTGTCGCTCAATCTGAAAACCGCAACAACGGTTGAAGAGCTGAATGAGCATATGCGTCAGGCGGCACTGCATTCTCCGCTGCGCAAGCAAATTGACTACTCGAACTCGCCGGAAGTGGTTTCCAGTGATTTTGTCGGCTCGCGTCACGCCTGCGTGTTTGACAGTGAAGCCACTATTGTTAATGGCACTCACGCCATCCTCTACTGCTGGTACGACAACGAGTTCGGTTACAGCTGTCAGGTACACCGGATCCTCGAGCAGATGGCCGGGGTCAAGTACGCGGTGTACCCCGCCGAATAAGTCGCGCCAACGGCCAGTTTCGCATTGCGTTGCTGGCCGTTTTGCATAGAGGACTGGCCGCATCGGCCAGTTTCGCCGTGACAGCCGATAGCCGGAGTCTATATACTTGCGGCAATTTTTTAGTGGGTGGCGCTGATCATCCACCGCCGGTGTGCCCGTCTGCCCCGGATTCGCAGAATTTTATTTTTCGCGTTCAACCATAAGAGTGTCAGAGAGTCTTATGATCAAAATCTCCAGGGGCTTAGATGTGCCCATATCCGGCGCGCCTGAACAGCGCATCGAGCCAGGGCCAAAAGCCCGCTCGGTGGCGTTGATCGGCTTCGATTATGTCGGCATGAAGCCGACAATGGCGGTAAAAGTGGGGGATCGGGTGAAAACCGGTCAACTGCTTTTTACCGACAAGAAGACCGAAGGCGTACGTTACACCGCTCCAGCAACCGGTGTGGTTTCTGCCATTAACCGCGGTGAAAAGCGGGTGCTGCAATCGGTCGTGATCGATGTTGAAGATGACGAGTTCGAGAGCTTTGCCAGCTATTCTGCTGCAGAACTGTCGGGGCTGAGCCGCGATCAGGTTGCCGAAAATCTTCAGCAATCCGGTCTGTGGACGGCATTGCGCACGCGTCCTTTCAGCAAAGTGCCTGCACTGGATGCCAAGCCTGCTGCGATCTTCGTGACAGCCATCGACACGCATCCGCTGGCGGCAGATCCCGCAGTGGTGATTGCCGAAGCCGCAGAAGACTTCAGCCATGGTTTGGAAGTGCTGTGCAAGCTGACCGATGGCAAAGTCCACCTCTGTGTGGCGCCAGGCAGCAACGTGCCCGCGCTGGATAACAGCCAGCTCCACGTGACCGAGTTTGCGGGTGGACACCCTGCGGGCCTGGTCGGCACGCACATGCATTTTCTCGAAGGTGCCAGCCTCAACAAGCAGCTGGTTTCTGTCGGCTATCAAGATGTGATTGCCATTGGTCGTTTGTTCACCACAGGTAAACTCAGCACTGAGCGTGTGGTTGCACTCGCCGGCCCGCAAGTAGAGCAGCCGCGGCTGCTGCGCACCCGTCTGGGCGCCAGCCTGGAAGAGCTTTGCGCCGGGCAGCTTAAAGCGGGTGAGAATCGCTTGATCTCCGGTTCTATCCTGGGCGGTCGCACGGCGCGTGGCGCTCTCGCGTATCTGGGGCGCTACCACAATCAGGTCAGCGTGCTGCTGGAAGGCGTGCAGCGTGAATTCATGGGTTGGTTGTCGCCGGGAGCGAACAAGCACTCGACACTGCGTATTTATCTCTCGCAGTTCATGAAGAAGGCGCTGCCGTATACCACCAATACCAATGGCAGTGAGCGGGCGATGGTACCCGTGGGCGCTTACGAGCGCGTGATGCCCTTGGACATCCTGCCGACTCAGTTGCTGCGCGCACTGATTGTGGGTGACACGCAGATGGCTCAAGACTTGGGCTGTCTGGAGTTGGATGAAGAAGATTTGGCGCTGTGTACCTATGTTTGCCCTGGCAAATATGAATACGGCCCGATTCTCCGTGACAATCTCAGCCGCATCGAGAAGGAGGGGTAAATCATGGGTCTGCGATCACTGTTAGACAATCTTGAGCCGCATTTCGAAAAAGGCGGCCGCTTTGAAAAGTGGTATGCGCTGTATGAAGCAGTAGACACCATTTTTTATTCACCGGGTTCTGTGACCAAAACCACGGCACACGTTCGCGATGGCGTTGATCTCAAGCGCATCATGATCACCGTGTGGTTCTGTGCCTTCCCAGCGATGTTCTTCGGTATGTGGAACATCGGCTTTCAGGCCAATACCATCATGGCTGAGGCCGGACTTGCCGCCGGTGAGGGCTGGCGTCACGTTATGATCGGCATGTTTGCCGGATACGATCCCAGCAGTCTTTGGGATAACTTCTGGCATGGCTTCTGGTTCTTTATCCCCGTTTACGCCGTAACCTTTGTGGTCGGCGGCTTCTGGGAAGTGCTGTTCGCCATGAAGCGCGGGCACGAAGTGAACGAGGGCTTCTTCGTTACCTCCATTCTGTTCGCCCTGATTTGCCCGCCATCGATTCCCTTGTGGCAAGTGGCGCTGGGTATCAGTTTCGGCGTTGTCGTGGGTAAAGAAGTCTTTGGCGGTACGGGCAAAAACTTCCTCAACCCCGCGCTGACTGGACGTGCGTTCCTGTTCTTCGCTTACCCTGCACAACTGTCGGGTGATGCGGTGTGGACCGCAGTAGATGGCTACACCGGCGCCACAGCGCTGTCGGTCGCGGCTAGCGAAGGCATGGCCGCACTGCAGCAAAACCTGACCTGGTTCGACGCTTTCACCGGCAATATGCATGGCTCCATGGGTGAAGTTTCTACTATCGCTATTTTGATCGGTGGTGCGGTGCTGCTGTGGACCGGCATTGCCTCCTGGCGCATTGTGCTGGGTGTGTTCAGCGGCATGGTTGCTTTGTCTCTGCTGTTCAACTCCATTGGCGGTGAAAATCCCATGATGGCGATGCCCTGGTACTGGCACTTTGTGCTGGGCGGCTTTGCTTTTGGGATGATCTTTATGGCGACTGATCCCGTGTCAGCAGCTATGACGAACACCGGCAAATTTATATTTGGTCTGTTGATTGGTGCCATGGTGGTACTGATTCGCGTGGTTAACCCGGCCTTCCCAGAGGGCATGATGCTGGCGATTCTGTTCGGCAACTTGTTCGCGCCCCTGATTGACCACTTCGTGGTTCAGGCAAATATCAAACGGAGGTTGGCACGTGGCTAATAACGACAGTATTCAAAAAACGCTGCTGGTCGCGGTAACACTCTGTATTGTCTGCGCACTGGTAGTTTCTTCGGCAGCGGTGCTGCTCAAGCCGGCTCAGGTTGCCAACAAAGCGCTGGATCGCAAAGCGAATATTCTTGCAGCAGCGGGAATGTTGAGTGCCGACGAAAGTGTAGAGAAGCAATTTGAGAAGGTAACGACTCGCATTGTGAATCTGCAAACAGGCAAATTCAGCGATCAATACAGCCCGGACGGCTTTGAGCAGTCTCAGATTGCCAAAGATCCGGCGACTTCCATCGCTCTGGGCGAAGACGACACCGCCAAGATCAAGCGTCGCGAGAATTTCGCGGTGGTGTATATGGTCGAGCATGACGGTGAGCTGGATAAGATCATTCTGCCGGTTCGCGGTGCAGGTCTGTGGTCGACACTCTACGGTTTCCTGGCTTTGGAAAACGACCTGAATACCGTAGCAGGTCTCGGCTTTTACGAGCATGGCGAAACCCCCGGACTGGGTGGCGAAGTCGACAATCCCAAGTGGAAAGCACTTTGGCCCGGTAAGGAAGTTTACGACGACGGCCAAGTCGCCATTGAGCTGATCAAGGGCAGTGTTGATGCATCGACGCGCAATGCTGAAAACAAAGTGGATGGCTTGAGCGGTGCAACACTGACCAGCCGCGGCGTGAGTAACCTGGTTCAATTCTGGATGGGCGACAATGGCTACAAGCTCTTCCTGAAAAATCTGCGTGCAGGGGAGGCCTAAGTTATGGCGACGTTAAAAGAGGCATTGACCTCACCGGTATTTAAGAACAACCCGATTGCATTGCAGATTCTGGGGATTTGTAGTGCGCTCGCGGTGACCTCCAGCATGAAGGTCACTGTGGTCATGTGTATTTCGGTAATTCTGGTAACCGCGTTTTCCAGTTTTGCGGTCTCGCTGATCCGTAACCACATTCCCGGTGCGATCCGGATCATCGTGCAGATGGTCATTATCGCTTCACTGGTTATCGTGGTTGATCAGGTGCTGAAAGCCTACGCGTTTGCGATCAGCAAGCAGCTGTCGGTGTTTGTCGGCCTGATTATCACCAACTGTATTGTCATGGGGCGCGCCGAGGGCTTCGCGATGAAGAACCCGCCAGTGGCGAGCTTTATCGACGGCATCGGCAACGGCCTCGGCTACAGTGTGGTCCTCCTGTCTGTGGCGTTCTTCCGTGAACTGTTCGGTTCCGGCAAGCTGTTCGGCATCGAAATTCTGCCGCTGGTTACCGATGGTGGCTGGTACGTGCCCAACGGCCTGCTGTTGTTGCCGCCGAGCGCGTTCTTCCTGATTGGTTTCTTCATCTGGGTTCTGCGCAGCGTGAAGACCGAGCAGGTCGAGAAGGAAGAATTCAAAATCGCCAAAAATACCCGCAGTGTTAAGGAGGCCTTCTGATGGAGCACTATATCAGCCTGTTCGTCAGGTCGGTCTTTATCGAGAATATGGCCTTGGCCTTCTTCCTCGGTATGTGTACGTTCCTGGCGATCTCTAAAAAGATTCAAGCCGCTATTGGTCTGGGTATCGCGGTTATCGTGGTACTGGCGCTGACCGTGCCGGTCAACAACCTGATCTACAACTACCTGCTGCGCGACGGCGCGCTGGCTTGGGCGGGATATCCGGATGTGGATCTCAGCTTCCTTGGGCTGCTGAGTTACATCGGCGTTATCGCGGCGATCGTACAGATCATGGAAATGTTCCTCGACAAGTTCGTGCCCGCGCTTTACAGCGCCTTGGGCGTGTTCTTGCCGCTGATCACCGTAAACTGCGCCATCATGGGTGGTTCGCTGTTTATGGTAGAGCGCGACTACAACCTTGCCGAGTCCGTGGTATACGGCGCCGGGGCAGGTACCGGCTGGGCGCTGGCGATCACTGCACTGGCAGGTATCCGCGAGAAGCTGAAGTACAGCGACGTGCCGGAAGGTCTGCGTGGTCTGGGCATTACCTTTATTACCGTCGGTCTGATGTCGCTGGGCTTCATGTCCTTCGGCGGCATCGATCTGTAACCGAGACAAATAACTGGAGGCGTTTTAATGAATACAGTGGTTGTTCTCGGTGTGACAATGTTTACCGCGATCGTACTGTCGCTGGTAGCTGTCATCCTGATTGCCCGCTCTCGTCTGGTGAGTAGCGGCAATGTCACGATCGAGATAAATGGCGAAAAAACCATCAGCGTCCCCGCTGGTGACAAACTGCTGGGCACCCTGGCCAATCAGGGCATCTTCCTGGCATCAGCCTGTGGTGGTGGCGGTAGCTGCGCCCAGTGCAAGTGTATCGTTACCGATGGCGGCGGCTCGATGCTGGCGACAGAAGAAGCGCATTTCTCGCCCCGTGAAGCCCGCGAAGGTTGGCGTCTGTCCTGTCAGACACCAGTTAAGCAGGACATGGTGATCGAGGTTCCTGAGGATGTATTTGGCGTTAAGCAGTGGGAGTGTACGGTTCAATCCAACCCCAATGTGGCGACGTTCATCAAGGAGCTGACGCTGAAACTGCCGGAAGGCGAGAATGTCGATTTTCGCGCGGGTGGTTACGTGCAGCTGGAGTGTCCTCCGCATCACGTGAAGTACTCTGACTTTGATATTCCGGAAGAATACCGCGGCGACTGGGAGCGCTTTGGTTTCTTTAACGTTGAGTCCAAAGTCAATGAGACGGTGATCCGCGCTTACTCCATGGCCAACTATCCGGAAGAGAAGGGCATTGTGAAGTTCAATATTCGTGCTGCGACACCGCCGCCGAATAATCTGTCACTGCCTGCCGGTCAGATGTCATCCTGGGTCTTCAATCTGAAGCCCGGTGACAAAGTGAAGGTCTATGGCCCCTTCGGTGAGTTCTTCGCGAAAGAAACTGAAGCGGAGATGGTTTTCATCGGTGGTGGTGCGGGTATGGCGCCTATGCGCTCGCACATCTTTGACCAGCTCAAGCGTCTTAACTCTACACGCAAAATCTCGTTCTGGTACGGTGCGCGCTCATTGCGCGAAGCGTTCTACCAGGATGAGTACGACCAACTGGCGGCAGAGAATGACAATTTTGAATGGCATCTCGCCCTGTCTGACCCGCAGCCGGAAGACAACTGGACGGGCATGACCGGCTTTATCCACAATGTGTTGTATGAAAATTACCTCAAGGACCATCCGGCCCCCGAGGATTGTGAGTACTACATGTGTGGGCCGCCGATGATGAACGCCGCGGTTATCAAAATGCTGGAAGACTTGGGTGTTGAACCGGAGAATATTCTGCTTGATGATTTCGGTGGCTGATTTACGCCGCTCAACAGAAAAAGCAGCCCTGGTGCTGCTTTTTCTGTTTCTGGCGGCCTGCAGTGGTGCTCCCGAAGAGGTGATCCGCATCAGCGGAAGCACTATGGGCACGACTTACCATGTTACGTTGCGCAATCCGGGTGAGCTGCGGGCTGAGGAATTAAAGCGCCAACTGGACTACCAGCTGGTGCACTTCAACCAACTGGCTTCAACGTATATCGACGACTCTGAGCTGAATCAGCTTAACCGGGCACCGGTTGGCGAGTGGCAGACGCTCAGTGAGCCTCTCTACAATATTTTCAGTATGTCTCTGGAAGTGAGTTGGCTGACGGGTGGGGCCTTCGATATCACGGTGGCACCATTGGTTGATTTATGGGGATTTGGGCCAGAAAAGCACGATGGTCGGCCAAGTGATGACGCTATCGCGACGGCCATGCAAGATATCGGCTACGACCGTATCGAACTCGATATGCTGGAGCCGAAACTGCGTAAGAAAGCGGCGCTGCACATGGATCTATCCGCCATTGCCAAAGGCTATGGGGTGGATGCCGCGGCGATCTGGTTGGAATCACTGGGGGTGACTGACTACCTCGTGGAAATCGGCGGAGAGATGCGGGTTGCCGGCAGCAGCCCTCGCGGCGATGCCTGGCGGATCGGGGTCGAGAACCCCGGCGGCGGTGCACCGACGCTTGCCATTGAACTGGGCGATACGGCAGTGGCGACCTCCGGGGATTATCGCAACTATTTTGAGGAAGATGGTGTCCGCTATTCCCATACCATCGATCCGCGCACGGGGCGTCCCATCAGCCACAGTCTTGCATCGGTGACGGTGCTGGACCCGTCTTGTGCCTTTGCGGATGCCATGGCGACTGCCTTTTCAGTGATGGGCACTAAGCGTACACTGGAATTGGCCGAAGCCCAGAATATGCCGGTTTACCTGATTGAGAAAACGGAAGAGGGTTTTGTCAGTCGCTATAGCAGCGCTTTCAAGCCTTATCTGTCTGAGCATTTACAGGAAGAAAATTAGTCATGGCTACTATATTTGCCGCCATCATTGTCATGATGCTGATTGTTGCCGCGATGGCCGTTGGCGTGATCTTCGGCCGCAAGCCCATCGCCGGTTCCTGCGGTGGCGTGGGGGCGGCGCTGGCCGATCCCGATTACGTCTGTGATCTCTGTGGCAATGATCCCAATAAGTGCCGCGAAGAATCTGATAAAGCGGCGTCCTCGGCCCGTCAGGGACAGTTCTACGACGCCAGCTAAACTGGCGTCTTCGTACAGGGCCTTCCTATACCTTCATGGCTGCCTCTCTGCCACTGTTTATCGGTCTTCGCTATTTTCGCCGCGCAGCGGGTGATGATCGCTTCCTGTCTCTGATGTCCTGGTTTTCCCTGCTGGGAATGCTGATCGGCGTGGTGTCGCTGATCGTCGTTACTGCCGTCATGAACGGTTTCGAGCACGAGCTGCAAAAGCGTGTTCTGTCCGTGTTGCCCCACGCCTATATTGAAGGTCCCGAGCAGAAGCTGGAGGATTGGTCGCAATGGCGCGGACAAATTCTGGGGCAGGAGGGGCTGCAGGCCGCTGCGCCCTACGTCGGGGGCAATGCGATGCTCTCCAGCGGTGGGCGTATTCAGGGCGCAGCCTTGTACGGCATAGACCCCGCGTTGGAAAAGGGCGTCTCTGCCGTCTCAGAGAACATGCTGGCTGGACGTTATTTAGGGGAAGAGGGCGG
>MDSZ01190651.1_pt1 | contig 60650 bp, 57 predicted proteins | sample 811201 | NCBI WGS metagenome assembly MDSZ01 (sample SAMN05326647, study PRJNA326480) | marine metagenome | isolation source: seawater | place: Indian Ocean: North | collected 2010
TAAGACAAAGTACCATCGGCGCAGAAAGGCTTGACTTCCGAGTTCGGAATGGGATCGGGTATTACCCTTTCGCAATAATTACCAGGCAGCATTTTTATAGTATATTTTTATTTTTTTACAACAAGTTTAGTATATAGAATTTGCTTGAAAAATAACCAGATTACTTGGAAATTGAATTTTGATTTCTCATGAGATCTTCTTTTAAAATTAATCTTAATGTCTTCAGCTGATATATTTTTTTTTGAATTATACAAAATATCAAATAAAATTTTATAACCTTTTAAAAAAAATCTTTTTTTATACTTGAGTACTAAATTTTTATTGCAAATAAAAAAACCTGATAAAGGATCATAAGTTAATTTTCCAAATATTAAATTTATAACATAAATTGCAAATTTTGATGCTAGTGTCCTTGCAAAACTAATATTCGCCTTAAAGTTTTCGCCACCAAATCTGCTGGCTATTACAATATCAATATTTTTTGATTTAAATTTTTTAAATAATAATTTTACATACGATGGATCATGTTGTAAGTCACAATCCATTACAATGTTTATTTTATTTTTTGATTTTGTAATGCCATGAACAACAGATTTAGATAGATCTCTTGGCAAAGCCTTTCTAATAAAATATTTAAATTTCTTATATTTGTTTAATTTATAAAATTCATTTATTGTTCCATCATTTGATAAATCATCAACAAAAATTACTTCAGATACAATTCCAAGTTTATTTAACCTTAAAAATATTTTTCTTATGTTTTTTTTTTCGTTAAATGTAGGTATTATTATCGATATCACAATTATTTAGGTTATAGAATTATATTTGCTTCAAAGATACTATTATGTATTTATTTTTAAATTTTTTAAGTAACATTATCCAAATTTTATAATGAAAAAAAGAGCTTTAATAACAGGAGTTTCTGGACAAGATGGAGCTTATTTAGCAGAATTTTTAATTAAAAAAAAATATTTGGTGGTTGGGACAATACTGAAATTAAATGAAAGAAATATTTTTAGATTAAAAAAACTTAATATTGAAAAGAAAATTAAACTTGAAATATTAAATATTGAGAACGAAAAAAATATTAGAAAAATACTAAATAAATATCATTTTAATGAAATTTATAATTTAGCAGCAAAGTCTTCTGTCCAAGAGTCTTTTGAAAAACCATTAAAAACATTCAAAACAACAGGGTTGGGTGTCTATAAATTTCTTAATGAATTAAAAAAATTTAAAAAAATAAAGTTTTATCAAGCTTCTTCTTCAGAAATATTTGGTAGTTCAAATAATTATAAAAAAAACGAAAATTCTAAATTTAACCCGTTGAGTCCGTATGCAGAGAGTAAACTCTATGGACATTATATTACGAAAATTTTTAGAGAAACTTTTGGTATGTTTGCTGTGTCAGGGATTATGTTCAACCATGAATCGCCTTTAAGGTCTGAAAAATTTGTTACAAAAAAGATAACAAAAGGATTAGTTAATATATTAAATGGAAGTAACAATATCATCGAACTTGGAAATATAAATGTAAAAAGAGATTGGGGATACTCAAAAGAGTATGTAAAATTTATGTGGAAAATGCTCCAACTAAATAAACCAGAAGATTTCATAATAGCTACTGGAAAAAGTTACTCTATTAAAAATTTTATAGACGAATGTACTAAATATTTAAATTTAGATGTGGTTTGGAAAGGTAAAGGATTTCATAAAGTATTGATAAACAAAAAAAATAATAATGCTATTATAAAAATTAACAAAAAATATTATAGAAAAACAGATATAAAATCTATTTATGGAGATATAACAAAAGCAAAAAAAGTTTTAAAGTGGAGCCCTAAAATTAATTTTAAAAAATTAGTCAAGATTTTAATTGATTATGAATTGCAGAATTAAAAAAATCTGTGTTTAAAGAGAGTGTAAATTGCATCTATTCCATCAGATAATTTTATTTTTTTTCCCTCTTTGTAACTTCTACCAAAGTAGCTAATTGGTACCTCTACTATTTTAACTTTTTTTTTTGAAATTTTTGTAGTTATTTCTGGACAAAAATTGAAACCGTTTTCAACCAAATTTATGGAATTAAATAATTTTGTTTCAAAAACCTTATAACAGGTATGCGCATCAGTAAGATTTTGAGAATTCAAAATATTTGAGATTATTGTTAGTATATGATTAGCAAAAACTCTAAATTTAGATGTAAAAGATTTATTTTTATATCTAGCCTTTCCTAATACTCTAGATCCATAAACTACAGATACTTTCTTGTTAATAATTGGCTCAATCAATTTTACGTAATCCGATGGATTATATTCTAAATCTGCATCTTGTATAATTGTTATATCTCCTTTAATAAATTTTTTTGCAGATTGAATGGCTGCGCCTTTCCCTAGATTAAATTTATGATCCACAAATTTAATAAATTCATAACTTTCAAAATTTTTTAATACTGATACAGTTTGATCCGTTGAGCCATCATTTACAATAATTATCTCAATATCTAAATCTTTTAAACTTAGAATCTTGTTTAGAATTTTATCGATTGTTTTTTCTTCATTGTAAACTGGAATTATTACTGAAATTAACATAATTTTTATATATAAGAACTTTATTAAATGTATGAGATATTTCTAGCTTCTTTTACAAGCTCAATAGTCATTCTTGGTAGTGGTTATTTTTTTTCATTTATTTTTTTTAACAAGGCTTTTACTTACAACACAATTAGTTCCGAGATAAGTATATATGGAATTATTTTCTTATCCTTTTTAGGCGTTTTTTTAAATTTTTTTTTAGAAATTAATAAAAATGTTGGCTCAGTTGTTTTAATTCTTTGTATAATATCTTTTATTTTTTTTAAGGCTTATAAAAATTATAAAATAATACTTTTTGCATCTCTTTGTACATTTATACTAATTTTATGCTCAAATGTTTATAGGCCTGATGCTGGATTATATCATTTGCCAGTCACTAGTATGATAAATGAAAATAAAATTATAATCGGATCCTCCAATATTCATTTCAGATTTGCCCATTCATCTATAATTCAATATTTTTCAGCTTTGTATAATACTCATTTTTTTAGTTTGGCTTTCATAACAATTCCATCGGCATCTATTTTTTCTTTCTACATTTATTATATTTTTGAAAATTATTTGAAATATGTAAAAGAAAAAAATAATTTTTTAAGTTTATTTTTCTTTCTTCTAATAATTTTCTCTCTCTACTCATTTAATAGATATAGTAATTATGGAAATGATGCAGTTGCTCATATTTTTTATTTTATTTTAATAACTAAATTATTAACAATAAATTATTTTGATGAGATAAAGAAAAATGAATTTTATATTATAAGCCTAATTTGTTTATTTTTGTTAACTAATAAGATTTTTATGGGTATTGTTCTAATAATACCTGCTTTAATATTTATTTACTCTATTAATAAAAGAAAAATACTTTTTTCAAAAAATTTTATTTATTGTTTTATTTTCTTGGCATTATGGATTTTAAAATCTGTTCTAACAAGTGGATGTATCTTTTATCCCATTTCCCAAACCTGTTTTAAAAATTTTAAAATATATGATAATGATAAAACAAAATTTGAAGCTTTATCGGGTGAAGCGTGGTCAAAAGATTGGATTAATCAAGAAGATCCAAAATTGGAATTTAAAGAATATAATGAAAAATTTAATTGGATTGATACTTGGTTAAAAAATCATTTTAAAAAAGTTTTAGAGAAACTAATTCCTTACCTAATTTTTTTGTTAATTTTGATAATTTATCTATTTTTTCAGGAAAAATTGAAAGAAACTTTAAATAGTGAAATCAAAAAAAAATACTTAATTATACTATATTTATCTTTAATTTTTTCAGTTATATGGTTTTTAAAATTTCCAATATACAGATATGGTTATTCTTTTATTTCTATATCTTTAATATTAGTTTTTTGTTTAATTTTTTATAGGAGAGTTAAATTTATAGAAAATATAAAAACAAAACAAATTTTTAATTCAATAATCATTATATCACTTATAGGTTTTGTAATAAAAAATACACACCGAATTAATCAGAAAATCAATTTGAACCAAACAATATATTGGCCTGACATATACTCTGAGAAAGGCGATTTTATTACAAAAAATTATAAGCCAAAAATAAATCAAAATAAGATATTATACTATTATAGTAATGGCGAATTGTGTATGTATAGCAAATCTCCGTGTTCTAATTATAATATTAAAAATTTAAAAAGTGAAAATAAGTTTGGTTATAATATATATTGGATAAACTAAAAAATTTTTTTTTTCCAAGTTTCGGGTGTTAGTTCATTCTGTATTTCAATATCATAGTTATAAATAAATTTTTTTGAGCCCTTAGATTTAATAAAATTTACCATTCTTAACAAAGATTCATCAATATCAATTTTTGTATTATAATTTAACTTTTCTCGAGCTTTGTCAGCAGAACAATTAGAATATTTAACTTCATTTGGTCTTTCCTGAAAATAAAGAGGCTCTTTATTAAATTTAAGTATATTTGATATTTTTTTAAATAATTCATTTATAGTTATATAATTTTCATCAGGCCCAATATTAAAAATTTCTGATTTAATATTTTTTTCGCATACAAGTTTATCAATACAAAAAATGCAATCATCTACGTCTGAAAAAGATCTAGTCTGATTTCCATCGCCATATATTACTGGTTGTCTATTTTGTAATATTAAGTTTATCATTATTGAAGCGACATTTCTAAATGGGTCATCAAATTTCTGTTTCGGACCAATTATATTATGAGGTATAGCAATATTATATTCTATTCCATGAGTTTCAGACATATTAATTAGAACTTTCTCAGCAGCTAATTTGGCTATTCCATATGGATCGACCGGATAAGGTATGTCGTCCTCTTTAAATGGTTGTTTAATATGACCGTATCTTGCCATCGAAGAGCAAAAAACAATTCTTTTTACTTTTTGTTTCACAGCTGCTGTGAATACTGAAATAGATCCTGAAAATATATTTTTAGTAATAAGGTAAGGAGAGAAGACAGATAATCCTTCGTGTGCATAGGCTGCACAATGTATCACAACATCAACACCCTTAAAATATTTTGAATTTAGTTCTAGGTTTTCACAATCATATTGATAAAAATTTACTTTAGGATCGACATTTTGAATTTCGCCTCCAACTAAATTATCATTCCCACTTACTTTAAAACCTTTTTTTATATAATAGTCAGCTAAATTAGAACCCAGAAATCCGGCTACACCCGTAATAAATATATGCATTTTTGTTACTTATATATATAAATGTATAATAATCTACGCTTAAAAATTAAATTAATGTTAAATAAATTAAAAAAAAATGATTCAATTTTTTTTATTTTAAAAAATATTCAATATTTTTTAAAATTTGTAATAAAAAAAATAATCTCTTTTTCAGGAACAGAAGAGAGACTGTCTAAAATAGAATCTGCAATGACATATCAATTTAAGGAAGAAGAATTTTTATGGGAAAAACTTTGTCTAAATGGACAAAAATACAGAAAAAAAATAATTGAAGATATTTTAAAAAATTCAAAGTTTGATTTAATCTTGGAAACAGGAACAGAATATGGTTATACATCAAAGTTTTTAAGTCAATTTTGTGAAAAAGTAATTACTATCGAAAAATCTAAACCAATTTATTTAATAGCAAGAGAAAACTTAAAGGATAATCCAAAAATAAAATTAATTCTAAATGATAGCAAAAATATATTAAATATTTTAGGTAATGAAAAAAATATTGTAGATAGTAAAATTTTTTTTTATTTAGATGCACATTCAGAAGGTGACTATCCTTTAATAGAGGAGCTAGACTATATAGTCAACAATGTGAAAGAGTTTGTTATTTTAATAGATGATTTCCAGGTTCCTGATGATGAGGGATACGGATACGATTCATTTATGGGAAGAAAATTAAATATTAAATTTATAAGAGATGTTATTAAACAAAATTTTAGCTTTTATTTTCCTTCAATTTCATCATCAGAGGAAACAGGTCGTCTAAGAGGCTATATTTTAATTACAAATATTGATTCTGAAAAAGAAAAGCTGGATAAAATTGAAGAATTAAAAAGGTTTATTTTTTAGAATTATAAAAAAAACTATAGCCAAGAATTCTTTTATAATCTACTTCGGTATTATAATAAGTACAATAATCAATTATATCAACACATCTATCGTTTGGATTTTTTACCTTAACATAATTTTTGTCTTCTATTGTATATATCAAATCAAACTGATAGTTGTATACTGGATTCAATGTTTTTTGGAATATATAAATATTTTCATAATTTTTAATAATTAATAAAAAAGGAATTATCGTAAATAAAAAAATAATTTTTTTTGAATTTAAATTAAAATTAATTCTCCATAAGAAAAAAGCTGGTATAAAAACTGACAAAGATATAATCCAGCCAAAACCAAATCTTATTTCTGGGACCCTAAACCAAAAAAGTCCACAGAAAATAAAGAATAATAAAAACCAGGTATTTGATTTATCAAAAAATTTTATTTTCATTTGTTTTATTAATATTAATAAAATTAATGATAATAGAATAAATATAAAAAATATTTGTAAAAGTGACGTTGTAAAAAAGTAATTTTTAAACCACGGAATTATCCAGTCATAACTATTAATTACGTAATCGAAATCTGTATACCTCAACCTAAGAGGATTATCTCTTGCTGAACCTAATACAATATATTCATAGTTTTGCACTACTTGCGAATCCAATGACCAAAAAGTTTTATAACAAGTAACTTTAGAAGGAAAAATTAAACAACCAGAATTGATAAATCCTCTAACTAAAACTAAAAAACCAAAAAAAACTAAACAAATATTTAATTTATTAATTGGATTTTTTTTTAATAAAAAACATATTATTAAAGGAAAAAAAGCAATAGTTAAATAACTGGGCTTAGCAAAAACTATAATAAATGAAAGTACAAATAATAGATTAAAATAATTTTCATTATACTTATAATAAATTTTTATTCCTAAATAGACATTTAAGATAAATAGGAACCCACATAATAAATCAACCTCTGTGGATCCAATATGATTTAAAATAATTCCATTATTTGTTGGATGTATTAAGCTAAATGTTAATATGAAAAATGAACATAAAATAAGGAAGGATTTACTTAGGCAGTTTTTTTCTTTCACCTCTAGAAAGCATTGATTAAAGAAAATTGATATAGGTAGTATATTAATTATATACAAAAGGTTAGTATTTAAAATTTTGATATTAAATAATGATAAAAATATTTGCCAAACAGAATTCATTCCATACTTTTCTTCAATATTTGCAAAACCAAATATAATCTTTTCATGATAAACTTTGTTAATAATTTGCAAATGGTAAACCTCGGTATCTATATTGGGCCAGTGATGATGAGTTATAAATATAATTGATAATAAAATTAAAACGAAACTTCTGATATCTTTAAAAATAATTTTTTTTTTTATCAAAAAAAATAAAGTAAGAATTAAACCTAAGATTATAGTGGGTATACTAATATACTTAATTGGAATAATAAAATTTAGAAATAAGGTTAATAAAATTAAAAATAGAAACCCATAAAAAACATCTAAATTTTCGAAATTTTTTTCAATTTTTTTAAAAATTATTACTTTCGTCAGTATAGAATATCCCGATAATGAAAAATATATAAGCAGAAGTAAAAAATATGAATTTAACATTTCAAGAGTTTGTTATAATCAATTTCATAAATATATCCGTTATACGGAGCACCTTTGTTAAAAGGATTTCTAGTTGCGTGATAACCAACATTATCTTTTTTCTTATAAATTTTATCTACACAATTATTAAGATTTCTTAGATCGGGAGTTTTTCCAAAATACACAATATAATTTGGTTTTTTTTCATAAATTAGTTTTTTATAATATTTTGCCTGTTTATCGTTTGTAAAATAATTAAATCCACCAGATATAGAATAATCTTTGTATTGAGAGATAGGTCTATTGATTATTATTACTTTTGAATTATCTGGTACAATTTCATTCAACCAAAGAAAGCCTGAATACATATAAGCATACTTTTCCTTCATAGATTTATAGTTACTATAATTAAAAGTTCCAGGTAAGAAATTAATTATTGAATAAATAAGAATTAAAAAAATCACAAATGTTTGTGATAAAAAAACCTGCTGAAATAATTTTTTAAACTTTATAGGTTTTGAAATACTGACTATGAAAGTGCTCCATAATATAGGATCTAAATAATATCGTGCACTTGGTGATGCATAAATATTTGAAACTAAAATATATAAAAAAATAATAATGATTAAAAAATTTATCTTTGGATTTTTTTTAATTGAATAAAGTGCTATAATAAAAAATAATGCATTTAATCCAAGAAACTCCGTAAATCTAGAAGGGGTTGTATAAAACAGAAAATAAGGAAAGGGAATTTCTTGAGGACCTTTATTGTGTGAGAAAAAATTTTCGTAACCTGGAAGGTGAAGAGGAAATGGACTAAAAAAATAAGTAAAAATACTCCCACCTAAATTTATATACTTCCATAAAATTACAGGTATATAAATTAGCGAGAATGTAACTAAAACAATTAAAATTAATTTATAAAAATTTTTTTTATTTACTATAACTAAAGTTGATAGTGTCCAAATTAGAAATCCAGATAAATTGAATGAAAATTTTCCAACTATACAAGAGAAAATTAAAATATTAATGATGAAATATGAAATTAGCTTTTCTTTTTCATTTTCTAATTTTATAAAGTTTAAAGCTAAAGCAAAAAAAAGTAAGGAAGAATAAAAAATTTGAGGCTTATTACCACTTAAAAGAAATAAAAGTATTGGACAACTCAGAACTGTAATTGGTAAAAAAAATTGACTATCAAAAGCTTTAAAATTTTCATGAAATTTTAAAAAAATGCCTGATATTGTAAGAACTGATGAAAATTGAACTATATTACCAAATTGTTCAGCACCAATTACTAAACCTAAAGCAATTAAAGTTTCACCTGTTCCAGATTGTAAGCTGGTAAACCATTCTGGAAAAAGAACATATTTATCAAATCTAAGAATATTTAATGCCGAACCTACATGGTAATCTAATGTATCTGCCGAAGTAAGTGGAGAAAGAGATAATAAAAAATAAAGTGTTACTATAAATAAAAAAATTTTAAAAAAATTATCTTTATAATGATGTTTTATTTTTTTATAAAAAAATTTAAATTCTTTAAGAAAAATTGTACTTAAAAAACATAAAATAATTGATGTAACTTTTAATAGCATATTAGAAAAACTAAAAAAAGCAACTAATGGGAACATAATTATAATCAAAATTAAAAGCCCGAACGATAAATATTGAAATTCAACATAAGAAACTTTTGAAATTATTGAATTTAATTTAAATCTATCAATAATTAATTTTCCAAAAGAATAACAGCCCATGGTTAAGAGAACAGATATAAGAACAGAAATTAATGGACTATAAATATAATTTTCCATGAAATATTAATTGCCAGGTCTTAAAGCTTTACCATTTTTAATTTTATTATATCTTTCGCTATTAATTTCGTCATTAGAATAGCATATCACTGTATTTCTCGTTTTGATGAAATTGTTAAAGCTTCCTTCCTTTATATAAAGTGAAAAGTCAACATCCACGGCTTCCCTGGTAATATTTTTACATGTTTCGCCTAAATCAAATTTATATTTAATTTGGACAATATCAAATTTAATTGCCCAACTAAAAAAATTGAGAAAAATAATTGAATAAATAAATTTTTTTTCAATATTTTTAATTAAAAGTAAATATAAGAAAATTAGACAAGGTTGTAGATAAGATAATTCAGCAGGAATATAAAAAAATAGTAATAAGTTAGAAATAATTATTCCAATATAAGTTAAATTTTTTTTTATATAATTTTTTTTTTTTTGGTTAATAATAAAAAAATAATAAATATTAAGAGGAAAAAAGAATAATTTCCAAATGTAAGCCAAAGTTTATAAAAATATCTTGCTGATAGTCCAAGAATACCTTGGTCAGTTGGTCTTGCTGCAGTCAACCAGCTAAGACTAAATTTACTAGAAAACCATATTGGTGTATAAAATAAACATCCAAAAAATATAGAGTTAAATGCTATAAAGAATTTTTCTTTGATAAAGTATTTTTTAAATTCTAAGTCGTTTAAAAAAATGAATGAAATTATAAATATTGCAAAATTTATTCTTGTGCCAATACATATTGCAAAAAAAAGTACTGATAGTTGAAATTTTTTATATCTAAAGAAATATATTCCTAAAGAAAAAAATAATAATGCAAGAGAATAATCGATTGGCTCCAAGTTATCGAAGAATAGTACAGGATTTGATAATGATAAAACTAAGAAAAGGTATAACTTATTTTCAAAATGAAATTTTTTTTCAAACGAAGCATATATAATAATTAAGCTAAGAAAAAACGAAAAAAAAATTAATATGTTTATGTAAAAGCTCCCAAAAAAAAATGAAAAAAAACCAATTATAATTTCTGCTACTGGATAACCTGTAAATCTGGAACTCATATACTTTCCAGTAGATAATATAGTTTCAAAAGTTCCTATCATTGGTAGAGTATCTTCGTCTGAACCATAGCCACCAATTTTACAAAGATAAATTGCTAATGATAAAAGTATCATTACAAATATTAAAAGAGGTGATTTAAAAGCTTTATCTGAAATATTATTCATAATTTTTCCTTGATAGAGAAACTATAATTATCAATATAGCAAAAATAAATCCTCCGTTAAAATAACCAGCACCCCTAATTAATTGAGAAATTACAAGGGTAATATAAAAAACTTTATTTTCTGTAGAAATCAATGGGTTTTTAATAAATTTATATAAAATGTATACAAAAAAAATTGATATTATTCCGAATTCAGAAATAGTTTTAGCAAAATTGTTTGATCCATCTTTTGTATTATAATTTTTAATTCTCTCAAAACCATTCTCACCAACACTCTCTAAAAGACTTTTATTATTTTTAAAATAATATTTTGCTGCAATATCATAATTATTAAAACCAAAACCAATTAAACTTTTTTTTAAAGCTTTTAGTGTAATTAAAAATGAATTAAAAAAAATTGTACTAGATAAATTTGGATAGTAAGTTTTTTCCCACTTATAAAATTCAGATTTTTCGTTATTATACAATTGATCAGGAACACTCACTTCTACTTTATCTTCTTTATTAGAATTTAAAGAAAACATGTTTATATTTTTATTAAACAAGTTAAATGTATCCAAAAGTTTTGTATTGCAAGTAGTGTTAGTTGAAAATATTGTTACACAGAAAACTAATATAAAAATAAAAATTGATAAATTTAAATAACTAAATTTTTTAAAGAGAAATAAAATTAAAAATATGATTGATATAAGTAATGAAAAAATAAGAGAAGTATTAAAAAATAAGACAATAAAAAAAATAAAAAATAAAAAAAGAAACTTAAAAATTATATTTTCTTTTTTCGAAATTAAAATTTTAGATAACAGTATTGCTGGAGCAATAAATCCTAAATGAGAAATTTCTTTGTAAATTAAATATTCATATCCTTCAAAAGGTCTAAAGTATGAATATTTACAATTAAAAATTAATTCTAAGAATCCTATATTTTTTGTATTTGGGAATTCTTGAGAAAAATGAGTGAGATATAAATTTTCATTATAATATGTGTAGGCTATATCAAATAAAATATTAAAGAAAAAAATAATTAAAAATACATTTAAAATTAAATTTAGATTTTTTAATATAAAATCAAAATAATAGCATATAAAATAACTTAAAAAATATACTGCAAAAATATAAATAAAATTTAAATTATTTATTTCCTCAATGATATAAGCGGTAGTTAAAAAGTGTATTAATAACAGTAAAACTAATACATTGCTAATATTAAGTAATTTTATTTTTTTTTTAAATAAACTAAATATAAATATTACTATTGCATGAATAAATATTATATAATTAAAATCGACAACAAAACTGTAATTCCATAAAAATATAAATGAGGTGGTTGAGAATAATAAAAAAAAATTCTCAATGGATCTTAAATTTTTATCCATTTTATCTCTCAATTATAAAGTTTTGAATGCAGAGCACATCAATATCCGATTTTACAAATAATTTTAAGGTATCCTCTGAATTACAACAAATTGGCTCTTGGATATTTAACGAAGTATTTAATACTAAAGCATAGTTAGTCAACTTATAAAATTCTTTAATCAAATTATAATACCTTCTATTTGTCTGCTCATTGACTGTTTGAATTCTAGCAGTTCCATCTGAATTGAGAACACTCTGAAATATGTTAATATAATCTGCCTTAGTTTGACATGTAATGTTCATAAAATTATAATTGCTAGAGCTATTTACAATAAAGTATTTTTCTACAAATTCCTCTAGAACTGATGGAGCAAACGGCCTAAAAGCCTCTCTAGTCTTTATTTTTTTGTTAATCTCATTTTTTATGGAGGGTATTGTTGGATTTGCAAGAATTGACCTATTTCCTAAAGCTCTAGGACCATATTCCATTTTATCTTGATGCCACGCAATGATCTTGCCCTTTTTTAAAAAATTGGCAATTTTTGATATGATTTCTTTTTCATCAATATAATGCTTAACTTTAAAACTATCATCGATAAACATATTTATATTTTTTTGTACATCTTTGTCGTTTTCAGATGGTCCTACATATATAGATTTTAATTTTTCATTTTTAAATTTTTCATCAAATTTTTTTGATGCATACAGACCTGCTCCAAGAGCTCCTCCAGCATCTCCAGAATTAGGCTGGATAATTATATTTTGAAATATATTTTTGTCAGATATAAATTTATTATTGACTGCATTAAAAGCACATCCTCCAGATAAAAATAAGTTTTTATGAGATGGCGATTTATAATAATTAATAATTTTATATGTGACCTCTTCGAATTTTTTTTGCAAAGAGTGAGCAATATGAAAATGCCTTTCTGTGATTTGTTCATCTTTGTCTCTTGAATTACCTAGTAAATTTTCTAATTTTTTTGAATAAAGGTTTTCAAAATAAGGAATATTATTCTCAAAATTAAAATCAAAACCTATTTCATGATGTCTAAAAAAACTTAAATTTAATTCAAATAATCTATTTTTATTAAATTTAATCAATTGATCGAATTCTGCTTTATATTTATTTTTTCCAAAACCAGCTAAACCCATCACTTTGTATTCATCACCATAATCTTTAAATCCTAAAAACTGAGTTATAGCTTGATAAAAAATACCGAGAGAATGAGGGAATATTTGTTTGTTCAAAATATTAAATTTATTATTTTGTACATTGTAAATTTCTGTTGTCGAAAAATCACCTGAGGCATCAAAAGAAAGCCCTAGACCATTATTAAATCCTGAGCATAAAATGCTTGAATAAATGTGTGCGTTATGATGGGGAACATAAACTTTTTTAAATTTTTTAGTTGTGCCAAAATAATTATATAGATTTCTTTCAAGCTCTATTTTATTTCTTACCCTTAATACTCTTTTTGGAAGATTTAATAAATTCTTATATGCGCTCGCTAAAAATTTTACTTTATTTCCTAAATTATAATAAGGGTTAGAATTAATCGCAATTATATCTATCTCATTAATATCTATTTTACCTTCTCTCAAGGCATAGAAAATGGAATTAACTGGAAATCCACTATAATGCTTTACTCTTGTAAATCTTTCTTCTTCTGAAGCAGCAATGATTTCTCCATCAATAATTAAACATGAAGCTGTATCCGCATGAAATATGTTAAGACCGAGTATTTTCATTAAAGTAATTTAATATAAATTTTATAAAAATATGATAAATTATTAAATTAACGATAATTGCTATCAAAAGTTTATATGAATTTAAAGGCATATAGCCAAAATGAGCTAATCTATAAGCTAAAATATTTCCAATTAAAGAGCAGAAAATAAGATTATTATAAGACAGTTTTCTTACTAAAATTTCAACTAGATAGCATATCCAAACAATTATGAATATTGAGAAAAAAAGAAATGTTATTGAGTTAGAATAATACAAATAGCCAAATAAGCCTGGAGTATAAACAGTATAAAGTTTATTTTCACTTGAGTATGAATGATAATTTCTTTTTATGGTGTTTTCATAAAATGAGTTTGAATAATTAAATTTTTCACTAAGCGAATTAATAATTAATTCCATTCCCTTTTCTTTATGTGAATATGTAGACATCAACCCTTCAATTCCTACCCATCTACCTGATATAAGAAAAAGAATTTGGTTTGTTTCTTTTTCAATATCTTCTGTAAATTCTTTGAAAATAAAATTTTCTTTAGTTGTATCTATATCTATAATTTTTTTAACTTCAGCCATTGTATATCCCTTTGACTGTCTTATTATATTTACCGAATATACAGAAATTATAAATAATAAGAATAATGCACAAATATATTTGAAATACTTTTTATAATGAATATTTTTTTCATTTATATATTCATACTTAAAAAGACCAACTATTAAAGACAAACCATTAAATATCATACCTCTGCTTAGCTGTGATATGCTTGAAACAAAACATTCTAATAAACCTAAATATATGGGATCAAATTTATTTCTTAATTTATTTGTTATTTCGAAAAAAATTATAAATGTAAAAAGAGAAGCAAAGCCAAAATTTAGCAACCAATTAAAAAGAAAGTTTAAATTTAATGGTAAAGTATTTTGGATTAGTCCCTTCTGATAGAAACCAAAAATGTAATTAAGTGCTGAGAAGAGTAAAATTAAAATAAATACTGTAATTAAAAACTTTTTTCTATTTTTATTATAGTAAAATATTGCTATCTCTAAATTTATTTCATTCTTAAAATGTTTTTTTTTAATTATAAAAAATTTTGAAAATCTGGCAACTAGATAGGAAAAACAACAAAAACTTGAAATAAGTAATACATTATCGAAAGAATCATTTTTAAAATCAAAAGTTCCAGCACCCTCAGGAAATTGATAATTTAAAAATGAGATTTGTACAGTGAATTTAAACCAAAAACCTAGCCAAATTAATAGTGAAAAAAAAATGTCAAAAAAATGATTATTTTTTGTGAGGCTATTGACTAAAGAAAAATTAAATAAAAATGAGAATAATATATAATAATATTTATTACCATTATAATTAAACAAACCAAAAAAAAATAAAATGGATGAACAAATTATAAAAAAAACAACTAAATAATTAAATATATTTTTTTTCATTATTATAATTTAATAAATAAAAATTGAAGCCAACAAGAATATAAAAAAAACCACCATGCCAAGAGGAAAATATTGATCCTGTTGGACGAAATGGAAATAAATAACATAAAATAATTATAAGTAATGAGATTGATAATATATTTTTATTTTTAGAATTATTTTTTTGTACAATCAGATAGATAATAAAAAGAAATATTAATAGGCCTATAATTCCAGTTTCTGATAAAATTTCTAAGAGGTAATGATGAGGGTGAGTGGTACATGCTTTTGTTAATGACAACTCAATTTCGTAAGAACCACAAATTTCTCTAAATGACCTAATTCCAGAACCAAATAAATAGTTATCTTTGAAAATTTCAATTGAAATTAGGTAGTGTTTTCCCCATTGTGTGAGCATAAAAGCATCAATAGGATTGTTTGTATTATTTGATGATACCAAACTATCTTTAATATGATCTGGCGAAAGCCAGTAAATAATGTCATTAAATCTTTCAGCAGTTACAGGATTAAATTTAACAATTAAAAAAATTGATGAAGCAATAACAATAAAGTACAGAAATATTTTAACAACATTTTTTTCATTATATAAAATAAATAATGATAAAACTAAAAAAGATATTATTGATGAGGATCTTTCGCCTGTAAAAATAACAAAAAATAAATTTAGACACAATAAGCTGTATAAAATTATTATATTTTTTTCTTTTAAATTCGTCTTATAATAAAATAGAAAAATTGATAAGGAACCAAATGTACTAAGATAGAAACCGGGCACTAATTCATTTTTAAATGGGCCCGATAATCTCAATGGTAGATACATTTGTTTTCCAAATATGTTATAACTTCTAAGAGTATCTACCTGAAAACCAAATATGTCTTTAAAGTTTGGATGCATGAATTGATATATTAAATCAAAATATAAAAAAATATTTACTAGAAAATAAAATAGAATAAGTTTTTTTAAATAATTTTTATTCTGACTACCCAAAAAATCACTCAATGCAAATATGTAAACCGCTGAAATTAATATAGCTATTGTTTTAAAAATATATCTAGTATTGGTATAGTCTGAGAAGATCAAACAAATAAAGATATAAAAAAAAAATATGGAGAAACATATAAAAAGTTTATCTTTATAAAAGTTATTTTTTTTATTTGTAAATAGTAAACTGAATAGAAAAATAATACTTGTTAAGAAAATATTTAAATTTAACTCAAACTGTCCTAAAATTATACATATTGGTAATAGATATAATAATAAAAGTTTTAGATTACTAATGCTTATTATATTTTGCATTTTAATATTTAAATTTCTCAAGTGTTTTTTCTTGGTCTTTTATCCACTTTGTATTATTCAAATACCAATTTATAGTTTGAACCAATGATTTCTCTAAAGAAAATTTTTGTTTCCATCCAGAATATCTTTTTATTTTTCTATCATCTAAACAATATCTAAAATCATGACCTGGTCTATCTTTAACAAACTTGATATATTTTAAGTAATTTACTTTATCGCTCTTGTATTTTTTTTTATGAATTAATTTTATTACCTTTTTTACTAAGTTTAAGTTTGTAATAATATATTTTGATCCAATGCAAAAGTTTTCCCCATTAAATTTTTTATTTATCAATGAGTGTATAGCTCTAATATTATCTGAAACATAAATCCATTGTCTTTGCTGTAAGCCTTTTCCATAGATACCCATTTTTTTATTTTTTAAAAATGACAAAATCGTAAGTGGAATAAGTTTTTCTAAGTGCTGATATGGTCCAAAATTGTTACATGTGTAAGTAATAAGTGTTGGCAATTTGTAAGTTTTATTAAATGCTCTCACCAGATGATCAGCTGAAGCTTTGGATGCGGAATAAGGTGAATTAGGTTTATAAGGTGAATAGCTATAAAATTTTCCTTTTTTTATAGATCCAAATACCTCATCAGTTGAAATTTGAAGAAATTTAAATTTTCTATTTTTTTTAAATAAATCTAAGGATAAAGATAATAAATTATGAGTTCCAATGATATTTTCTAGGAAGATTTCGCTATTTTTTATAGATTTGTCCACATGCGAATGTGCAGCAAAATTAATGATTATATCAGGTTTAAAATTCTTTACTATTTTTGAAATTTTTTTAGTTTGTACTAAATTAACTTTTTTAAAATCAACATTTTTAAATCTTTTATGAGCTGTCTTATCAGATGAAGATGTCAATGTATCGACATTTAAGATTTTATATTTTTTTTTTTTGTTAATATATTCAATATAATTTTGCCCTATAAAACCATTTCCTCCTGTAATTAAAATTTTTTTAATCATTAAAAACTTTTTTAATAAATTTATCTTTTAATACATTTGGCTGTATTTTATCTTCAATATTTAAATTTTTATTTTTTTCATTTTTTTCGACGAGCTTATTATTTTTTAAGAAAAAAATTATGTTTTTTGCAATTTTATCGTATTCAAAATTATCAAATATTAGTCCATTAATATTCTCAATGATTAAATCATTTGACGAACCAGTTTTAAATGCAAATACAGTTTTTTTTAAAAAGATAACCTCACTCATCATTAAAGAGCTCCATTCTTGAAGCGAGGGTATAATTATCAAGTCAGATATCCTGTAAATATTTACTAATTCATTATGGGGAACACTTTCATAAGATATGATTTTATCCAAAAAGTTTTTAAATATTTTTTTAGAATTTTTACCTACGCAAATAAATTTAACTTTAATGTTATCTTTTTTTAAATATACATCGTTTAAGAGAGAAATTACATTTTGAAAGTTTTTAACACCCTTTCTCCATTCTCTTAAATCTTGTGCACCAAAGAAAATAATTTTTTCATCTTTTTTTATATTATATTTTTTTTTTATATCGTTAATACTTTGACTATTATTTTTTTCATCAAAGATAATAGGATAATGTATTATTTCAGATAAATTTGTTAAACTAGAAATTTTAGTATCATTTGCAAATTCTTTTGCAAATCCGGATGGAAAAATGAATTTCGGTTGAATTTTATCAAGCAAATTTTTATTTTTAGTAAAATTGTTTTCTGCTAATCGAGAATAATTTTTTTTTAACGCAGAACAATTTTTACACTGATTTAAGTAATTTCTACAAGCCTGGCTATATCTGCAGCCTCCAGTAAATCCAAACATATCAAATGGATAAATAACAACCTTAAGATTATATTTATTTTTTATTTTATTGATTAAATTATAATCAAGTATGTATTCATACCATAATACCAACAAATAATCTGGCTTAAATGAGCTAATTTTTTTTTCAATTTTTTCTAAATTAAATAACGGATAGTCTAAAGCCTTATTAAAAAAATAAAAATTGTTTGTACTAATTATTTTACATAAAATTCTATTTAATAGTTTGAAAAGAAGATAATACAAAAATTCAAGACTATTATAATATGATATAATATTTTTTATTTTTGTTTTATTAAAAGGAATTAATAATTTTGTGTTTGGATAAATACTGTTAATAAATTCAAATATGTTCTGAGTAGCCTTACCTGAGCCACCCTTAATAAAAGCCTCTGAAATTATTAGTATATTTTTGTTTTCCATTTTTTATATATTAATAAACTAATAATTGAACCAACTAAATATGTCGAACTTAAAAATAATATTCCACCAAATTTAAATAAAATGTATGGAAGAGGTGAAATCATTGCAGCTACAAAAATATCAGCTTTGAAGATATGATTATTAAAGTTAGGATTTTTATTTATTTTTTTTTCTCTTTCATGAACAGCAAAGAGCATTAGTAGAGAACCAAATATTGAAAGAAAATAAATTAAAATAAAAAAATTAATTTTGAAAATGTCATATGAAACAAAATTAAAATTATTTGATATATAAATCGCCAATATACTTAATAATAAACTATATATAATAAATACTTTGAACAATAATCTGGTATTCAATTTTTTCTTAACCATTGATGGCCCAAAGCTGGAAATAAATACTGTACCAGGGAAAGATCCTAAAGCAAAAAAAACAATTATAATTGATGCTAACTTTTCTCCAACCAAATAAATTATAATAATTCTCCAAAATAAATTAGCAAAGTTTAAGCTGAGAGTAGAGAGTAAAGATAAACTAAAAAAAATTGACTTAATTTTTTTTAATGAATCTTTTAAAATAAATTTTACTAAGTTTAATTTAGTAAAATTAAAATTAATAAATAAAAATAATAAATTGGTAATTGTTATAATTACAAGTAAAATTTTGAAAATTGAATCATGTTCTATAAATTTAGAGAAAAAAATTAAAAATAACAAGGTTGAATTAAATACAAATAATAAATTACTAAAAAAGAAATTTTTTAAGATTTCACACTTGATCAATGAAATTTCATTACACCAATTAATTAAAATTAATAATACTAAAACCAAGTATGAAAAAGGTTCCTTAACATTTAAGGAACTTAAAATAAAATAAGTAATTATAAATATTAATATAGATAAAATAATTCTGAGAATTACATAATTATTAAAAAAAAAACTATTTTTTTTTGCTATTAGTATATTCCTCAAATTAACTGATAAAATTTTAATTACTAAAATTATAGAAGAGGCGATTACTGAAAATATTGCTGCAGCTTCATAATTTTTAGTAATTACAAATAAAATTATAAAATAAGTAGACAATGTCGATAAAATAATATTATTTGCGGTTAGCAATAAAAAGTTAAAGTTAAAAAATTTTTTTTCCACTTTCTATTAATTTTCTTTTAAATTATTTTTCAATTCAACTTCCAGTTCTTGAATATATTTTTTTTTTGTTAGAAAGCTTAATCCTTTAATTTTTATAATTATTTTATAAATATAAACAAAAATACAAAATAATTTATAATATTTATATAAAATAAAAAAATCTTCTTTAAATTTAGTAAAGAAATTTTTATAGGAATAACTTTTTCCACCAGATTTCATAAATACTAAAGTTTTATTAAGACATAAAAAATTTAAATTTTTATTTTTTAAACTTAATAAAAAGTCTAAATCTGCAGAAATTTTATATTTTTCATTATAATATCCAAATGCTTCAAAAAAACTTTTTTTAATAAATAAAGAAGTATGAGGTATTTTTAATGGATTAATATCATTATTGTAATTTTGATTAAAATTCCACACCCTATTTATTTTATTTCTATTGTAATAAGCAACTGCCCCAAAAACTGCATCAAAGTTTTCTATTTTTTTTGAAATTTTGTTTAATGTGTCATTACAAAAAAAAACATCTCCACTATGTAATACTCCAATAAATTTACCTCTGGCTTTTCTTATTCCTTTATTTAGAGCTTGATATATACCGTTATCATTTTCCCTCAAATAGATTGTCTTAATTTTAAAATTAAATCTATCAATTATTTCAGATGTTCCATCTGTTGAATTACTATCAATAATAATATGTTCAAAATTATCATAAGTTTGATTATTTATACTGGATAAAGTTTTTAAAATTTCTTCAGAATTATTTTTTACGACTGTGATAATTGTTATTGAAATCATTCTTAATAAAATTTTTATAGGTAATCATTATACCTTTTTTAAAAGATATTTTGGGTTTCCAGCCATTTTTTTTTGCAATATTTATATTTAATAATTTTCTTGGTGTGCCATCTGGTTTTGATTTGTCAAATTTAATTTTCGCCTTAACATTTAAAATCTTTAAAACTTCTTTTGCAATTTTATTTATAGTCTGGTCAGTTCCTGAACCAATATTTATTACTTTTTCTTTAGTTTTTTTATTCATAAAATAAATACATGCATCAGCTAAATCATCTACAAATATAAATTCTCTTTTAGGTTTCCCGGTGCCCCATAAATTTAGGATATTTTTTTTGTTAATTTTAAGTTTATGTATTTTTTTTATTAGAGCTGGTAAAAAATGAGATGAATTTAAATTGTAATTATCTCCAGGTCCATATGTATTACACGGCATTATGCTTATATAATCAGTTTTGTATTGATAATTGTAACTTTCACATAATTTAATGCCTGCAATCTTCGCTACCGCATACGGTTCATTAGTTTTTTCTAATGGTCCTGTCAAAAGATATTCTTCTTTTATCGGTTGCTTACAATCCCTCGGGTATACACAACTGGAACCTAAAAATATTAGTTTTTTAATACCTGCCAAGAATGAACCGTTGATTAAATTATTTTGAATAACTAAATTCTCGTAAATAAAAGAAGCTCTTAACGAATTATTAGCATTTATACCTCCTACTTGAGCAGCAGCAATAAATATAAATTTAGGTTTATTTTTTTTTAAAAAATTAAAAGTTTTTTTTTGATCAGTCAAATTGAGTTTCTTTCTAGATACTGTGATAATTTTTTTAAAACCCTTTTTTTTTAAATTTCTTAAAATAGCTGATCCGACAAGACCATTATGTCCAGCAATATATATTTTGTCATTTTTAGAAATCTGCATTATTTTTTGATAAATGTTTTAATTCGTAATCAACCATCTCACTTATTAATTTATTTATATTGTATTTAGGTTTCCATTTGAGTAATCTTCTTGCTTTTGTTGAGTCTCCAATTAAACTATCTACTTCTGATGGTCTAAAATATTTTTTTGATAGTTTAATTATAACTTTATTATTTTCATTTAAGCCTCTCTCATTGATTCCTTTTCCTTCCCATTTTAATTTCAGTTTTAATTTTTTAGCTACTAAATTTACGAATTGTTTTATAGAGTACTGCTTTCCTGTAGATATCACAAAATCATCTGGTTTGTGATATTGTAATATTTTCCACATTGCTTCCACATAATCTTTTGCATGCCCCCAATCTCTTTTAGAATATAAATTTCCCAAAGTTAACTTTTCATTGTAACCTAATTTTATTTTTACCAAAGATTGTACAATTTTTTTGGTAACAAAAGTTTCTCCTCTTAAAGGGCTTTCATGATTAAATAAAATTCCATTCGATACAAACATATTGTATGATTCTCTATAATTTATTGAAATCCAATGACCATAAACTTTTGCTGCACCATAAGGACTTCTCGGGTAAAAAGGAGTTTTTTCATTTTGAGGAACTTCCATAACTTTCCCAAACATCTCTGAAGTTCCAGCTTGATAAATTTTTATTTTTCTAAGACCTAAAATTCTAACTGCCTCTAAAATTCTTAAAACACCCAAAGCATCTGAATTTGCAGTATATTCAGGTTGTTCAAAAGATACTGCCACGTGCGATTGTGCAGCTAGATTATAAATTTCATTAGGTTTAATTTTCTTTATAATATTTTGTAGTGATAGCGTGTCATTAAGATCTCCATGATGTAGAAAAAATCTGGGTTTTTTCAGATGTTTTTGTTTATTAAAAAGATGGTCTATTCTATGAGTATTAAATTGTGATGTACGTCTTTTGACTCCGTGAACAATGTAATTTTTATTTAATAAAAATTCAGATAAGTAAGCTCCATCCTGTCCTGTAACACCTGTTATTAATGCTATTTTCATAAATGTTTTTATAGATGTGATTTTATATTTAAGTTTCTATCACATAGTTTAGAAAAATGCTTTATTTGGTTTAAAGGTCTTTCATAATTTAGGTAATTTAATAATTTGTTTTGCTTTTTTATTAAGAAATCGTACATTTTTTTGTCTTTTTTTAACTTATAAATTAAATCAATTGCTTCATCTATATTATTTAAATTTGTCTCATTTAATATCAATTGAGAATTCCAAAAATGATTTTTGTTACCTATAATCAGATTTCCACACAATGCTGCCTCTATTAATGAATTTCCCCACCTTGGCTTTTCACAATCAATTGCAACAAAAAACATTCCTTTGCTTAATAAGTTTAAATAAGAAATATGACTTAATGTTTCATCTAATGTAACTGTTTTAAATTCTGAATTTATGAATGCATTTTTTACTTTGGTGGTTTGATGAACTTCAGTGATTACATCAATTTTATAGCTTTTTTTTATATTAATTTTTTTTAGAAAACTAGAGTTGCCAAAAGTATATGAAAAATCTATCCAATGATTTTTTTTAAAAAAACTATATGGCGTAAAACCTAATGTTTGATTTAAAATTATATCAAAGTTTTTTTTAGGATTTAGTAAATTTTTTTTATAATCTGGCTTTTTATGATCTTCATAAATTTTTGCCCATAATGTTTTTCTAAATCTATGGGTAGTATTCTCTGAAATAGTATCCTCAAATGAAATAACAATATCGTATCTGTTGAAATCAATTTTTTTAATATTTCTAGAATTTTTTTTTTGCAATAAATATTCTCTTTTTTGTTTTTTCTTTAATAAACTAATACTAAGATCATTAATTTTGGTATCATTGTACGTATTAGATATATAAAAACTTACATCATGATTTGTAAAAAGTCCTGCTGGCCCTATCCTATAATTTGAATTAAGAAGTGTGTTCAGTTTATTTTTGTGAGCTTTGCTATATAAATCTAAATAGTTATAAGGTTTAACTATAGCAATCTTCATTTTTTTTTTAATGTTTTTGGATTTCCCAATTCTAACTATTGTAATTAAATTCCAAAATTTTAAAAAAGCAAATATTAAGTTTTTTTTTAATACGTTAATCAATTTTAAAAAATTTTAATGTTAAATTTACAGCTCTTTTTATTTCTTTTTCTGTTAGTCCAACATATGATGGAAATCTAATTATTCTTTTTGATAAATCATAAGTCTTTTTTAAATCTTTTTTTTTATACAATTTCCTACCAACATTTGAAGAATGCAATGGCTCATAATGTATTACTGTCTGAATTAAGTTTTTATTCATATAATTTAAAAATGATTGCCTTATTGATTTACTTTTTACTACTATAAAAAAAATATGATAGTTACTTTTATTAAATTGATTGAAACTCGGTAATTTAAAAAATTTATCATGATCTTTTAATTGAGTATAATAAGAGAAAAAAATTTTTTTTTTTATTCTTAAGTTTTTTTCTAAAAATTTTAGTTGTGAAAGTAAAAATGCAGCTTGTATTTCTGATAAGTGGTAGCTTTTACCATTATCAACCCATTGATATTTATTGATTTTCTTTTTATCAAAATCTTCTCTGTTAGTTCCTCTATTCCATATAATCTTTGACTTTTTTAAATATTTTTTATTATTTATAAGTAACGCTCCTCCTACTCCACAATGTATATTTTTCGACTCATGAAATGAATAACAACCAAAATCTCCTAATGTACCCAAGTACTTATTTTTATATTTTGAACCAAGAACTGCAGCAGCATCTTCAATAACACATATTTTTTTTTTTCTTTTTAAAAAAATATTTAATTTTTCGAAATCTACTGAATTTCCGTTGTAATGTACTAAAACAACTGCTTTAGTTTTTTTATTGATTTTTTTTTTTAAGTCTTCCAAATCAATGATAAAATTTTCGTCAATATTGCAAAAGACAATTTTTGCACCTGCATTTACAAAAGCATCAACTGCGCTCACAAAGGTAAAAGAAGGTATTATAATTTCATCACCTTTTTTTATATCAATTGCTTTAGTTATTATTTCAAGTGCACCAGTGCAGCTAGAAGTTAAAAGAACCTCTTTAGCCTTAGAAATTTTTTTAATCTCCTGTGTGCATAATTTTGAAAAATACCCTTGATAACCAAAATTTAAATTATATTTCTTCGAAAAAATTTTTTTTATGTTTGAAATTTCTTGATTTGTTATAAATGGTTTATTAAATAATATTTTTTTAGGCATTTAATTAATGGTATATTTCCTTATTTTTGAGAGTTTAATTATATACTTAACAATAATTATTTGTGTAAAAAATTCAAATATATTTGTTAAATATTTGCCTCTCATCGATTATCCTGATCAAAGAAAATTGCATAAAAAACCCACACCTTTAATTGGTGGGATAATTTTTATAATTTTAATTTTAATAATTTATATCTTTGATAACTTTATATTCCAAACTCAAATTAAATATGAAATACTTTTAGTTTCATTCGTAGCTTTTCTAATTGGTTTGATTGATGATATTAAAGATTTATCTCCATATTTAAAATTATTAATTTTATCAATAATTTTGATATTATTTTTAAATTTAAACATAAATTATATTGTTAATGAAATTTACTTTGAAACTTTAAATAGAAGTTTTCATTTAGATAAATTCTCATTACCTTTCACAGTTCTTTGTGTTTTACTTTTAACTAATGCATCAAATATGTCTGATGGTATTAGTGGATTATTTATTGGAATTTTTATTATTTTTTTTTCTTATATAGAATTTAATAATCATGATTTAGATTATTTCAATTTATCTGTAATTTTATCTCTAATTATTTTATTTTATTTTAATTATAAAAATTTTTTTTTTATGGGAGATTCTGGTGTTTTTTTTATTACTATAATGTTTTCTTTTTTCCTTATAAATTCATACAATATGGAGAATAATAATCTAAACTCAGTGGATGAAATATTTTTATTACTCATGATTCCAGGCTTAGATATGTTAAGATTATTTATTGAAAGATTATTACAAAAAAAAAATCCACTTAAACCTGATAGAAATCATTTCCATCATTTACTTCTCAATAGATTTCAGCGTTATAATGTTTTAATTATATATTTTAGTTTTATGATATTTCCTTTAATCTTGTTGAGTTTTAAAGTTGTTTCTTCGTATGTATTAATCATAATATTTTCAGTATTATATCTTGGTACAATTCTTTATTTAAAAAGAGTAAAAGGATAATATGAGAAAAGGAATATTATTATTAGGTGGAAGCGGAACAAGGTTTGGACCTGTCACAAATGTTATAAACAAACACTTTATTCCTATAATGAATAGACCAATGTTTTTTTATTCATTATCGTGCTTAATGATATCAAATATAAGAAGTATAAATATTATAAGCAACCAAAAATCAATTAAAGATATTAAAAAATTAATTGGTGATGGTTCGTACCTTGGTTTAAAAATTAGATATACAATTCAAAAAAAACCTATTGGAATCACAGATGGAATAAATTTAAGCAAAAAATTTATTGGAAAATCAAATTTTGCATTAATGTTAGGAGATAATTTTTTTTACTCAGACAATTTGCCAAAAATATTCACTAATATTTCAAATAAAAATGAAAATACTGTCATCTCATACAGGGTTGAGAAACCAGAGAATTTTGGAGTAATCAAATTAAATAAAAATAATTCTATTAAAAAGATAATTGAAAAACCAAAGAAACCCTCTTCAAATCTTGCAGTTACTGGTTTTTATTTTTACCAAAATAATGTTTTAAAATTACTGAGAAAACTTAAAAAATCAAATAGAAATGAATATGAAATATCTGACTTTAACAATTTAATAATAAAGAATTATGAACTCAAAAACTTTGAATTAGGAAGGGGGGCTGTGTGGCTTGACTCTGGAACTCCAAATGATCATCATGAAACAGCTAAATTTGTGAAAATTATAGAGGAAAGAACTGGAAAGAAAATTGGCATGTTAGAAGAAGTAGCTTACAACATGAAATTTATTAATAAAAAAAATCTTATTTCTATTGCAAAAAGAAATCCACTTTCTGAGGATAAAGAGTATCTTCTTAAAATCACGAGATAATGAGTTCAAATCTTGCTCCCATTGCAGTTTTTTGCTTTAGAAGATTGGATTTAATCAAAAAATTGATCAGTTCAATCAAAAGAAACAGTCTTTCGAAAGACTCCCCAATTTTTTTTTTTATTGATTCTCCAAAGCATAAATACCAAAAGAAGGAAGTAAACAAAATAATTCAATTTTTGAAAGAAATAAGCTATTTCAAAAAAAAAAAATTATTATTAGAAATAAAAACTATGGTGTAAAAAATAATATTCTAAAAGGTGTCAGTCATATATTTAATAAATTTGATAAGGTTATTGTTCTAGAAGATGATTTAGAGATAAGTAAAAATTTTCTTTATGCAATGAATAAACTATTAAAAATTCATAGAGAAAATAAAGATATTTTCACGATAACAGGATACGCTCCATCAAATATTGAACTAAATTTGAAATTAAGAAATGATTTTTTTTTATGTAAACGACCAAGCTCATGGGGATGGGCAACATGGAAGTCAAAATGGTATATTTTAAAAAAAAATAAGTCTAAAAATAAATTTTATTCAGATTATGGTAATGATTTAATTTTAATGAAAAAAAAAAGTAGTTTAAACCAACTTAATTCATGGGCTTTTTCTTGGACATTAAATCATATTGAGAAAGGCAAATATTGTTTATATCCAAAGATTTCTCTGGTCAAAAATAATGGTTTTGATAAAAATTCTACAAATAATGTTTTTAGAAGAAAAAAATTTTATAATAAACTAAAATTTTTTAAAATTAAAAACTTCAAAAGTTATCAAAAAGAAAATGATGAAATAATATCTAATTTCAAAAGTTTTTATAATGAAAATAAGATACTGTATATTTTAAAATATATTTTTTATGAAGCAAAAAAAAAATTCGATATATTTTGAAGAAATTTCAAATATCACAAATAAATTCTATTATGAAATTTTTAAAAGTTTTTTTAAGAAAAATTATAAAATCCTTGACTTTGGTTGTGGGACTGGAGTGTTGCTAGAAAAAATAGATGCTAAAGAAAAAATCGGTATTGAAACCAATTCATTTTCAAAAAATAAATTAATAAAAAAAAAAATTAAAAATTTTAATAAATTAAGCAAAGTTAAGAATAATTATTTTGATATAATATTGGCTCTATCAGTAATTGATCACATAGAAAAACCTTACGAAATCATAAGGGAACTTCGAAAAAAACTAAAAAAGAATGGAAAAATTATAATTATCATAAGACAAGATAGTTTTAATCAGAACAGTGCAAATTCAAAATATAACCAACATTTTTATTCATGGTCTCCTTTATCTTTCTGTAAACTTTTAGACAATTTGAAAATTAAAACAATTAAGTATGGATATTTAAAGTTTACTTTACCTCCAAAATTTAAGTTAATTCAAAAAATTTTAGGTGACAAAGCACTTATTTTTATTTCAAAAATTTATTATTTATTGAATCTTAAAGATAGGAGGATTTTTTTTATTTGCAAATACAAAAATTAGAGAAATTGAAATATTGTAATACTTATTTTTTGATAAATATTACAAAATTAATCTATTTTCCAATCTAAGTTTTTATTTATTTTGGTCTTATAATTAGTAACCCTGACAATAGAGAAAGTTGCTTGATTTATCTAACTCATGTTTAATTCTGATAATTAATATTTTTATACTAGAAAGAGTTAAAAAAATTCTATGATATTTTTGAAAACTTAAAAAATTCTAAAACAGATACTAAAAGAATATTAATAAAAATTTGGACAAAAAATAATAATGCGAACTTTAAAATATTTAAAATATGAATATCAAAAGTTAATATTTTAAAATTGTATAAAATTAAAATAAAAATCAAAATAGAGATTGAAAATAATGATAATATAAAAGCCTTGTTAAAGTTAAAAAAATTATAAACTTTATTAACAAAATTACCTTTTTTAAAACCCAAATATTCAGAGACTAAATTGGAATAAAGGTAAAAAAATGTTAGTTGTATTAAAATAAATAAAGGCAGCATTATATCTTTCAAGTCGTTTAAATTATCAATATTGATAAATTTTTTTGTAAAAAAAAAGAATGTGATAAGCCATGATAATATTATTGGAAGTTGACTACCACAAGTTAAAATAAACTTTAAGGTTTTGAAACCATCAGAAAATGTTTTTAAATGAGATGTATTTTTTTTTCTTTTATCTTTATGAAGAGTAATTGGTATCTCAATACTTTTTTTACTCTGCTGAGACAATTTTATCAAATGTTCTACCGCAAACTCCATGCCGTTACTAAAATAAAAATTTTTGTCATAAATTTTTTTTTTAAACATTCTAAAACCACAATAAACATCATTAAATTTTATTTTAAAAAAAACTTTGGTCAAAAATGTCAAAAATGGGTTACCAAAATATTGATGAGTTACTGGCATTGCATTTGGCATAATTTTTCCACCATATTTTGAAAATCGACAACCTTGTATAAGATCATATCCCTTAATAGCCTGATGAATAAATTTTTTAATTTCTAGAAAATTGTAACTGTCATCTGCATCTGCAAAACATACATAATCACCTTTAGAAATTTTGATGCCTTTTTTTAAGGCATTTCCATAACCCTTTTTTTTTTCAATAACTACTTTGGCATTATATTTTTTTGCAATTTTTATACTTTCATCAGTTGAACCATTATCAACTACAATAATTTCTTTAAACGAAAATTTATAAGTTCTAAAAACTTTATTGATTTTTTTTAAACAGAATTTTAGACTTTCACCTTCATTTAAACAAGGTATAACTATACTTAATGAAATCATATTTTAAATAGTATATTAAGATTAATACTTTTTAAATAAAAAATCTTAAATGGATAATGCAAAAAATTAGAAAATCACTTGTTGTTATATTTTGTTATAATGTGGAAGAAAATATTCTCAAGATTATAGAAAAAATTAAAAAACTCCAACTAAATAAAAATTTTGATTTCTTATTTTTAGAAGATAAATCTAAAGATAGCACCCTTGAGATCTTAAAAAAAAATAATTTAAAAAACTGTAAAATCATTGAAAATAAAACTAACCAAGGTTTTGGTTTAAACTACAAATACAGCATAAAATACGCAAAAAAGCACAATTACAAACACATTATTTTTCTACATGGAGACAACCAATATCCAGCAGAAAAAATAAAATTGATTGACAAAAAATTAGAAAATTCATCTCTGTGTTTTGGATCTAGAAGTCTTAACAAATCCAGCATGATAAAAAATATGCCTTTGATGAGATATATTGCAAATGTTATTCTGACATATTTAATAAATATTGTATTCAGCAATAATGCATCGGAATACTTTAGTGGATTTAGGGGTATTAACTTAAAGTATTTAAATAAAATTAATTTAGATGAATACTCAGATAATTGGGTAATTGAACAACAAATACATTTTTCTTTTATAAAAAAAAATTACAATATTTTAGAAATTCCAATAAAAACCAGATACGAAAAAAATCAGGTTTCTATGATACCACCCTTCACTTATGTCTTATCAGTAGTAAAAAGTGTAATTTTATTTTCTTTATTTAAATTTTAAAATTTTCTTTAGCATATAAGGAAAACATCTTTATTCCCTTATGAATATTTATTCTTGGTTTATAGTTAAATTCTTTTTTAATTTTTGACGTATCAGGGCATCTACGAATGGGTTCATTTGAAGGATATGATTTTGGATAAGGTTTTTTAATTATTTTTATATTTTTATTATTTAAAGATTTTTTTACGTATAATGCTAACACATTTGCACTTAATTCATCTTTAGAATTGCCTATATTATAAATAAAATTTTTTCCAAACATACTAACATTTATTATTTGTGGGATTGCATCAATTATGTGACAGTATGATCTTGTCTGCTTACCATCACCAAATGGATATATCTTTTTATTGTTTATGGCCGTTTTAAAAAATTGGGGTATAACTCTTTTATCATTTAATTTCATACCATTTCCATAAAAATTAAAAGGTCTTATTATTTTTGCGTCTATTTTATACAAGCTCCTGTAAATCCAAGTATAGGTTTCTCCCGCTCTTTTACTTTCGTCATAACAAGATCTATCGCCTACACTTGATACTCTACCTTCATAATCTTCTTTAGTTGGGATATTATATTTATCAGGGTTACCATAAATTTCGCTTGAACTGAAAAAGACAAATTTTGTTTTCTTTTTTTTTGAAAATTCTAAAAATATTTTAGTAAGCTCACTATTTAAATAAAAAGTTTTTAGAGGTTCTAATTTATAATAAGTGGGCGAAGGAATACCAGCTAAATGAATAATTAAATCAAGAGGTTCTTTCATAGAAAAAGATTTAATATTAAATAAATCCCTCTTAATAAATTTAAATTTATTCGATTTATTTATAAAAAGATTTGGTCTTACTATATCAAGTCCATATATTTTTAATCTATTGATTTTTAGATCTTTATGTAAAAGAGTGTTGATTAAATATGTACCAATGAATCCCGAACAACCAGTAATGAGAATTTTGTTTAATTTATTTCTTCTCAATCGTTTCAAGTTAAGTATTTTAATAATTTCTTCTATCGAATTTTTATCCATCACTTAAAAACTTTAAATTTCGGAAGCATTAGGATATACTTTGTTTTTTTTGGTAATCCTTTTAATTTCCATTTTTGTTTTATTTCTTTAAATAAATGCCAGGCAAAAATAATAATTATATCAGGTTTAGTTTTTTTTAAAAATTCACTGTTTAAAATTTTTATATTGGTACCTGAAATATAATGGTTTAGTTTTAAAGAAGTTGGTTGTTCAGCAATAAATTTTATATAATTTTTTAGATAAGAAAAATAGTTTAAAATAACAGCTGCTCTAGCAGGGAATGCCTTTCCCACAATATTGAGGTTTTTATTTTTCATCAGAAATTTTTCTAAATCATCTTTTGCAATTTGAATTTTAGACATGAATTTCTCATAAGTAATTATTTTATCTAACTTTGATTTTTTTTCGTTATTTAAAATTCTCTTTATTCTTTTATTAATAGGAAGTTTTTGCTTTGAGAAATGTGCTTGAATATTTCCATTATATCTTTCTGTTGTATAAGCATCTATAATATTCAAATTATAATATTTCATTAGCCTTATTAAACTTTTTAAAGAATAAGTTCGTAGATGCTCATGATAAAAACTATCAAATTGGAGTTTTTCTATAATCTCTTTTAAGTAATGATTTTCAACAACAAATATACTATCTTTATCAAGAATTTTATTTAATCCTTGAATAAATTCTTTTAACTCTCCTGTATGTGCAAATACATTTGTGGTTGTTACAAGCTTTGCCTTGCCGTATTTTTTTAATAATTTATTTGCGGATTTATTATTAAAGAAATCATTTATAACATCTATTTTTTTTTGTTTTGTAAATTTATAAGTACCGGTTGGTTCTACACCAACAACATTTTTATACCCAAACTTTTTAAAAGCTTGCAAGAGAGTTCCATCGCTACAACCAATATCTACTATTAAGTCTTCTTTATTTAATTTATATAAGTTAATTAAATTTTTAGCTAAATTCTCCAAGTTTTTTTCAACTGTTTTAGATATCCCTGGTCTATAATGGTATTTTTCACTGTATAATTTTTTATCACTTACAATATAATTATTTTGTAAAAGCATACACGATCGACAGTGATAAATTTTTATAGGATAGGATATTGATAATTCATTTTTATTCTTTTCTAACACTAGATCGTCCGCTAGTGGTTGGTGGCCAAGGTCAATTACTAAGTTAATATTTTTTGAATTACAAATCTGACAATAATTTATGAAGCCTTCTCTGTAAGTATGTATCATGTGTTTATAATTGATTATTAATTTTTTTAATTATATCAAAGGTTTTATAGGTTAGACGCTTATTTTTTTCAATAAATTTTGCATTAAAATAATTATCTATATTCTTATATACATTTGAGAGTATATTTACTCGTCCAGTTGGATCATTAAACTTTATATTTTTTTTATTATTTCTAATTTTCTTACCATTAATTTTGAAACCTTTTAACCATTTCTTAGATATATTTTTTAATTCAATATTTCTTAAAGAGTAATTTAATTTAAAACTATGAATATTTGTTTTCGAGTTATTTGAAATTTTTACTATACAATTTTTCTTTTTTATTAGAAAAAATAATTTTAAATAAACTAACTTATTTTTAAAATATTTTTTTTGTAATATTTTTTTAAATATTAAATTTTTATTAAAATACAAAAGATTAAAAATTACATGTGAGAGGTAATAATTTACTAAACCACCCCCTTCTTTATCAACAATTTTCCAAGTTTTTTTTAAATTTTGAAAATAGGATTGTTCGAATAACCACTCATAATTTATTGATTTAAGACTTTCATTAAATTTAGAAATTTCATAAAATCTTTTCCAAGTTTTATCCATTGTAAAAATAAAGTTAGTCAGTACCAGTTTATTTTTATGAAATTTTTTTAGTAAATTTATTGTTTTACTTAATATTGGCTTTTCTAAAATTAAGTATTTTGGTATTTTGTTATTTTTGAGTAAAAAACTAACTATTTCCTGTTGAATTTTTGGTTTTGTTACAATGCTTATCATGTCAAAATTATATTTTTTTAACGCATCAATATAATCGCTAAATACGATTATTTTTTTTGAAATTTCCTTTTGGTTTATATTTGGGCTTGCAATAGAAATTAATTTAAAATTATTAGAAATTTTTGCTGCATTGTAATGTGAAATTCCAAAATTTGATCCTACTATTAATAAATTTATTTTTTTCACAATAATGAATTTATTTTATTTTTTTTAAATTCATATTAAAGACCTCATATATTGATTCAAAATTTTCTAAAACAGATATATCATGAGAAATAACAATGATTGTATTAGAATTTTTTAGGTTTTTTATATTGTCTATTATTTCTTTTTTTGAAATTTCATCTAATGATGAAGTTGGTTCATCTAATATTAAAATTTTTTTGTTTTTATAAAGTGCTCTGGCAATAGAAATCCTTTGCCTCTGTCCACCTGATAATTTCGATCCCATATATCCAATTTTTGAATTTTCTTTTTGTGGAAATATATCTAGAACTTCTTGTAACTTTGAGTCTGAGATAACTTTGTTAAAATTTGATTGATTAAAATCACTATCAAATAAAATATTATTTTTAATTGTATCATCTAACAAATAAGTTTCTTGAGGTATATATGCAACTGTATCAATTATATTGTAATTCTCTAAGTTTATGTTCTTATCGTCTACTTTTACTATACCTTCATCAAATTTTAATAAACCCATCAATAAATATAAAAAAGTAGTTTTACCAGATCCAGAAGCTCCCGAAATTCCAAATGATTTATTCATTTCTAATTTAAAATTTAAATTATTAAAAACAGTTTTATTATTATCGTAACTAAATTTACAATTCTTAAATTCTATAACTTTTTTTATGATTTGAATTTGGTTAGATATTGGTTTTTCATCAACTAAATTTAAACTTTGAAATTCATTTAGTTGCTTTTCGAGAGTTATCAAAGCAAATTTTGTATTCCAAATTTGAGTATATGAAGCAAGTATATTGTGAGTTAGTGGTCCAAGTCGAAATGCAGCAAATCCAAAAATTGCAAGCAAGGAGAATAGATCATCTGTATTTTTATCTAAATATATTGCAAAAATTAATACTATTAGCATCGTAAATACTAAGACGTTCTCAATTATCATTTTTGGTAATGATGAAATTAAGATATGTTTTATGTAAGCTTTTGAAAACTCAAGGGAATCTAAACTCATTTTTTTTATAAAAAATTTTTCTTTTTTGAAAACTTTAATTTCTTTTACAGCACTTAGTGAAGATTGAGCATTTGATAGAATATTCCTCAAAGATTGAACAGTTTTTTTTCCAAGCCCTAAGATTTTTTCTTTTAAAAAAATTCTAAAGAAAAAATATATAAAAAATAATAGCAGAACTATTATTAAAGAAATTTTATAATTAATTGAGATCAGATAGAATGTTATACCCACACAAATTAATAAATCTGAAAAGAATTTTAGAAGATTAATTAGTGCATTTTCAGTAACATTTCTTGTCAATTCAGTTAACGATACAAATTTATTTGAATAATCCTTTTTCATGAACTCAATAAAAGGCATGCTTAAATAAATTCTTAATATCTTATTTCTTAGTTCAACTTGTTGCCTAAAACAAAAACTGTGAATAAAATTAATAATATTATAAGTAAAAAATGATTTAATAAGAAATAGTATTAATATTAAAAATGATATGAATATGAATATATTTAAATTAAAAATATTTAAATACTCAATGAAATTGTAGATTATCGGAAATTTTAATAAAAAATTCTTATCAACTATCATTCCAATAAGTGGACCGATTAGACCTAAACTTAAAATATCTAATATTGATGAAAATATTGATAAAAATACTAGGATAAATAACTTATTTTTTAATTCTGGAAATAAAGTATAAAAAGTTTTTAACATTAATCTTTTATTAAACCTTTTGGACCAAATCTAATTCTTTTTAAGTTCCTGCTATTTAATAATTTAGAACTCGATTTAAAATGATCTCCTGGTTTTAACAAATGTAAAACTTTTTTATTGTTGAAATCTCTTACATCTTCAACAATTAAAGAGAACTTAGAATCTAAAGAGATATTTATCCAGTTCTCATCATGCCTATAAATTAGACCTCTCATTAATTTATTTGAATTAAACTCTGCAGCTGATAGTTGGGCTTTTTTAATTCTAACTCTTGATACTTTTTTTGAATTAATCAAACTTTGTGCACCGGAGTATGGATCATCAAAGGCATTAATAAAGTTTGCTATATCAGTAGGATCTTCATTCCAATCAATCCAGGATGAGATAGATGTTTTTAATCTAGGAAAGTAAGATCCTAAATAATTTGCACTAGTATAAGTTGAAAATTTTTTTTTATTAAAGAAATCTTGTATAAATGTATTAGTAAATTTTATTAATTTAACATTAGTTTCTCTGTGGATATCTTCAGGTATTATCAACTTTCTATCAATTACAAATTTGTGAAACTTATAAATCAGACCTGCATCAATTTCTTCATTTGATATTTTATGAATACACAAGTTGCCAATTCTATCATTACGCATAATTCTCCATGAGTATCCTCCTCCACCTTTATCATTTGGAAGTCTTGAGCAATGAATATTAAATAAATTATCAAAAAATAACTCCTTAATTATTTTTTTACTAAATAGGAATCGCGATGAGAAAGATATAAAAATAGAATTATTTTTTTTAACTTCGTTTTTATTTAAAAAATTTTTTACAGAATTATTTTTAATTGAGTTTGTAATTAATTTTTTTAATCCTCTGCTATTAACATTATTTTGATCCTTGTTAGTAATTAATAAGATTTCAATATTGTGATTTTTTAATGAATTTTTTAAATCAAAAAGGAATTCATCTGAACCAATAAAAACAACTTTTTTTATTTTTTTATTTTCTTTCATTTTATGGTGTTTTATATATATAATTTTTATAATTAACAAACCTATGTCAAATAAAGTATTAGTAACCGGTGGATCGGGTTTTATAGGATCACATCTAGTTGAAAATCTTCTGTCAAAAAAGTATTTAGTTACAGTTTTAGTACCTTATGACATAAATAACTCTATAGGATGGCTTAAATCATTAAAATTGAAAAAAAAACTAAAGATTGTTCATGGAGACGTCTGCGATCAGAGTTTAATATTTAGATTAGTTAAAAAAAATAATTATGTGATACATTTAGCTGCCTTAATATCAATACCTTATTCATATCAGTCCCCAAGCTCTTATGTAAATACAAATATTTTGGGGACATTAAATATATTGGAGGCTTGTAGAAAATACAAAGTAAATAGGATGCTGCACACATCTACAAGTGAAGTGTATGGATCTGCTCAGTATACTCCAATTGATGAGAAGCATCCTTTAAATGCACAATCTCCGTATGCAGCTACAAAGGTAGCTGCGGATCAATTAGTTCTTTCTTATTTCAGATCCTTTAGTTTGCCTGTCGCAATAATAAGGCCTTTTAATACTTTTGGACCGAGACAATCATTAAGAGCAGTGATACCAACTATAATTTCACAAGTCTTAAATGGCAACTTAGATATAAAATTGGGAAATATTTCTACCAAAAGAGACTTTACTCATGTGAAGGATACTGCAAATGGATTTGTCATGGCATTGAAAGCAAAAAATATAGATGGAGAAGTAATTAACCTAGGAACTGGTATAAATTTTTCTATTAAAAATGTTATAGACATAATTTCTAAAATAACAAAAAAAAAAATTAATATTATTGTAGATAAACAAAGATTACGGCCAACTAAAAGTGAGGTTTCAAATTTATTATCGAATAATAAAAAAGCAAAGAAGATTTTAAAATGGAAACTAAATTATCCTGGAAAAAAAGGTTTTGAAAGAGCAATGGTAGATACAATAAAATGGTTCTCAGAACCTAAAAACTTAAAGCATTACGATCCAAATAAATATACAGTTTAAATTTTGTGAAAAAAAAAATAGTTATATTTTCAGGTGGAAGATCTGACTTTGGTCTTTTAAAAAATATAATATTAAAATTTCAAAAATCGAAAAAATTTACAACAAGTTTAGTTGTTGGACCAAGTCATTTCTCAAAAAAATTTGGTTTTACTTATAGAGAAATAAAAGATAGTAGAATTAGAAATATTTATAAAATTAATATAAAAAATATAAATACATCAAATAAAGATATTTCAAATTTAATATCTATAATTATTAAAAAAATTGGAAGTATTTTTGAAAAACAAAAATTTGACTTAGCTATCGTTCTGGGAGACAGATATGAAGTACTTGCATTTTCATTTATCTGTGTGTTATTCAAAATTAAAATTGCACATATTCATGGTGGTGAGGTAACTCTTGGTTCATACGATAATCAATTCAGGAATGCTATCTCCAAGATGTCTACTCTACACCTTACATCATCAAAAAAACACCAAATAAACTTGGAAAAAATGGGTATAAATAAAAATTCTATAAAAAATGTGGGCGCGCCGTCTATTGAAAATATTAAGTTAATTAAATTTAAAAACAAATATAAAATATTCAAGAAATACGGAATACCTCTTAATAAAGATATCGGTTTGGTTACAATGCATCCAGAAACTATGTCAAATAAAAGTATAAAAAACCAAATAAATGGTTTGATTAGAGCAATATCATCGAAGGATATTTATTTTATTATCACCTCATCAAATATGGATACTGGAGGTGCTCAAATGGTAAAATTAATAAAAAAGGCTATAAAAAAGTTTACAAATATCCAATTGATCGAGTCACTTGGTCAAAATGATTACTTTAATATATTAAAATTTTGTAAGTTTGTGTGTGGAAATTCCTCAAGCGGGATAATAGAAGCCCCATCTTTAGGTATTATGACATTAAATATTGGTAACAGACAGAAAGGAAGACAATCGTCTAATCAAACGATTAATGTAAGAAATGAATACAAAGAAATTTCTAAAGCGATAGATAGGATTATGAAAATGAAGAAGAAAAAAATTTTTAATCCTTATGATGGTGGAAAAACATCAAAAAAAATATTTTCTTTAATTAACAACTTAAATAAGAATTTCTATGTTTAATAAAAAAATAAAAAGAATTTATGTAATTGCAGAAGCTGGGGTAAATCATAACGGAAAATTAGAGGTTGCAAAAAAATTAATAATTAATGCTAAGAAAGCTGGAGCAAATGCAATAAAGTTTCAAATATTTAAGGCTCAAAATCTTGCTACACAGAATTCAAAAAAAGCAGAATATCAAATTAAAAATACAGGTAAAAAAAATAGTCAATTTGAAATGTTGAAAAAACTACAACTCGAAGAAAATGATTATTTAATACTAAAAAAATATGCAAAAAAAAATAAGATTGATTTTTTAACATCGGTTTTTGATTATATGGATTATAAGTTTTTGAGAAATAAGCTTAAAGAAAAAATAGTCAAAATTCCATCTGGAGAGATTAATAATATTAAACTTATAAACGAAATTAATTACAAAGATTGTTTTATTATAATTTCAACTGGAATGTCAACTATGAAAGAGATTATTCAATGTTTGAACATAATTGCGAAAAAAGAGTTATTTATATTGAAAAATCAAAAAATTAAAATTACTGATTTTACGTTACATAAAAAATTGTCAAAAAAAATTTGTGTGATGCATTGTGTAACTGATTATCCAGTTTCAGAAAATTATGCTAATATGAATGCACTAGATGAGATTTCGAAATTAGGTTTCATAACTGGCTATTCAGACCATACAATTGGGAGCTTATCATCTGTAATAGCTGTTGCAAAAGGAGCAAAAGTGGTTGAAAAACATTTTACTTTGAATGAAAAGATGAGTGGTCCAGATCATAAAGCTTCTATGAATCCAAAAAAATTTAAAAAATTTACAAACATAATTAAGAAAACTTTAATAAATATGGGTGATGGAAAAAAAGAAGCTCAAAAATGTGAAATAAAAAATATGAAGATTGCTAGAAAAAGTATAGTTGCAACAAAAACCATTTTGAAGGGTGAAAGATTTACAAACGAAAATATAGGAGTTAAAAGACCAGCTGGAGGATTGAGCCCAATGTTATATTTTAAAATTTTAGGCAAGAAATCGAAAAAAAAATTCAAAATTGATAGTTTAATAAAATGAAAATATTATCTGTTTATCCTTATACACACATTTCATCAGCAGCTTTAATGATAAATGGTAAAATTGTTAGTGCCTCTCCTGAGGAAAGATTTAACAGAGAAAAAATGAGCACAAAATTTCCAATAAACTCTGCTAATTGGTGCTTAAAAAATAATAATTTAAAATGGGAAGATCTTGATCTCATAGTTGTTCCATGGAACCCATCAATAAATATTAATGATGTTTCTAACAGATGGATAAATGAGCTTAGATGGAGGGGCGAAATGCTGAGCCACATTCCTGGTCACATACTAAGGGCATTAAATGGAAGTCCTCCAAATTCCATGGAGATTAAGTTTGGTAAAACAAAAATTATTTATTTAGACCATCACGAATGTCACGCTGCCTCTGCGTTTTATCTATCACCATTTCAAAAATCTGATGTTCTAACAATTGATGGCCACGGAGAAGAGGAGACATGTTACTTAGGCAGTTTTAATAAAAACACACTAAAAAAAATAGATAGTATAAAATATCCACATTCATTAGGTCTTTTTTATGGAACATTTACAGATTTTTTAGGTTTTAAGCCAGATGTTGATGAGTGGAAAGTTATGGCGTTGTCATCTTATACAAAAAAAAATACTTATTTAAAAAAAGTTTCAAATCTAATTAAATTAACAAGGGATGGATTTGAGCTTGATTTAAGTTATTTTGATTATTTTACCTTTGATAGAAAAAAAAATTTTTTTACAAAAAAATTTATTGATTTATTTGGTAACAAAAGACTTAAAAAACAAAAGATAACAGAAAAACATTATGAAATAGCATACGCGATGCAAAAAGTATTTGAGAACACTGTAGATCATCTACTGAAAGTTTTAAAAAGAAAGTCAAATCAAAAAACTAAAAATATAGTTTTAGCTGGAGGAGCTGCAATGAACTGTGTTTATAACGGTAAACTCTTAAAAAAAAATATTTATAAGAGTTCTTTTATTCCTCCATGTCCCGATGATTTAGGTGTTACAATAGGTGCATTACTTCTCGCCAACTCAAGGATTAGACAAAAAGTAAAAAATTTAAATCACAATAACAAAACCTGTTATTGGGGTCCTAGTTTTAATGATCAGCAAATATTGGATTCCATAAAAACTTTTAAATTAAAATATAAAATTTCAAAAAATATATATAAGGAAATTGCCTATGAAATTTCAAAAAAAAAAATTGTTGGTTGGTTTCAAGATGGAATGGAGTTTGGACATAGAGCATTAGGTAATAGGTCAATAATAGCTGACCCAAGGCTTATATCTATGCAGAAATCAGTAAATAAAGCAGTAAAATTTAGGGAGTCATTTAGGCCATTTGCGCCAGCTGTTATTGGAGAAGAAGCTCATAAAATATTCGACTTAAGACAAAAAGAAAAAGTTCTTTTCATGGAAAGGGCTGTGAAGGTCAGAAAGGGCTGGAAAAATAAGATACAAGCGGTATGTCATGTTGATAACACAGCAAGAGTACAAAGTGTATTTAAAGATACAAATCCAAAGTTTTATAAATTAATTAAGGAATACAAAAATATTACAAAAATACCTGTTTTGCTAAATACCTCTTTCAATTTAAATGGCGAACCAATTGTTTGTACACCTACAGATGCTATCAGAACTTTTTTTTCATGTGGCTTAGATATTCTTGTTGTTGGTAAATATATAATTAAAAAATGAAAAAATTATCTGAAATTAAAAAATTAATAGTAAATGAAAACGACCATTTTAATGTTGCTTTAAAAAGTCTTAATAATTCTGGAAAAAAAATTTGTTTAGTAACAAATAAAAAAAATAAATTAATTGGAGTAATAACAGATGGTGATATTAGGAGAAATTTACTAAAAAAAAAAAGAAATTTAAAATGTGGCTTAATTTCCTCAAAAAATTATTTATCTTCAAGTTCAATTTTACTTGAGGAAAAATTAATAAATAAAGCTAAAAAAAAGAAGATTTTAAACATTCCAGTGGTGAATAAAAATGGAATGCTTATTGGTATTCATTTTTTAACAACAGACTCATTTAAAAAAAAGCTAGATGTTCCTTTGGTTATAATGGCTGGGGGTATTGGCAAAAGATTAAGGCCTTATACATTAAAAAAACCAAAACCTTTGATGAATATTGGCGGAAACCCTCTAATAGATGAGATAATAAAAAATGCTCAAAACGCTGGGATTAAGACAATATATATATCTGTAAATTATATGAAAAATAAAATTTATAATCATATAAAAAAAAATAATTACTCAAATTTAAAAATTAATTTTTTAAATGAAACCAAACCATTAGGAACAGCTGGCTCATTAAAAATGCTACAGAAAATAAAAGATGATAATTTTATTATTACAAACGGTGATGTTTTTACTGGATTAAATTATAAAGAGGTATTGGATAAACACATAAAACAAAAAAATTATATCACGATTTGTGCAAAAGAAAAAATTGACCAAATAAAATATGGAGTAATTAAATTTAATAAATTAGGTGTTACAAATATAAATGAAAAACCTGTAAATAAATATTTTATTAATGCTGGAATTTACGTTTTTAAAAAAAAAATATTAAGATTTATTAAAAAAAATCAAAAAATTGATATGCCAGATTTAATAAAAAAAATTTTAAATTCTAAGAAGAGAATTGGGTTTCACATTATTCAAGAGTTTTGGATAGATATTGGTAATAAAACTGATCTTAATAACGCTAAAAATTTGCTCAGAAATGATAAATAATAGGAAAATTTTAGCTATTATCCCTGCTCGAGGGGGAAGCAAAGGAGTGAAAAATAAAAATATAAAAATTTTAAATAAAAAACCTGCTATATATTGGCCTTATATTTCTGCAAAAAAAACTAAAGTAATTGATAAAATTATTTTATCAACAGACTCGCCAAAAATTTTAAAAATTGCAAAAAAATTAAAAATAGATGCTCCTTTTACCAGACCGAAAAAATATGCAACTGATAAAGCATCATCGTATAGTGTTATTAAACATACTTTAGACTTTTACAAAAAAAAAAAAGTTTTTTTTGATTATGTAATTCTTCTTGAACCTACATCGCCATTGACTGAGGCTAGTGATATCAAAAAAGCATTGATAAAATTAATTTCTAGACCAAATAAATTTGACTCGCTTGTTAGTGTATCCTTTTCATCAAAGCATCACCCACAATATTTTTTTAAAAAAAAGAGAGAATTTGTTCTTCCATTTAGTAAAAAAGTAAACAATTTATCAAGACAAAATTTAGAAAAATTATATTTTATAGATGGAAGTTTATATATTTCTAAAGTCAGCTCATATTTAAAAAATAAAGGATTTATTTGTAAAAAAACAACTTTTATAGAAATGCCTAAAATAAAATCTTTTGAAATTGATGATTTATTAGATTACAAAATTATAAATTTTCTTTTTAAAAAATAGAATGAAATTAAAAAAAATTACGAAAAGATTAAACGATGTAATCCCTGGAGGTTCGCATACATACTCAAGGGGATTTGACCAATTTTCCTCAAATGCACCTGAAATTTTATCTAAAGGAAAAGGCTGCTATATTTATGATAATCAAAAAAGAAAAATTCTAGATTACGGGATGGGCTTGAGAGCTGTGAATATTGGATATGCCGTGAATAAAATTGATCAATCGGCTTATCGACAAATTAAAAATGGTAATACTCTTACAAGACCGTCTATGATTGAACTAGAGGCCGCTGAACTCATGACAAAGACGATTAAATCAGCTGATATGGTAAAATTCACTAAAAATGGCTCTACAGCCGTTACGGCTGCAGTAAAACTCGCTAGGGCTTATACAGGAAAAAATATTATTTTAAGATGCTTTGACCATCCATTTTATTCTTACGATGACTGGTTTATAGGCTCTACAATAATTAAAAAGGGTATACCTAAAGAAGTAATAAATCTTACAAAAACATTTAAGTACAATGATATTAATGATTTAAAAGAAAAAGTTAAAAAGTATAAAAATAAAATAGCATGTTTAGTAGTAGAACCTGCAGCAACAGCATGTCCAAAATTTCAAGAAAACCAAAATTGTCAAAGTTGTTCATTGTCAAAATGCTCAAATAAATACAAGAAAAAATATCATTTTTTAAAAATAGTTCAAAAAATTTGTAAAGAAAATAATATAGTTTTTATTCTGGATGAAATGATAACAGGTTTTAGATGGGATATAGGTGGGGCTCAAAAATTTTATGGTTTAGACCCTGACTTAAGTACATTCGGCAAAGCAATGGCTAATGGTTTTTCATTGGCAGCTGTTGTAGGTAAAAGAAAAATTATGGAGATGGGTTCAATTACAAAATTAAACTCTGAAAGAACATTTTTACTTTCAACTACACATGGGGCTGAGATGTCGGCTCTTGGTGCATTTGTTGAAACAGTAAAATATTTAAAGAAAAATAATGTTATAAAAAAAAACTGGAGTTATGGAGAGAAATTAAAAAAAATTTTCAATGACTTATCAAAAAGTTTTGGTCTAGAAAAAAATATATATATGGATGGGATTGCATGTTCTCCATTTTATATTTGCAAAGATAAAAATCTAAATGCATCTAATGAGTTCAGAACATTATTTTTACAAGAAATGATAAAAAATGGTGTTTTTATGCCTTGGGTAGCTATTTCTTATCATCATAACAATGAAACTTTAAAAAAAACTAAGACTGCACTTGAGAAAACTTTTAAAGTTTATAAAAAAGCATTAAAAACGAATCCTAAAAAGTTTATTAAAGGGCATATAGTAAAACCGGTATTTAGAAGATATAATTAAATATTATTGAATATCTTTAAGAGAAAATCCTTTTTTTGTTAATAAGCTTTTTATCATTGAATTATAATCAACTTTATAATTAAAAGGTAAAAAATTTTCCTCTGTAGTATCTGAATACCTTGCCTGTATAGCAAATCTAATTTTTTTTGATATGTTGTCACCAGAAGCATGGTAAGTGTGAAGATTAATAAAAGCTACATCGCCAGGTCTCAAAAGTAGACTTATTGTCTTAAACCTTTTTAAATTTTTCTTCGGAAGAGAATATTGAGGGGAATGATTTTTTTTTTGCACTTTTTTTACTAAAGTAAATCCAAGTTTATGACTTTTTGGTTTTATTTTCAATGGACCAATATTTTTTGTCAATTCAGATACGGGCGCCCAGATTAACATTCCATTATTTCCATTTCTATTTTGTGGATAATATGCTCTGTCTTGATGCCAATTATATTTGTGACGTTTATCATATGGAACATCCATTCTCATTCCAATGTTAGATAAACAGAATTCCTCTAATTTTTTTTTATTTAAAATTTTTAAAATCCTAGAAATTTTTTGTTGGCTAAATATTTGATAAAGTTTAGCATTATGCTGTACAGAGTCATAAAATGTTCCAAAAAGTCTTGGGTTATTTTTTTTTAGATCGATTAACTTGTTGTTGAATTTAGTATTTGACAAGAGTTCGCTACTAATCTTAAAATTTGGTACTACTTTAAATGCATTTTTTATTACACCAAGCTTTAAATCAGAAAGAAGTTTTTTTGAAATAAAATCTCTCATAATTATAAAACCATTATCTGTGTAAGATTTTTTTATTGCTTTTGTGTTAACCATAGTTAATAACCAGAATAAGATGTTACCTAAAATTGAAAAAAAAACACGTAAACTTTTTCATAGTATACATAGTAAGCATTTATCAGAAACTACTAGTGTGTCAAGATTGAGATCTCTAATTAGCGCAAATAAACTTGGGCTATCTAAAAATTATTTAAAAAATAAAAAATGTTTAGATGCTGGTTGCGGATCGTCTTTTCATGGATCACTTAATTTATTTAAAATGGGTGCAAACGAGGTTGTTGCTCTTGATTTAAATAAAACAATATTTACGCATCAAAAAAAAATTGAAAAAATTATTCCTAAAGATAAGAAATTAACTATAAAAGTAGGGAGTGTTTTAAAATTACCATTTAAAAATAATTCTTTTGACTTTGTTTTGTGTCAAGGTGTTATGCACCATACTACAAACCCAGAAAAAGCAGTAAAAGAATGTTTTAGAGTACTTAAAAAAAATGGATTTGCTTATTTCCAAATATGTGGAAGAGGTGGCTTAATCCAAGAATTTTTAATGGATTTTTTAAGAAATCAAATCAGAAAAGATCCAATAATAAAAAATTTTTTAATTAATTTAAATCGATCTAAATTTATAAATCTTATAAATTATATGAAGTCGAAAATAAAAAAAAATGGCAATAAGGAAAATAAGGAAACTTTGGTTTTTTTTAATAGTTTAATTAAATTAGTGGATGAAGATTTAATTCTTACAATCAAAGATAGAGTTTTATCTCCGCTTTATTATCAATATGATTACCAGCAAGTAAACAAATTAATGAAAAAATGCAAATTTAAGAAAATTAAAAGAGTATACACATATCCTATATATAAAAATCTTAGAAACGCTGTTTCTTATTTTTATAATAAACCAAATGAAAAAATATCAAAAATTTTGTATGGCTCAGGATTAATAAATGTTTTGTGTAAAAAATGATTAAAAATATAATTGTGTTTGGTGGTTCTGGACTGATTGGTCAAGAAATTATTAAATATTTAGAAAAATTTAATTTAAATATTTTGAATGCCGACCTAAAGAAATCAAAAAATATTAATGTAAAATTTATTAAGTGTAATGTAACTAAAAAAAAAGAAATTGAAAAAACAAAAAATTACTACATAAAAAAATTTGGAAGAATTGATGGTATAATTAATTGTTTTTATCCAAGATCTAAGAACTTTGGAAAACATTTTGAAATAATAAATAAAAAAGATTTTGTTAATTCAATAAATACTCATTTGGGTAGTTTTTTTGAAATAAATCAAATTTTTTGTTCATATTTTAAAAAGAGAAAAAAAGGTAAAATAATAAACTTTAGTTCAATATACGCTAATTATGTTCCACGGTTTGAAATTTATAAAAATGTTAAATTTACAATGCCGATGCAATATATGATTTCAAAAAATGCAATAATTCAAATAACTAAATACTTGGCTAAAATGTATTTAAAAAATAAGATTAATATTAATTGTATAAGTCCTGGGGGAATTTTTGATTATCAAGAACAAAAATTTGTATCAAAATATTCAAAATTTACATCGTCTTCTAAGATGCTTAATAAAACAGATTTAAATTCCACTATTAAATATTTATTGGATGAAGATTTGAAAATGACAGGACAAAATTTAATAATTGATGAAGGATTTACTTTATAAAAATGAAAAAGTGCTCAAAATGTCTTTTACCTGAAACCTATGAGACAATTGAATTTTCAGATGATAACACATGTAATATTTGTAATTCGGTAACAAATATAAAAAAAAATATCGATTGGAATAAGAGATATGAGGAGCTAAAAAAAATAGTATTTAATCATAAAGGAAAAAAAGATTATGACTGTATTATTCCGTTTTCAGGAGGAAAAGATAGCACCTTTCAGCTTCTTTATTTAATAAATGAATTTAAACTCAAACCATTGGTTATAAGGTTTAATCATGGATTTTTGAGAGATGTCACAAAGGAAAACACACAAAGAACGCTGAGAAAACTTGGAGCTGATTTTTTAGATTTCACACCTAATTGGAAAATTGTGAAATTGTTGATGCTTGAAAGTTTCACTAGAAAAACAGATTTTTGTTGGCATTGTCATACGGGCATCTATTCCTACCCCGTAAGAATGGCAATAAGCTTAAAAATACCTTTGATAATTTGGGGTGAGCCACTAGCTGAAATGAGCGCTTATTATAGTTATGATGAAATGGAAAAAGAAGATGAAAAAAAATTTGATAAAGTTAGAAATCTTGGAATCTCAGCTGATGATATGTATGGTATGTTAATAGGATCTGGACATAAAATTGATAAAAGAGATTTACTCCCATATACATTTCCAGACAAAAAGATTTATAAAGAAAATAATATTCAGTCAATAAATCTAGGAAACTATATAAAATGGAATTATGAAGAACAAACTAAGTTAATAAAAAAAAAGCTTAATTGGCAATCAGATGAGCTTGAAGGTGTGCCTGATGAGGCAAATCCATACTCATCTAAAATCGAATGCTATATGCAAGGAACTAGAGATTATATTAAATATATCAAAAGGGGATATGGAAGAATAAGTCAAAACATGTCAACTTTATTAAGGTCGAAAAGTATAGATATCGACAAAGCTAAAGAATTAATAAAGTATGAAGGAAAAAAACCACAGTCTTTAGAAATTTTTTTAGATTACGTTGGATTGACTGAAAAAGAATTTAATACAATTTGTAAATCAATGTCAATTCCTCCCTACGATCATGATTTTAAATCTAATAAATTTGCAGAGAAGACTAGAGATTTTGATAAGTGGCAAAAAGATTAATTATTAAATAATATGATTGGTATTATTGATTATGGTTGTGGTAATATCAGATCTTTAACTAATGCGCTTATAGAATTAGATATTGAACATAAGCTTATTAAATCTGTAGATCACTTTAATGATTGTGATAAAATTATAATTCCTGGAGTTGGGTCATATTTTAATGCAATAAAAAAAATTAGAGAAAAAGGCTTTGAGACTAAAATAAAAAAATTTGTAATTTCGAATAAAAAAGTTTTAGGCATATGTCTTGGAATGCAAATTTTATCAGAATTTGGTAATGAAGAAGGGAGATGTACTGGCCTAGATTTAATAAAAGGTAATGTTGAACTAATATCAGAGAAAAATAATATATCTCATGTGGGATGGAATAATATAAAGATACAGAAGAATTCTAAATTATTTGAAAATATTAAAAACAATACTGATTTTTATTTTGTTCATTCTTATTATTTCAATGTAAAAAATAAAGAAGAAATTTCTTCAAGTTTTAATTTTTTGAATATGAATATTACTGCAAGTGTAGAAAAGAAAAATGTTTTTGGAGTTCAATTCCATCCTGAGAAAAGTCTAGAAAATGGGCTAAAGTTACTTAAAAATTTTTCTGAAATATAATGTTAAAAAGAAGAATTATACCTACTCTACTATTAAAAAATAAAAGACTTGTAAAAGGAAAAAATTTTAAGAATTATAGGGATACTGGAGATCCAATCTCAGCAATAAAAATTTATAATAGCCAAGATGTGGATGAACTGATTTTTGTCAACATTAATGAAAATAGATTCGAAAGTTCTTATTTAGAATACATCCTTAAGTTAGCTTCAAAAAATTGTTTTGCTGCTTTAACTGCTGGAGGAGGAATAAATAAAATCAGTCAAATAGAAGGATTGCTCAATTCAGGTGCAGATAAAGTAATTATTTGTTCTAAGTTTTCAAATAATCCAGAATTCGTTTTAGAGGCATCTAAATTATTTGGAAGACAATGTATAGTCTTAGGTCTAGATATTAGAAAGAAAAATAATGATTATAATTGTTTTATAGAATTGGGTGAGAAAGAAATAAAATTATCTTTAGAAGATTACATAAAAAAAGCTGAAGATATGGGTGTTGGAGAATTTTTCATAAATAATATTGATAGAGATGGATTAATGAAAGGATATGATATTAATTTAATAAATAAAATTTCTGAAATAACTACTTTACCATTAATATCCTCCGGAGGAGCTGGAAATTTTGAACATATATATGAACTTTTTTCTAAATCAAATTGCTCTGCAGCAGCGTGTTCGAGTATTTTCCATTTTGGTGACAATAATCCTATAAGAGCAGCATCATATTTAAGAAATAAAGGTATAGAAATGAAAAAAATTAAATAATCTACTTAAGTAAATCATAAAATTTCGATGATGTATTTATGTATTTTTTTCCAAATTTAATAAGTGCTTCATTAATATTGTTAATATTGTTTTGTTTTAATCTAACATTGTCAACTTGGTTTTCAAATGTATGAATATCTATTAAAGAGTGATTTTGGTTTTTGAAAAAATTAATTAAAATTTCTTTTTTTTTATTATCAATATATTTTAATTTTTTTAATTCATTTTTTTTAAAGATAAATAGTCCAATTTTCTCAAATGTTCTTGTTAAAGATTTATAAAATAAATTATATATATTTTGAGTTTCTGTCTTAGAAATTTGATTTGAAATATTTAAAGTATCTTTTAAATTTGTCCAAATAAACCACCTGAAATATTTTTCTGAAATTTCAAGATTTCTACTTTTAGTTAATGCATAATCAACCTTCTCAAAATAACCATCAATATCAGAATAATCAAAATCAGCATTGTGTGGATATTGTAATTTATTAAGGTCACTATCAACAATTGGAACCCCAAGAAGAGAAAAATCTATCAAAGTTGTTGAACCATAAGTCAGTAATAAGTCAACAATATCTAAATATTCATAAATACTTACATTTTTTTGTGGATCGTCAATCACTATATTTTTTGTATCAAATGAATTTAGTAAATTTATAATATTAAAGTAATTTTCAGTATATTTGTTATCATCATTTTTTAAGTCTCTAGGGTGAAGTCTAAAAATAAAAAGTATATCTTTATTTTTTCTTATATATTCTGATAAGCATTTCAGCCATTCTATTTGATTCTGAAATATTTTTGATTTTGGTAAATATTCTAAACTAACATCAGATTTAATTAAGCAATAGTCTTCTTCAGCACCACTCAGAATTACTCCAACAATTTTTTTATAATCTAAAATTTTTTTCTTGAAAAAACTTTCATTCTTTTTCTTTGGTTTAGAAAAGTTTAAGTAATGTTTCCCTAGGAAATTAGTTTCTAAATATTTCATTACGAAATTAATTTCATCATTGGTTAAATCAAAATGGATATTTTCCCATTTTTTTAATGCATTATTGCTTAGGCCCGCTGTTATATTTTTTGATAATTTCAGATATTGAAGTTTTTTATCAGGGAAAAGCCCATTTGAGCCTAATGAATAAGGAATTACACCAATTTTCATAGCATATTTAGCAACTACTTGATGATGGCTGTACAAATTATTTGGGCTAATTAAAAAATCTATTTTATTTGTCATTGTCAAATTTTTGAATGCCAATAAGCACTTGAGTGATGTTTTAAAAATACTAAGGTAAAAATTCCAATAATCTTTAATTTTGTTTAGAGTACTTAACTTCTTAATAAGAATTAAATCATGTAATGCAATTTTTCCAACTGGAATGTCTAAATATTGAAAGCTTTCAAAATTTTTTATATTTATTTCTTTTACTAAATTATTAATCAAAATTATATCATCCTTAGTTATTAAATCTTGTAAATCAAAGAAATTCTTATCTAGATTATTTCTTAACAAATTTTTATATGAATTACATCGATTACATATTTCTAGTTTTTTATCTTTTGAAACATCAACTCCTAGGCCTGAAGCATTAAAGTTCATGCAGTGATCAACTAGATCTGTATTACAATTTACTACGAATAGTTTATTTTCTTCGTCTTCTAAATTTACTTTTAGAGATTTTTCTACAAGAGTTGTATTCCACATTAGAGTATAAGGACTAAAGAAAACGAAATTCATTTTTGTTTATAGATTTAATTAAATGAAAAAGGGTTTCTTGGAAAGTCATCTGTAATTTGTTTAGATAAGGATGTCTCTAAATTATTTTTTGAAAAATCATTGTGTGATCTCATTGTTTCTATTACTATTAAATCTCTATAACTTTCTTTTGGTAGATTTCCTTTATGAATAATATTGTTTTCAAATATCAATATTGTACCTTCCTTGCCAGAAAAAGTATTGACTTTATTTTTTAATGCAGAGTCTGTAATCATTGTCTGATTCTTTAATCTTTCATCCGTGGTATAACTTAAAAAACCTTTTTTTTTCAAAGAAGATGAATCACTTTTTAAAAGAGTTTTAAACGCTCCCGTATTTTCGTTTTGTTCATTTAAGTATATGAAAATTTTCAAAATTCCACTTGGATTATCATCAAAGTGATATAATAGTGACTCATTATCTTTGAAGTTTTTAATTGGGTAACTTCTGATAATATTTGTCCAAAACGCATTATAATTTGACTCATAGTATTCTTTAAGAAAGTTATCCAAATTTAACTTTATAAATTCGTACAATTCTTCAGTAAATTGGCTAGACAAATTTCTTTTTAAAAAAAAATACCCCTGTTGATTGTCAAAATAGTTATCTTTAGTAGTGCCTTCAAAATAATATAAAAATTTATCCTTAATCTTAGAAATTTTTTTCTCTTTACCCAATATTACCACACCATTTTTTTTTAATTGAGCTACCAGATTTTTATTTTCCAAATTTCTATCAAAACTATTTTTTTTATGTTTAAAGAATAAACGACACGAAAAATTATATATAAAATATTTGATATTCATGTAGAAACCTAATGTATTATCAAATATATGTATGCTAATAATGCTTAAAATATTTTTTAACTTTTTAAACATATCAATATTTATCATATTTAATTGTCATAATATATAACTCAATGTCTAATTACATAGTAATTTCTGATGATGACTATTTTGATTTAGAAATTATCAAAAATTTCCAGAAACTTAATTTAAATAATAACATCAGATGTTTCATTGCCTCAACCCCAAATCTTTCAAAAATTCAAAGTGAATTAAAATGTGATATTTTTTTTTGGAAGGATTTAAATTTTAAATATAAAGACAAATTATCCAAAATTGTACATCTTGATGAGATAATTTATAAAAAATATTATGAGTGTGAACAAATTCATAATCAAATGTTGGACTTCATTAATCCTGATGGAAATAACTTTTCCAATTTAGAAATAAGACGAAATTATAGACAAACCTTGGAATTCTGTTTAAGTATTATAGAGACTTATAGACCAGATTATTTAATATTTACCAATATACCACACTCATACTATACAGCAGTACTTTATCAAATATGTAAAATAAAGAAGATACCTACAATTATCATAAGAGAAACTTTGCCAAAAATTTATATTTTTGAAAAAGTAGATCATGAAATTAATAGATCATTTTTTGGATCAATAAATAATAAAAAAATTACTATTGGTGAAAGAAAAAAAAATATTGAAGATTTTGAAAATCAAAATTTAAAAAATATGTTTTCATCTTACAGAAATCATAAGCTAATAAATTCTAAAGTATATAATTTAAAACCATTTATTTTTATTTATACACTTTTTTATTTTGAAAGATTATTTTTTTTATTTTTTAGCATTTTTAAAAATATAATTAAAACATTTATCTATTTTATGAAAAAAAAATTTAAAACTAATTTTAAAATAAATTTTCAAAACCCTTTATCACTCGCTGACTCTTTAAAAATTTCAGGTAAAAGTTTAGAAAAATCTAATAATACTGAATTCTTTATTGCCTTAAAGCTATTTAAGCAAGATATAAAGAAAATTCGTTATTATCATAAATATAAAAATTTATGTAAGCAGATTATTTCTAATGAAAAATATATTTATTTTCCACTTCACTTCCAACCAGAAGCTACTACATATCCATATGGTAATTTTTATGTTGATCAAATAAATGCTATTAAACTTTTATCAGAATGTAGTGATGATGATACCTTCATATATGTAAAAGAACATCCCGACACTTTCAACTTAAGTAGATTTGCATGGTATAGAGGAATGTTTTCTAGAGATATTCAATTCTACGAAGAAATATCAAAGATAAATAAAGTTAAATTTATTGATTTAAAATATGACTCAACAAATTTAATTAAAAAAAGTATTCTAACGTCATCAATAACTGGAACATCAGCTCTTCAAGCTGTCCTCGAAGGGAAGCATGCTATAGTATTTGGGGACTGCTGGTACAAATTTTGTGAAGGTATTTATAATGTTGCAAGCAAAGATGATTTACGAAGTTATTTTGAAAATAAAAAATTTTCTAAAAATATAGATAAAAATAAAGTATCATTTTTTTTCCAATATTTAAATCATTATTCATTTGAAGGATCTAAAAGTGGAATAACTAATAATGATAACTTTATTGATATAGCAAAAAAACTTAATGAAAATGTGAATGAAATACTTTCATTAAAATAGACATGAAAGTTTTTTTTATTAACTTAGGATTTTTATTATTTTTTCCATGGATGATTGAATTTTCATTAATTAAGATAGATTACCAAGGTAATTATACAAATACAGAAAAATTAAAGAATGTTTTAAATAAGCAGAAACAGATAAATAATGATAGAAATAAAAAAATAGAAGAATTTATATCAAAAAATATATTACCAACTATTTATCCAGGAACATCAATAGATTTTGAAGTTTTTAAAAAATTGATGGTTAATAAAAATTTTTTTCCTCTAGGTGCTCAACCTAATAAACAATTATATTTATGTGATGAGGGTTATGGTTTTATTTCTTACAAAACTGATAGTTTGGGATTTAGAAACAAAGATGAGGTTTGGGATAAATATCCCTATAATTTATTAATTTTTGGTGACTCATATGTGCATGGTAGCTGTGTGGAAGATAAGTATACAATATCCGGCCATCTTTTGAATATGGGTATAGAAAATATCAATCTAGGTTTAGGTGATAACCAGCCTTTGATTTATAGTTCCGGTATAAAACAATTTACTTACCCAAAACCTCCAAAAAATATTGCCCTAGTGCTATCTTTGCATAATGATCTTTTAAAAAATGATATTTATGAAGATTATAGAAATATTACTAGACCTTATGATTATTTTTATTCTGAAAATGACAATAAATTTCATTTGTCAAAAAAGGGATATGATTACTTTAAAAATGTTAATGAAATATTGGTTAAAGACATTAATTTTAAAAATAAACAAAATTATGTAAAAGGAGAGAAAAGAGAAAGTATTTATAATTTTATTAAGCTGCCAAGGTTCCGACTCTTGCTTCAAGATAAATTGAAAATAATTATAAAAAAAAATTTATTTTGTTTTTCAACTATATGCTTTATTGGTTCAATTGAAAATCATCTTTTTTCAGATATTAAAAATTCAATCCATGACGTAAATGTCTTACTTGAAAGTTGTAGTCCTAATTTAAATTGTAATCCAATAGTTATCTTAATATCTCATAGTACAGACTGGGATGACAATTTTTTATATGATATGAGAAGAGAATTGTTTAACAAAGAAATTGCCAATTTAAAATTAAGTAAATTTAACTTTAATTATCTAGATAGTACAGAATTTTTAGATCAAACTGACATTAAAAATTTTGCTCCTGCAGGAGGTCACTTGTCAATAGAGGGCTACAGGAAAGTAGCATTAAAAATTAAAGAAAGTCTAAAATAAACTACTTGCTAATTATGTAATTTTCTAGAACTAGTATATCTATGTCAGTTGACTTAAAACATTTATATGCATCCAAAGGGCTTTCAACTATAGGTTCATCTTTTATATTAAATGACGTATTTATAAGCAATGGACATCCAGTCTTAGAATAAAAAGAGTTAAGAAGTTTGAATATATAACCATTGGTTTTATCAATTGTCTGTAGTCTCGAACTGTAATCAACATGAGTGATTGATGGAAAGATTGAGTTTGGAAATTTTAACTTATCAAAACCTGACAAACTTTCTGGATATTTATTTCTATATTGATCCTGTATTTGAGAAACTAGTAACATATATGGACTCTCATTATCTAAGTAGTAATATTTTTTTAAAAATTCTTTTAAAATTATTGGTGCAAATGGTCTAAAACTCTCTCTGTATTTAATTTTTAAATTCATTTTTTTTTGCATTTGAGGATCCCTCGGATCACCTAAAATTGATCTACTTCCCAATGCTCTTGGGCCAAATTCCATTTTTCCTTGAAATAAAGATATTATTTTTTTTTGGTCTAAATGTTCTGAGATTTTTTCAAAAAGGTTTTCATCCTCAAAATATTTGTATTCTATACCACCTTTATCTAAAAAATTTTTGATATATTCATTAGAATAATGTGAGCCTAGCAATGAACCACGCATAGTATCTTTTAAATTATTTGTATCAGTATTAATCTTTTCATTATTTAAATATTCGTGCCATACTGACATGGCGGCTCCTAATGATCCACCTGCGTCACTTGACGCTGGTTGTATCCATAGGTTACTAAAAATTTTTTCTGATACAATTTTTCCATTAGCAACACAATTCAATGCAACACCACCTGCTAAACATAAATTATCTTTTTTATATTTAACTTTTATATACTTACAAATTTTTAAGATTAGCTCCTCTGTCACAGCTTGAATTGATGCTGCTAAATCCATATAAATTTGTGTTATCTTTTCATCTTTGTTTCTGGGGCTGCATCCAAAGAGATTATTAAATTTTTCACTTGTCATTCTAAGGCCAGTATCGAATTCAAAATATTTCATTACAAGAAAGATACCTCCGCTATCATTGGTCTCAATTAAATGGTCATAAATTTTTTTTTTATAGAGTGGATTACCGTAAGGAGCTAAACCCATTAACTTATATTCGCCACCATTTACCTCAAATCCACAAAAATATGTAAATGCGCTATATAATAAACCCAATGAATGCGGATAAAATATTTCTTCTTTAATATCAATCTTATTTTTTTCACCAATAGAAATTGTGCTTGTGGACCACTCACCTACTCCATCAAGAGTTAGAATTGCAGCATCTTGAAAAGGTGATGGATAGTAGGCGCTAGCAGCATGACTTAGATGATGTTGAGAAAATAAAATTGGATTTTTTAATTTTAAATTTTTTTCAATTTTTTTTAACTCTTCAAATAAAAGTTTTTTTTGAAAAATTTTTTGTTTTATCCATAATGGCATGGACTTTAAAAAAGATTTAAGACCTTTTGGTGAATTTTTTAAGTATGTTTCTAATAATCTTTCAAATTTTAAAAAAGGTTTCTCATGAAAAACAATATAATCTATATTGCTAATTTTCAAATTAAGTTCATTAATAATATACTTTAAAGACTTATTGGGAAAAGAACTGTCATGTTTCACTCTAGAAAATCTCTCTTCTTGTAGAGCTAAGACTATTTTGCCATCATCAATTAAAGTTACAGAGCTATCATGATAATAGCAAGAAATTCCTAGAATTTTTGTCATCAACTAACTATATGTTTTAAAGTTACTTCTCTGTTATGATTTTCACTAAATTTCCAAATAAATGAATCTACATAAAAATGTATCATTTGACCTACTAAAGGAATAATTATCAAACTACTTAAATAGTTTATATTAGGATTTGAAAGAGATGAAAAAATTGTCATGACAATTGAATAGAGTAATAAAAATAACAAAAATTTACTTCTTAATAATCTAAAGAATAATTCTTTTGAGCTTTTTATAATTTTTCCACTTCTCGCGAAATTTACTTTTGAGGTTATAAATAAATATTGACTATAATGCATAGTTACCCCCATTAAAATAACATGTATGGGTTTGCTCACAAAACAAACGGGTAGGAAAATTAGTATTCCAGTTAACATGGTTAAAGAGTTAGAGAGATTTTTGTAAAGCAAAAAATAAATCATAAAATTTATGATTATCAATGATATAACAATTAAATTTAGAAAAAATATTTCTGATAAAAAGTCAACATTAAGATAAAATCTTAAGAAACCAATAACAACAAATAAAATGTTGAATAAATAAATACTATTTTCCTGATAGTTAAAACCATTGCCTCCTTTACTGTATAATTTACAAATACCTACACTCTGTCTAGTTACATGATATATGTTAGCGATATAGAAGATGAAAAAAAATATATTTTTATTATAAAAGAATAATACCAATGAAAACATGGAAATAATCGCTGTTCCATAAATTAGAAATAGTTTTTTTTGTTTTAAATATTCTTTATTACCAGTGTCAATAAATATTGGCCATGTTGCAGCAAAGTGAGGCTCAGCTAAAAGAAATATTACTATAAGTATTAAGTAAATTTCATAATTTGGAAAATAAGTTAAAATTAAGTAATATAATAATGGAAATATAATTGGAAATCTTATGAATATTAGATCATCTATTTTATTAAATATTTGCATTTTTTTTTCCTATTACAATAAATAATCCACCATCATCACCAAATTTATTAAAATTCATCAAAATTTGAATCATTATTTCATTAAATTTATCTAAAAAGTTTTTTTTTTCTGATTTAATTATTTTATTATAAAAATCTTCAAAAATTTCATTTTTATAATCGTACATCTTTAAAGATGGAATAGTGCAAATTGGTTGAATTTTATTTTCATCAAACCATTGAAAAACCTCATTAAATGTATGCTTGCTTTCTATTGGATGATCATATTGATCTTGTATCCAAGCATTTATGCTTTCTTTACTCTTCTTTTTCTCTCTCAAAATAGGGTCAAAGATTTTAATGTAGGATTCACCAATTTTCTTTCCTAATAATTTATACATAACCTGTCTAAAATTGGTTCTTAGTCTTCCATAATAATTATACAATCCTAAAACCACATATCCTCCAGGCTTGAGCCATTTTGCACATGTTTCAAATGCTTTTTTGGGATTGGCCGTATGATGTAAAACACCATTAGTCCATACAACATCAAAATATTCATCTTCAAAAATGTCATCAAATATATCTCCATTTACAAACTTTATATTTTTAATTTGATTATTATCAGAAAAATTTTTACCTAATTTTATAGACTCTAAAGTAGTATCAAATGCTACAACTTCCATATTCGTGCCTATTGCAAAATAATTAGAAAGCTGACAAGTTCCTGAGCCTACCTCAATTATTTTGCTGTTAATCTTTATCAAATTTTTCAAATTTTTAGACAAATAATTTTTATTTCCCTTATCTAGAATAGATACTTTATTTTCATTCTCATCATAATTTGGGAATGGTTTTGCCTTGTAAAAATTTGAAACTTTTTTAGTTGAAGAATTTGTAATTTCAGAAAAATACACACCTTCAATTTGTTTGATATTTTTTTTGAACATTAAAATATTGTGTAAATAAAAGGCGCTACAGCAGAACCTTCTCCCAAAATTATTAACATTCCTAACAAAAATAAAATTAATACTAGTGGGAACATCCAATATTTTTTTCTTGCAAATATAAATTTTATTAATTCAATTAAAGTATCTATCATTAGAATTGTAATTCACTGACTTTAATTTTTTTTTCAGATTTTTGCCAAAACTTTTTGGTTTTATTAAATCTTACAAATATACTAAAAGGGAAAAATATAACATAGAAAATAAAAGTTAATATTAAGGGAGTAGTAATTTTAGAAAGTTTTAATCCAAAATTAAACCAAATTATATTAAAGAGATATAATATTTTTGGGATAAAAATTGTTGTAAACATGAAAAATATTAACGCATAAATACTTAAATTAAGAAAAGTGCTATCAACTAAATAAAGTATAAAGCAAAGTACAAGCGAAATTAATGTGAAAGTTATTCCAAATTTTCTGTTAGTGGGCATAATTAAATATGTAATTCAATAAATTTTATTTTTCAAGATTTAATAATTTACTAAGTTTATAATTTATCTAATAAATATTTGCTTAAATGATTTAAACTATCAAAACCGTAAGATTTCTTTTTTCCATATCCCCAATTAGCATAGCAAAAATTTATTTTTGAATTATACGCACATTTCTCATCAAAGATCGTATCACCAATAAAAATAACATTTTTTTTTTTTATCTTTGTTTTTTTTATTATTAAATTCATTTGATCGGAGTGTGGTTTTCCTTTTATACCTTTTTGAGGACAAGATATATATTTAAAATATTTTATTAGTTTAAATTTTTTTAAAAAAAAAATGTTCTTCCTTTTGATTTGGACGTAACAATACCTAATTGATAATGTTTGCTCAGCTTGTTTAAACTTTCTTTTACTTTTGGGTATAAAGTTATCTTATTTATATTTTTTTTAGAAGTTTTTCCATAATGTTCCTTAATTAACTTTTTGTTATTCTTAATATTTAAATTTGAAAGAATATCTTCAAAAGGCAATCCTATAAGAACTGAATATTTTGAAAAATTTTTAATTATTCCAAATTTCTTCATACAAGAATTCCATGATATATTCATATTTTTCAAAGAATTTATTAAAACACCATCCACATCAAAAAAAATAATTTTATTTTTTTTTAATGTATTTTTTTGAGATTTTATCATTTTGAATTTGTATTAAAGCTTTTTGATAATCTTCTAGTTTATCGATTGCAAAGCTATCTCCTTTTAATAAAAAAGTTCCAACACACATTCCATTTTCAATAGCTCTCATTAATTCAATGCCTTCAATTTTTTCGAGCGGAGATTCTTTCAATCTTGAAAATTCCAATAATGCCTTTCTTTTAAAACTAATAATAGATAAATGTTTTTTAAAAAATTTTGAGGAATTTTTAAATTCATAAGGAACTTGGTGCCTTGAAAAATATAGAACTCTTTTGTTTAGATCCGAAACTATCTTCACTAGATTTTCGTTTTGCCCGCTGGAAATTTTTAAGTGTGGAACAACAATATCAAATTGGGTATTTTTTTTATGAAAATTAATAAGACTATCAATATGGGTTGGATTAATAAATGGTTCGTCACCTTGAATATCCACTATAAAATCTGATTTAATTTTTTTAGAGACTTCGGCAATTCTTTCAGTTCCATTCCTGTGGCTTAAAGATGTAATCTGAAATTTTGCCTGAAATTTTGTAAGTTCTTTTGATATTTTTTTACTATCTGTACACACTATCAGGTCATCTAAAAGCTTAGACATTTTTGCTCTTTTGTAAGTATGAACAACTATTGGTATCCCAGATATCTTTAAAAGAGCTTTTTCTTTTAATCTTTTAGACTTTAGTCTAGATGGTATTAAACCTAGAATTTTCATTAAGTAATTTGATTAAATTATTGGAATTTAAATATCAATAACAATATTTTAATAAAAAATTTTTTTCAGTGCATAAATTAAGCCAATTGAGCTATTAGTACTGGTCAGCTACATGCGTTACCGCACTTCCACA
>MDSZ01031022.1_pt1 | contig 60601 bp, 52 predicted proteins | sample 811201 | NCBI WGS metagenome assembly MDSZ01 (sample SAMN05326647, study PRJNA326480) | marine metagenome | isolation source: seawater | place: Indian Ocean: North | collected 2010
AAATATACCAATTTCAGTAATGAGGATGGGATTTCATTCATAGATGGTGGACGGGAAAGGGTGGTTGAGATTGCTTGGTCCAAGGACAATACATGGGAAGAAGAGCCGATTTGGAGAGAAGAAGCTATCGTCTTCATTACTGATTTCAGGACTGCATGGAACCCTGAAGACTCGGGAATAGGAGATTATGGCGGAGGCCAGTTGGAGCTAGAATGGAATCAAAATATTCGAGTAAGCAATGGAATTCCAAAAATTGAATGGTCGTCAATAATAGTTCTCGATGAAAATGGGGATCGACTTAGTTATGAAGATGAATATGGTAATGTGAGTTTAGGAGATTCTGTGAATGTGGAGGCAGTTCTTACAAATACGGGAACGGCTGCTGCTTCAATGGCCATTAATTGTGTGGAGGGGAATACTGGCGTTACTGCTCAGATTTCACCCTCTTTCCCGAATACAGTCATCGGACCGGGGGAGACGCAAACAATTCCCTTCAAATGGAGGAGCTCAGTCATTGGCATTGAAACTCTAAAGTGCAGTATTCTAACCCCAATCCAGCTAGTGGATGAATTTGCTTTTGGCGGGGGGGAGGCTGCAACTAATCCTGTAAACTGGATCGAGCAAGGTTCCATTTCTGGTGGAGCGGGAATGATTCCCGGACTGATCGCACTACTAATTGGGGCAGCAATCGGGGGATATATGCTATTCTCGATATATAATCAGGAAGATCAAGATTAGGTGTTCATTTTAATCGCAGAATCAAAGAATTCCTTGGGCGATTGTGGACTCGGCTACTTTTAGGAAACCAGCAATATTAGCACCTGCCACGTAGTTTCCTGGCATACCGTATTTCTCAGCAGTTTCGAAAGCATTCTTGTGGATATTCACCATTATCCCTTCTAGACGCTGATCGACCTCTTCCCTGGACCAACTCATCCTAAGACTATTCTGACTCATTTCCAAACCTGAAGTTGCGACTCCTCCGGCATTACTGGCCTTGCCAGGGGCAAAAAGAACCTCATTATCGTGGAACACCTCTACTGCCTCAGGGGTGCAGGGCATATTCGCACCCTCTGCAACTGCCATCACCCCGCCTTCAACCAACATTTGAGCCTCCTCTTCGTTAATCTCATTCTGAGTTGCGCAAGGAAGGGCGACGTCGACTTTAGTGCCCCAGAGTAGATTCATGCTTGGTTCTGGTTGAGATTCAGTAAATTCGGCACTATCGAAATTTTGGGCATATTCCTTTATTCTCCCCCTTCTGTTGTTTTTGAGATCCATTATCCAAGCCAGCTTTTCTCTATCGATTCCCGCTGAATCGTATATGAATCCGCTACTATCTGACATTGTTACTGGCTTGCCTCCCAAGTCCAAAACTTTCTCACAGGCGAATTGGGCTACATTTCCTGATCCACTTATTGCGACAGAAGCGCCATCGAACGTTTTTCCCTTCGCGGCGAGCATTTCTCTGGCGAAATAGACCAAGCCGTAACCTGTTGCCTCGGGCCTAATTAAGGATCCACCATAAGAGATCCCTTTTCCAGTAAGTACCCCGGTAAACTCATTTGCTAGTTTACGGTACATTCCAAAGAGATACCCTATCTCCCTACCTCCGACTCCTATATCGCCCGCGGGAACATCCAAATCAGCCCCAATATGCCTCCAAAGCTCGCTCATGAATGATTGGCAGAACCTCTTAACCTCATCATCTGACCTTCCTTTGGGATTGAAATCAGAGCCTCCCTTTCCACCACCCATTGGAAGACCAGTGAGGCTGTTTTTGAATACCTGCTCGAATGCTAGAAACTTCAGAATTGACAAATTTACACTAGGATGGAATCTGAGTCCGCCCTTATATGGGCCAATTGCGCTATTGAACTGTACTCTAAAACCCCTATTTACATGAAGAGATCCCTCATCATCATACCAAGGAACCCTAAATTGGATTACTCTTTCTGGCTCCACCATTCCAAGCGCTACATCGTAATATTTGGGATTCTCTCCCAATACCGGACCAATGCTGTCAAGTACTTCTTCAACAGCCTGATGGAACTCATGCTGGCTCGGGTCTCTAGCTTTCACTGTCTCGTAAACTGTTTTCATCGTATTGTCCATTTGGTCACCAACGATTGTGATGCCCTGATGTGGGGCGGGCAAGGCTGCCGCTATTCCCCTTTTCAATGTTCCAAGGGAAAACTCAGTAATTTGTAGGTTATGAGAATAGTCGTCTCTCTGCGATTTCGGCGACTCTAGCCTCATTTCCGGGCAAAGTCATAACATATACCGCCTCTTGACTGACTTGTCTCTTTCTCAAGGCTTCGGCCATGGGTGTAACTTCACGTAGCCAACGAATTTTACCATCATCACCCATGACTCTGACATCTACCTGGGACATTCTGGGCTCGGAAAGTAGAATTTTGACACTTGGGACATCTATAGCCACATATCCGGGACTAAGTCCTGCTCTTGCAGCAAGATCATCTTCCATTTCTCTTCTAGTTTGAGGGTCTTTTACAATTGATATCAGAGCTTCTATCTGATTCCTGGATAAATCCTCTTTTCTTCTGCTCAAACATACCTTGAGTAATTTCCTATACTTCAGCCTGGTGATCATATCTTTTGAAAAGCCTCCAACCTTTTCTAATGACCCCCAAATCTCTGCATCTACCTTTCTTTGAAGATCTAATGAGTCAGGTAAATCATCTCCTGCCCTCTCAACGGCTCTAGAAAGCATAACTTCTGTTACTCTGGTAACTCTATGAAAATAAACGGCACTATACATCAGGCCTCTAGCGACCAGCATTCCCTCAAGAGCGGAAAGGCCCCCTTGATCGATGGCAATATCACCTGCTTGACTTCTAATGCACTCGATAATTCTATTATGATCGACTACCCCGTGTTTGACCCCAGTGAAGTGTGAATCTCTCAGAAGATAGTCTAATTGGTCACAATCCACCGGCCCGTGGATTAATTGAGCCATTGTTTTATCCTCATCAGAAAAGTTATCTCTGCCTTCGGTCCAACTGAGTAATGATCTTTCAGTCCCAGAAGCGTCAGCTCCAGTTATCAATGAGGAAACTAGCTTTGGATCTACACTATTTCTCTCCAAAATATCTGGGATTGTTTGTCTTTCTTTGAAAGAGTTCTTTTCATCACCCACCAATACATCATATTCTCCAAGAATTATTCCCTTGGTGACTTCCATATGGTCCATCCCTCCTCGCTCTGCTAAAATATGCTCAAGAGTATGCGAATAGGGGCCATGTCCCACATCATGAAGCATTGCCGCTGCCTTTATTGTATCCTTATCTTGTTGTTCTAATGAGAGTGAGTCTGCCATCCTCCCTGCTATGTGAGAGGCGCCCAGAGAATGTTCGAACCTAGTATGGTGGGCCCCCGGGAATACCAAATGTGCGAGTCCTAGTTGCTTGATATGACTTAGTTTATTCATCTCGGGAGTGTTGAGAAGTTCTTCCATCATCCCTTCGATTTTGAACTGCCCGTGAATTGCGTCGTTGATTACTTTCAAGGGAGCACCTAGTCACTCGAGAGGCACATATGCCTTGAAACAAACGTAAGAAGCGTAAGAACAACATATTTACCAATGGTTAATTGTATTTCAATTGTATTTCATTTGCAATACAATTATAATCCTCTTGCACCTCTCACGGACTCAGGAGGAGCAGAAGGTGCCAGGCAGCAGTCCGATGGTCTCACTTAGAATTCCTGAAGACCATCTGTTAGAATTAGACAGATTAGTTGGTTTTGATGGAATGAGGAATAGATCGGACGTAATTAGGGAAGCAGTCCGTAGAATGCTTTCTTCTCCCCTTCCAGGTAAAGGCGATAGAGTAGAGGTTGACCTCGGGCCAGAACTTACTGTAAGGCTTCAGGATTATTGTAAAATTGTTGGCGAGACTGCAGACGTTGTCCTAAGACAATCTGCGAGAGAGATGATCAGGAAGGAAATGATCGAGGGTGCAACAGTTGTAGATCTACTAAGCAAGCGTATGGAAGAAATACGCTCAAGACACGAAGACGAATCAAATATATGAGGTGAGAGAGATATGGGCGATGTTGGGATGCACGCACGAAATCAGGGGGGGCGGATTAGCCGCCCCCCCAACCAAAATTCGAAGGAAGGCAAGGGATTTGGAACTGGATTGAGGAAAATCAGAAACAGAGCTAGAAGTCTCAGTAATGCCGTGGGGTACGACTCAAGAGATGTACCAAGAGTACGAAGAAATTCTAGGAAATAATTAGCTCAACACACACACCGTCCCGCACTTTGTGCGGGGCAACCTAACTCAGGTAGAAATGCAATAATAAAATGGGATGTAAACTTATCAACGGTCAATTTCCAATCGGAATCCATGCCAGAGGAGGAAACGGATTATGGGAGACTATTCTTTGCACATGATTCTCCAAGGAAATCTCAGAAAGAAATGATTTCAGATGGCATAAGGGTTCTGAAAGATGGTGGTTACCTTCTTGCCGCCGCCCCTACGGGAATAGGGAAGACAGCCGCGGCGCTGGCATCGGCTCTTAGAGTATCGAATCTGTACAGTGCCAGTTCTGAAAAACCAAAGATTCTTTTTCTTACTGGGAGGCAATCTCAGCACAGGATTGTAGTTGACACAATTAGAGAAATCAACAGAAGGATTCCTCAAGGCCTCTCCAAAGTGAGGTTAGTAGACATAATCGGGAGGGAGGGGATGTGTAAAGTCGTAGACAGGGCTACCGGAAAATGCAATTGTGAGTTTGGAGTGACAGAGTCGGAAAGAAGGTTCTTGAGAGCTGATTTAGAAGAGTTCATCCACTCAGAACCAAGGCATGTTGATCTAGTCTTGAGAAGAGTCGAAAAGACTGGGGTTTGCGCTTGGGCTACAGCGAGAGAAGCTGCTAGATCAACAGACGTAATAGTTTGTGACTACAATCACGTTTTCGTAGAAGGAGTCAGGGAGGCTTCCCTTCCAGTAATGGGTGTTGAATTGAATAATGCAATACTAATTGTTGATGAGGCCCACAATCTTCCTGATAGAATTAGGAGTGGATTGGAGAGAAGGATTACTGAGAGAGTCTTCGAGAGGGCTTTGTCTGACGTAGAAGAATACAAAGAAAATTTGGAGAAGAGTCAAAGAGATCTCGATATACCAGAATCTAACCAACTCAGGGAAGCAAGATTACTTGAGAAGCAAATTAAATCTCTGAGAGATGATACGAGCCTCATAAAATGGTTCGGAGAAAGGAAGAAGCAGATTGAGGAATCCAAAGGCGATGATCTTAGGGTAGATACCCAGGAATTCCTAGATGTGATTTCTCATGCTATTGATGGAGTTCTGGAAGATGATTCTGATGATGGAATTCAAAGAATCAGGATGATGATTTCTAGATTATTGGCAGTAGTGGTAGAAGAAGACGAAGATCTAGAAGAAGAAGAGCAGAATGATTGCATTAGGCTCGGTGAAATTCTAGAGATTTGTATCAAGTATCGTAATAGTTCAGCATTGGCCCTTGTTTTCGATGAAGTTTCAGAACAACCCCGAGTTACCAGTCATCTTCTTGACCCGAGTGTTGTTGGTGAGTCAATATTCGAAGAATGCATTGGATCAATTCTCATGTCGGGAACTCTATTCCCTCCTGAAATGTATGCAGAGATTCTCGGCATTCCAACTGAACTTGCTGATTGCAAGGAATATTCCTCAGGTTTTCCACTAGGGAATAGGCCTGTTCTCATTGCCAATGACGTCACGAGTAAATACACCGAAAGGGAGAGGAGTTTTGATTCAATAATTGAGCATGTGAGATCTGTTATTGACAATACAAAAGGGAATGTCGCAGTCTTTGCTCCGAGCTACTCAATGCTAGAAAAGATACATGCAGAATTTGACAAGAGTTGGTGTTCCAAAGTAATCATCAAGGAAGAGCAGAGGATGAGCAAAAGAAGCGTCGAGGGTCTTGTTTCCAAATTGTACGAACATAGAGATATGAGGGGGGCTGTACTATTCGGTGTACTTAGTGGAAAGTTGTCCGAGGGGATTGACTACTCCGACAATGTACTGAACGCGTTGGTTTGTGTAGGGCTGCCACTTCCTCCACCAAGCACCAGACAGGATGCCCTATTGGAATACTATTCCAAGAAATTCGATAGGAATAGGGCGTGGAAATATGCCAGCCTCCAACCTGCAGTTAATAGTATTCTACAAGCACTTGGCAGGCCCATTAGGAAGAAAGAAGACAGGGCGATAATTGTACTCCTTGAGAAGAGAATTCTAGAAAATAGAGTCCGAAGATGTATGCCAGAAATGCAGAAAATGCAAACTTCAAATCCTGCCAGAACAGCTGAGAGAGTAAAGTCATTCTTTGAGATTTGATAATCAATGGGTTCATTCGGGCGGAGTTTCTGGGCGGTTCATGGAGTGGAGAAGAATCGATGTGGAAATAGCCGGTTCAGAGGAAAGTGAGGATGGTGATGACGTTGAAATCAGGATGGGTTTCGATACCGATGCCAGGGCAATGCATAGTGATTTTCTATCTGAGTTGACGCATCTCACAGAGGTCCAAGAGAGTCATTACAATGTCATGAAAGAAATAGAGTCTGAAGTGCGAGGCATTTCTGTCTCGCCCCTGGACGAATTTGTATCAGAGTTCGGAGCAGAGTTGAGTGAATGCGAGATAAGCATCCCGTTCAATAGTACAAACATATCGGGAATATCTATGGAGACGAAAGACGATGATGAGGGGCAAATTGTCAGGATCATTGAATCAGAAAGATTTGGGGGTTTGGTCAAATCATTCCGACTTCCATTAGGAAGAGGGGTAATTGGGGCTGGAATTGAAGGAGAAATTCTGTCAATCAAACTTGATGATTACTCGCCTGGATCAGTTTGATTCTCTACTCTCTTAGGTATCTCATCCAATGATTCCAGTTCGCTCATTACAGAGGATAATGCGAGTTGGGCGTTATCTCTATGGGAGTCTCCGAGGACATGGCTAGAGTACCTTGCTTCTTCGAAAATCCTATCCAAGGAAATCAGAGCCGCCTCGCTTATTGGAAGTGCTTTCCTAATTGCTGTCTCGAATTCTCTTACCGTCTCGAAGTTTCTCCTTAGGAATCCTCCCTTCATTAGCGTAGAACAAAGATTCTCGTAGCACATGAAAATAGCCTTTCTGTATTCGTCTCCCGATGCCAACATTTCCACTGTTTGCCCGAAAATATTTGCCAATTCCTTGATGGCTGTTTTCTTTCTTCTATTCGCTAGCATCGCTCCAAGTGAAACTACTATTGCAGCGGCAATCAGAGAGAAAACCGCGAACATAGCGGTACTCATTAACGAGTCTGGCTCTTGTTCTTCGTAACCTATTTCTATTCCATCGGAAGGTAGTAGCGCGATACTACCTGGTTCGACGAATTCGGAATCTGAACTAATAATGGTTCTTAGAACGCCCCAACCTTCCGGTGGGGGAGATCTCTCAGAAAGTGGAGGTAAAGGAGCCATCGACTTGAATTCATATTCGAAAACACCCTCCGAATTAGTCAATTTTGAAAAAGAGAAATGTGTAGTTGAACCGTTTGCAAGTGTTGCTGTGAGGGCGAGGCCTTCTAACGGTAAGCCAGTATCCCTTGCAGTGGCATTCACTGTACCCCTGATTACCCTTTGACCCTCAGAAAGTTGTATTTCTGAAAGAACGAAATCCACTTCTACCATCACCAAAATCTGGATATCCTTCGAGGCCCCGTTGAGGAATCTACTCAAATCCGAGGATACGTCGAGAGTAATTGTATTCTCACCTGGATTCATTAGTTCCTGCGCCTTTGATCTTATCTGGAAGTTCATGGTATTGGGGTTATCCCAAGGACCGTACGTTATCGGTAGGTTTGATTCTCCCCAGGAAAGCGCCATAGATAAGTTAGAGAAAATAGAGGACTCACCTCCGACTTCTCGTATCAACCCTTGAATCATTATGGATCCGGAAGGTGAAGAATCCCCTCTTACAATCATATTGGTAACAGGTTGGATCTCTAGGACAATATCCGAGAGAGCGAATACTTCCTCTTTTGCAGAGGTGGGCAAGTAGAGGAATTCCCCTAGATATAAGAATGTAAAGTTGTGTGATCCTCTGCTGAGTGAGTATGATACTCTGTGAGAATAAGAAAAGAATCCCCCTGCCTCAGTAGTGACTTCTTCGACTACTGTCCCGTCTAGTAGAATAGTCACGACCCTACCATCCAGTCCTTGTTCGAAACCGGTGTCTGATTCGAAAAGTCTTCCAGAGAGATTCCAGAAAGAGCCTCTAGTTGAGTAGGTTTCCTGAACCTGAGGATATATGGAGGTGTGATAAGAGACTGTGAAAGATGAGTCAGAACTGCTAGATCTGTAGAATCCCTGCTCGGGCGCTAGAATAGAGACTGAGTGATTACCCACATCCATGGATTCGGGGACAGTCCACTGGAGGGACCAGTTCCCGTTATTTTGACTACTAGTAATGCCAACTAAAACGCCATCAACGAATATCTCGATAGTATGGCTTCCAAGCCATCCATCTTCGAGATTATCTTTGACTTTTCCAGAAAGTAAGAGGGTGTCGCCAACAGCAACTGGGTTTGGTTCATCTAATGATAGAAAAACGGGCGAGAAGACAGTGAAAACCACTGTAGAGTTAGAAGAAGTAATGAATTCCTCACCTTCGTAGAAAACTTCGACAATCATGGGTCCGAGAGGCATATCTGGAGGAATGGGGATGAACCCAGTGAAAGAACCGTTTTCTCCTACATTAATTGAAGATATTTCCACACTGTTAAGTCTCAATGAAAGGGTCCTATTAGCTAGGATTCTGCCTATTCCATCTGTAAGAATGCCTTCAACTGTGACTACCTCAGTCCTATCAATTTCACCGGGGGGCGTATTGATTACTACCTGAGATGTTTGGGTGACATTGAACTCTATGAAATCTGATGATCCCAAGTAGTATTCCGGGTTCAGGGAGTCTCCTTGACCCATAGGATCTACCCATGAGAACCCCCCCAGAAATTCAACGGTGGCGTTGTGTGGGCCATAACTCATGTCTAATGGGATTTGGAATGTTATTGACCATGCACCTGAGGATGAGTTCGAGAGTGTTGTGAATGAAGGGCCTACGTCAATTCCATCTATTCTCAAGTGAATCAGGCCTCCTTTCAGTTCTCCTGCTTCATTCAGAGGTTGTCCCCTCTCGTCCAGAAGCTTTCCAGAGAAAATAACAGAATCGCCGGCAAAAGAAGGAGATGAGGCCTCTAAGAGCTCCAATTGTGTTGGAGCCAGGACTACGACCCTCGTCCATGTCTGGTCCCCCAATAAGCCTGTTGTACCATTTATTCCAGAGAATGTTGCCGTTACTTGCATAGGTCCGGGATCTCTATCTGGCCTAACGATAATTGAAGCAGAGGCGTTACCATCCAAGTCAGTAAGACCTCCCCAAACGGTAGAGTTGTCGATCTCCACAATGATAGTAGCAGACTGAACCGGTTCCCCCGAGTTATCGATCAATGACATATCGATGTCTAAAGTCTGGCCTCTTATGGTGCGGCTATCTGGATCTAAGTCGCTTGGGCTAGTGATTGTTATTACAGAATAACCCCTACTCTCGAAAACGGAGAATCCCGTAGCTGAGGTAAAATATGTTACTTGAGGAGTAAAAGAAACTGAAAGGCCATGTGGCCCTCTAGGGAAAGAAAGATCCAGTCTCAACTGAGCGGACCAAGTCCCATTGCCTTCGAATGAGACCTGTGAAACTGTGAAAGAGTTGGTTTCGTCATCAATAGAGAATGTTAGAGTTGGACTGAGTGAGTTTCCGTCTCTATCTGATAGTCCTGATCCATTGCTAGATGTTAGAGATCCTGTGATGTTGAAAAACTCTCCAGGAAGGGGGTTTGCGGTTATGGCATCTATCACCATAGTTGTTTGGGAACGAACAGTTATTGTGTTCAGCACACTGATTGCAGCATTTAGATCTGAAGACCCATTGAAGAGGAATGTGACATTAACCAACCCAAGAGGATGATCATGTGGTATTTCGAATTCGAATACTACACTTCCGTCTGAATCGGTAAGCTCGGATTCTATCCATGTATCGTGGAATTTAAGCATCACAGGGAAGCCACCTAGTGGGTTTTCATTATCGCTAAATTCAACTAATCTCGAGGTTATAGATGCTGTATCACCTCGATTCACTATCGTATTGATGAATGGGGTTAGTCCTACAAATTGGGATACTCCCATTACCAGAATTAAGGCATCTCCTGAACCAGTGAGGTAGAAGGGAGTAGAGCCGTTTACTACGCTGACAACTACTGTTCTTTCTCCCCTAATTACTCCGTTCCCCAGAGTATCAGTCGGTACTGAAATATTGAAACCACCAGACTGATTTGTAGTTTGGTTTTCAATTAACAGCTCCTCTGGTTCGTCTAGGAAGAAGACATTTATTCCCACTGGTCCGGAAACAGACCTATTGGAATCGGCAGAATCTAGAACAGTCCCTTCAATCGTGAAATATTGGAGCGCGGTTACTTGGGTTGGAATCCACGATATTTGGACGCTACTGGATACTTGAACTGTTAGGTTGTGGAAGGTCTCGTTGCCTGTCCATCTCCCAGCCCCAGGCGTGGTTAAATTGTCTGAAATATCATCTGGAGCATGGATCCGGATATCATAGAATCCGGGTGGAGTGGAAGATGGAATGACCGGATTGAAAGAAGCAATGCCCTGAAAATCGGTTATTCCAGACTGAAGAACTTGCTGCTGAGGACCTCCCCAGTCGAAGTAAAGATCCAGTGAAACCCCTGCCAGACGGCTGTTATCTTCGACATCTGTGACCTCTGCGTCGAAAATAAGTTGCTCTCCGGCGACTAGTATTGAGTCCTGAGGATCTACCTCGATGACGAATTCCGACTGAATTCCCGCCATAATGGTGGCAGGATCGCCAGGATTGTAGAAACTGCCGCCAGGAGGGGGGTTGTCGGTGAAGTCAAGACTGACTTCGATTTCGTACACCCCAGATGGAACGCCTGGTGGCATCTGGAAAGAAATGTTGTAAGAACCTGTGGAGTTAGTCCAACCGCTAGCTAGGTTGTAGATTACTGGTGGAGCAGGCTGACCATCGGGAGTAAGTGGAAGTTCGGATGGGACACTCAATTTTACATCTACAGAGGAGTTATTGCCCGAAATCTGATTCAATAAAACCATATCCCTTGCGAAACCAGAAATCCAGTTGTTATATCCCTTAGGGGTCCAATCATTACCTAGTGTTGCCGTTGCATTGGCTAACCCCCGTACCCTCACGATCCCGGTCGTAGAATTGGGAGTGAGCCAGGTAGATCCCTCATAGCTTAAATTCCAAAAATAGTCCCCCGGAGTCATTGTGAAAGATGGAGTGAACGAAGGAGTTATTCTACCCCCATCTGAGCCTGTCGAATTCCACTCCGAATCATCATCGAAATCAAGTGTGAAGTTTCCTTCGAACGGGGCGAAAGGAGTTCCAGAATGATCAGAAAGAGAGACATCGATATCGTACGACCTTCCTCTTATGGCCGAAGTAAGGTTATAGTCAAAAATAACAAAGCTACGTATTCCGTACTGGTCAATAAATAGGTCCTGGTCGTTTGCATTCAGATTATCTGAATCGAACTGGATCCTGACATCGACTGGACCAGCGGGAAGGGGGACTTCAGAAGATCCGAAGGTCCATGAAATAGAGAAATCTCCCGGATTAGCCCCCCACGTTGAGTCGTTGAGATACCAAGAAGAAATATTTACGAATGGGCCTGAAACGTCCGCTCTCCTCATCTCTAAAATCAGCGAACCGTTTAGGGAGGTGGGGGATGCACCTCTGCTCAAAACGGTGCCATTTAGGTATATGTTGCTATCAATCTCAAGTATCGAATTATTTGACCCCTGAGACTCTAATTCAACACTAAGATTGGGGGATAACGTAATGTTGAACTGGAAATCTAGGGACTTGGGTCTGGCGTGATATTCCGGAGGTGTAGCATTGTTCAAATCTGAAAAATGCCATCCTTGGAAAGAAATTGAAGCATCGATTAATCCGAGTGGTTCCAGCTCATCTATTGAAACAATGAATTCGTAATATCCGCCTCCTGTTACAGCGGAGATCACGGAGACGTTCCCATCAACTACTGAACTGTAATTCAATACTAACTCTAGGTCATCAACCAACGAGGGATCGAAGCTAGGGGAGCTTGCCCATGAGAGTTGACCTGTAATCGAGGAGTTTACCCCTATCCCAAGCATTGGCTGATTAGTCGGCGGGGGATCAGAAATAGAAATCGAAACATTGTCAGTAACATTGAGATCCCAATCCATTGGTATGCCCTGTACGCCAACATATCCCTTCTCCGAGGTTAGTAGAACAAGCGTACCAAATCCTGGTTGAATGACTTGGGGGGGTAGGCCTGTAAGGTTGAAAGAGCCGTTCTGGTCTGTTGTCACTGTGGCTACTAGATGTTCCTGTATAGCGGCACTTCCCGGGACATCCATTGACATATCTGATTTAACTAGGAACATAGAGACTGATATATCGTTGGCAGAAGATCCGTTATCTACGAACTCCAAAGATCCCTCGACCCAGATTTGATCGGATATCGAAGTATTCCTTTCGATAGAGTTAGGCCCCCAAGAATCAACATTGACATCAACTACTGACATCTCAGGACATGCTTCGAAGGGAATCCAGCCCAAGTCTAGCTCCCCCTGATTCTGGTTTGTTTGTAGATGAACCTCTGCCCATCGGGTGAAATCTTTCCCGTAAACACTGAAGCCTTTGCCATCCCAATCTCCTCCTGAAAATCCAGTGACCTTTCTAGCGGGAAATCCAGCTACTCTGAGCATGGTTACGAAGACAGTTGTGAACTCATCGCAGCTACCCTCTTTACTGGAGTTAAGTATCCAATGTGTGATATCGCTATCGTTCCCCAAACCTTCCTCCCTTCCCGATCCATCGTGATTTCTCAGGAAGGTAGTTGTATCGTTTCCATTTATTATGAAGTCCTGAATAGCTGAAACTTTGTCCCAACCAGAAATCGCGCCGGACTCATCTAGGATTTGTTGTGTTATATCAAAAACGAATTGGCCGTTTGATATGAAATCCGGCGGAAGGTCAGTACCATAGTCCGAAGCCTGGAATGCAGTAGAATTATCACGAATTTCAGTTGAAAGAATGACTTCTGGCGCATTCACATATAGCGCCTCGACTATCGCGGAATCTACAATTACGTCTCTGGTGTAGTTGGAGAAGTTCAGTCCTGCTGAGAGGTCTACCCAGGTTGTGAAGTTCATTACGTTAAATGGTTGAATCAACTCCTCCCCTGGGCCAATATATCCAGCTTGATCGAAGACTATCTCCCATGAAAGTGGACCTGAGTGGTTCCAGAATGTCTGATCCGCTACTCCTTGTTGTGTAGAAAATTCAGAAGTAACCGGAGTATTACCTAACAGTGAACTGTTAACCCCCCAAGAAACTCCTGTGTAGTAGTCATAGGTATGCCATCTCCAGTAGTGTGCAACTGTTGGATCTAGTCCTTCTGAGGTATTGGAAGCGGTAAAGTATAGGGAGTTTTTCTGAATATCGTCTAGAGGATCGAATGGATCCCCTGGTGCACCAAAACAATCCAACAACCAGAAATCTTGGGTACATTCCTCTCCATCAGGAACACCCCCGCCATCAGAGTCGGGATCTCGCCAATCTGTGCCCAAGTCTTGCTCAACTGAGTCAGGAATTCCGTCTCCATCGGTATCCAGCGGGCTGATGTCGTCATCGGGGTTGTCCTGTGGGTTTGTCCCGTCAAAGTACTCTTGACCATCTTCAACACCCCCATTATCTGAGTCTGCAGAGTTCCAAAGTGTAAACCAAATATCTGAGGTGAAATTACTTCCGAGACCGAATTGTCCCGGACCATATATCATTAGGCAACCAGTTGTATTTTCGAAATAGTTGTTTAGGCCGTCACCATCTGAATCTAGGACATTATCACAAGGTTCACGGGGATCCGTGCTATTGAGGGTCTCGGAGAGATCCCCCACACCGTCGCCATCCGTGTCGAATACATTGGGATCAGATAGGAAACCCCAAATCGCATGAAGTTCCTCCCAATCTGCTAAACCGTCCCCATCCGTATCCTTGTAGTCATCATCGCACCATGGATCGTTTACAGCTCCCGCAGTTGCGTTCCAACACCAAGAGCCATTCGTGATTACGATGGATGTTGATCCGTTAGGTGGTGCAGTGTCTACACCCTTCAAGAATGGCGATTGCATTGAACTGTAAACAAATGGAATTCGGGATCCGTTTGGAGAAATATAGTAGGCATGAGGTGCCCTACTTCTCCAATCAACTGGATCGGGATCAATGCCTTCAGTGGAGTTAATAGAAAGAGAGTCTGAATCCGCATCCCAGTCCACAATAGAAAATTGGAGTTCAAAAATGGAAGTACAAGGATCCGTCTGCCCCGGGAATTCCTCATCTCCGTCCCCTATCCCTCCACCATCTGAATCGAAGACATTCCAGAGAGTACATGAGTTGTTTTCTTCCCAATTCTGAAGGCCGTCTCCATCAAAGTCACCTTCGTCATTAATTCTTGTCGGATCGGTCTCTCCATCGTCAATTATTCCATTCCCATTGAGGTCCTCATCGCCGTCGTCCAGATGATCCCCATCCGTATTGTTATTCCTTGGATCGGAAGCTTGTGCTGGATCTCCGTATGAGCCATTGAATTCTATCCCATCTAGGATTCCATCGGAGTCTGTATCTGGAGAGGTGGGATCTGTGAGGAGAACCAGGGCCTCCAGAGAATCATTGAGCCCATCTCCATCGGTGTCGTTGTTGAAAGGATCAGTCTGAGTAATTCCATCTACCTCTGCAGTGAATATCTCACATCCTCCGGGACCCAAGGAAAGGATTGGATTGCATGGGGATTCAGTCTGAGTCATGTTGGTAGGACCGGGCCTGAAGTATTGTACTGGTGGGAAAGAGGAGCCATTCCTTGTTCCCCAAGCTGGATTAACGTATTCGTATATATTGGCAAGTCCATCAGAGTCGGGGTCACCAAATGTGCCATCTTGATTTGAGCTAGAAGTCGGATCCAATCCATTGGCTGCTTCCCAACCATCCGGCATGCCATCACCATCTGTATCCCAGCCATTCGGATCCTCGTCAATTTCCCCGTCACCATCGTCATCATTAGTGTCACAATCTAGATCACCATCAAAATCCGAATCGTCCATATCGACCATTCCATCGTGATCATTATCGAAGGTGTCTCTGCAAATATTTCCGACTGGATCTTCATCTGCACCATCTGTTCCTGATCCTTGGATGACTTGCATAGCACTCTCCTCGTCCCAGTTTGAAACGGGTACTGTCCCGTTCCACCAAACTCCGTTCTCTAGGATATTAGGAGTGGAAGGTTCGTCCCAGCCCGTAGGAATTGAATACAGATATTCGTTTAGATTGGTAAGACCGTCCGAATCGGGATCACCTGTGGAGCCATTTTCCCCCACTGATGATAGTGGATCGAGGCCATATTGCCATTCCCATCCATCTGGGAGGCCGTCATTGTCCGAGTCCCAATCCTGAGGTTGGGTATTGATCAGGAATTCTATCCCATATGGCAAACCATCTGAATCTTGATCGTTTGTGTTAGCTGATGCTTCCTCGGAAGAAATGAATATCGCTGAAAGGCTAGAAAAAAACATCAAAACTGTGAGGAAAGTTGCCGATCTCTTGTTTGGTGATATTTTTGTCTCACCATAATCTGAAATTACGAACATCATGACGCTTCCTGTATTATTGGCGCAAAGTCGTGGTCTTAAGACGAATGGAGCGTCGTTCGTACAATAACTTCGATCAAAGCAGCTCAATATCTTCTTCTTCGTATCTCTCGACATCCACAGGTTGCTCCTGAGATTGGATTGGAGTGGGAATGTCATCATGAACAGGATTATCTTCTTCATTATCTGAAAGTGCTTCCATAACCCTCATCTGAGCAGCCCATCTCCTCCTATTCACGCTTCCTTGGATACCAGCAAACAACAGCAAAACTGCGACAAGGGCAACAACCAATGTCACGGGCCTAGGATGGGAAATCTCGTTCAGTATTATTGCTGAAATAGAACTAATCTCAACAGTCGCAGTGAGGGTGAACCTAGCAGTCGCAGAATCGGAAAAGCTCTGCTTGGTATCAAGAGGTGTGGCAGTTATGATGATGGGGACTGATTCTCCGTTATTTGCAGACTCTGAGACTTTTATTTCTACAGAAAATGTAGCATCTCCAAAGGGCTCTATTTCAATTAGGGGAGACCCTGATAGGCCAGTGATATCTGCCGACCAACCGCCCTCTTCTACATCGGCCTCGATTAATACCGTCATTGGGCTATTTCCCTCGTTCTTAACCTTCATCTGGATAGAGTTCTCACTTCCAGGGATAAGCTTGGTGTTCTGGGAAACTTGGACAATTTCTAGATTTGGGGGGTCTGATTCAATTTCGAAGGTCATGGGGAGGTCGAAGTATCTTGGATTTTCATCATCGATATCTTCTATTATTCGCAGATAAATTGTATGATTTCCAACTTCAACTTGATTAGTCAGAGTCACGCTTATTGAGACCTCAGTAAAATCTCCCGGCCCCAAAGAGACTCTCGGAACGGACTCGCCGTCTGAATCTGTGATTCTATATTCCCACTGGCCGTACGCATAGTTACGATCGGTATTCTCCGGTAATGAAGCGGGATTCTGAAGGATCCACCATGATGCCGACTGCTGTTCTGTTTCGCTATTGGAAATACGGGCTCTGAAATCTAAAACTGGGCGATCCTGACCAGCGGCGCACAATGAGACCTTCATATGGCCAAGAGGAGTGCCATCGCAATCCTGAGAAATCTCCCCCTGAATCCCGTAGGTTCGCTGGACGGTGAAAGAAACCAGAGTGCTGGAAGATGAGTTGCCACCGCTTATGACTTCAATTTCGATTTCTCCAATGTCTAGATCGTCTCTGTCTAGGCTTGGCTTCACGCCCAAAATCAAGACTTGAGTGTTATGCCTCTCCATCAAAGGAGTATGAAAAGTCCCATCACCTTCGTCCTCCAGAATTCTCTGTCCAGTGTTATTGTCGAATAATTGGAATATAGATTTAGATCTCTTCAGGATATCGATTCTGAAATAGTCAGAGTCGAACCCAGTGTTGAAAATCTCTAGTATGAACGGGTTGAACTCTCCGTACTCTGCGAAACGAGGTATTGTGCTGTCCAGAGCATCGCCCCTCGATGAGTTAGCAATTGGTACCTTGTGGTCATCGGACCATATCGAAACCACAGGAGGCTGGTAAACGTCGATCTTCTCGACACTCAAAACTAGAATATCTGTGTGAACTGCCGAGATTTCGCCATCGACATCTGCTCTTGCAATGGCCTTAATCTCAATCTTCTGTGGCATTCCGGTTAGGTCTTCGGGGGCTGAGAGGGATAGCGATGGATTCAACACATTACCTCCAGAACTCATCTCATAGCCCCCGGGTGAGTCGAATTCAACCAACCATGATGAGTCGAGTGGAGTCATAACTTGCAATTCCACGGTCATAGATTTTGTGGAGTCCCCTCTATGGACCAAAACCAATGGTATTGGCGTTACCTTGTCCGGAGCGAAATATTCTACACCCCTATCGAATCTATGTTTTAGCGAGACGCCGAACTGATGCATTTCGATAGGCTCGTGCTCAATTTCAATCTCGTTTCCACCCACATCGGTAATCTTCAGTGTGACGCTATACTCCCCAGGCTCAAGTCCGCTCTTGTATGTATGGAAGTATTTGCCGAAAATACCAGTGCTTGAGTCGTCAATTTCCTCCATGTCGCCAGTAATTCTTTCGTCAATCTCATAACTCCCATCTGGACCCTGCATAAGGATTTCTACCCTAGAAATATCTGCCCGTCCGAACGCACTAATTGCATCTATGGAGAACTGCATCTTCCTGTCCTCCAAAATATCGTTGGGGTACCAGTCTAATTCTGGTTCTTCTGCGATATTTGCACCATCCCTCTGGACAACAATAATGCTATTCATTAGGGCATTTCCATCTGCCTCCATCATTGAGAACTTGCTAGATTGGTCGTCTATCTTGTTAAATGCTACTTCTGCTGTGCAATCTGACCCTCCAAACGGACTACCGCCGCCGTCACAGCCCGACATGCTAGCCCTGACCTTTACAGTAAGTCGCTGGCCCTTCCTAACCTCGAAGGATTCCGAAGAACCGATATTTACTTCGATATCCTCATCCTCAAAGTCACAGGTGCTACCAAAAGAAGATGTGCAGACATCTGTACTGAATGTATGGCTGCCTATGGAGCCTGAATTCGTTAGAATTGTTACCGTCCAATCGACGTCAGAATTGTCTGAAGGACCCTCGGCCTTTAGAAATAACTCAATGGGGATATAGTATGTCCCATTCTGGGAATTTAGCCTTCCAAAGAACTCAATAGTTGACATCATTGAATTTGACATGAACATGACGTCATCATCTAATGCGCTAGCTGTAAATTGGTCATCACTTGCTTCGGGGGCCTTTGTAGTAATTAGTCCGTCCATACCAGAGGTCTGATTATCGCCTGGATCAGCGAAGTACAAGGAGTATTGATTCGCGTCGGGAGCGCTCTCTGAAGAGCTTTTGACCACTACATCGGGTAGTTTAGGGTGTCCCATATGAGTACCAAACGGGGCCAAAATAAGTAATGCTAAACATACACAAACCACAGATGGAGACCTCTGGCCAAGTGGGTGACTTAGTTTACTCACGATAATGCGCGGCATTCTGGATGTTAAAGAGTTCGGGAGTTTGGAGTCGCAGATGCATCGGTTATTGCACCCTATGGTCCGCTCGGTTGAAATCGAAAGTCTGATGTCGGAAGGTTGCAGGGGTACCCGAGTTGGTCAAAGGGGCCGGACTTAAGCTCCGGTGCATAGTGCTTCGTGGGTTCAAATCCCACCCCCTGCACCATCAGATAAGGAAATTGGGCTTTAGCCTTACTAAAGTACTTCCGAATGCCCCTTCAAAACCTTGTGGCGATATTTTTGTTACACAAACTACCCCTGCGATAACGACCTCTGGCTCAAGAATTTTGTCTAGAATATTTGACGCGATGGTCTCGAGAAGCGAATACCTAGAAGAAATTGTTTTTTCCACTGCATCGTGTAGAAATTCATAGTTGAGAATTTCGTCTAAATCGTCATTTCTAGGCCTTTTTGCCCCATTGATTAATACTTCGATGTCAAATCTTACTGGTTGTTCCACCCCCTTCTCGTGATCGTGTGCACCTACCTCAAAAGACTTGATCGAATTCTCCAAACGAACAGTAGACCATTCATTCGAGCCCATGTTACTGATGGCCGACATTAGATGGGGGGTTGTTAGACTCAAGACCCATCTACCCCTTCAAGAGCAGGATCTCTTCTACGTTGATTCATCCTTTCTCCGGAATCCACGAAGATAGTTTGCCCAGTGATTGACTTTGAGGTCGCTAAGAATAGGACTGCCTCAGCAATCTCCTCGGAAGTTGCTCCGTACCCCAGCAGAGACTTTGATTGGGCTGCTTCCAAGGCATTTTTGCCCAGAATATCGCTGGTTAGGATATGTCCTGGAGCCACTGCATTAACCCTTATTTCAGGAGCTAGGTCTATCGCCAAAGATGATGTAAGTCCGTGCATTGCAAATCTTGAAGCCGTGTAAGATAGGTAATCAGCATTGGGAGATTCAATCTTGAAATCCAAAATGTTCACAATCCAAGGATTGGCAACTTTAGGGCTCTTGGATAATTCGCTAATCATCACCAGGGGGGAAAGGACATTTACTTCCATGTGGCTATTCCAGTTTTCCTGTGAAATGTCCTCTATCCTATCCAGCTTGAAGAGAGAGGCATTATTGACTAATCCCACTGGAACCCCAAGTGAATCAGACATCTCGCCTATCAATGATCTTGCAGATTCTACATCTTTCAAATCGCAATGCAAAATGCAGGCTTTTCCGCCCATCTCTTCAATTTCTTTCGAGAGTTTTGAGGCAGCATCTTCTGACGAGTTATAATGAATACCTATTGAAAAACCCGCCTTTGACAGCTTCAGAGAGATTTCCCTACCAATCCTCTTTGACCCGCCTGTTACTAATACTGCTCCGCCCATGGCACTCGCAAGGGGCATTACATTTTACCGATTGCTAGAAGAAAGGGACCTTTCAATGAGAACGGTTAATGTTGTTCTTCCATCCGCTTGTGTTGATGGAGAGGCGACTGCCAATCATCGAACCTGAGAAAGAGGTGGCTTTGGGTTGTGGCACAAGCCCAACCATGAGCCCCCTAGAGAAGAGGAAATCCTTGAGGAAAAGACTTCCTCCATGGTTTAGAACATCTCTTCCCACAGGAATCTCGCAACGGAGATACAACGATACGAAATCAAAAGTCGTTTCGCACGGATTGAATACTGTCTGCGAGGAGGCGAGATGCCCCAATGTACACGATTGCTGGGGCAAGGGTACAGCCACCTTCATGATAGCAGGGGATGTTTGCACGAGAGGTTGTAGATTCTGTGCAGTGGGGACAGTGAAGAGTCCTCCGGCATTGAATGAGGAGGAGCCGAAAGAGCTAGCTGAGGCGGTTTCAAAAATGGGTTTGAGCTATGCAGTAATTACTGTAGTGAACAGGGATGACCTCCCAGATGGGGGTGCGAGACATTATCGAAATTGTATAAATGAGATTGCAGATAGGAGTCCGGGAGTCGGAATAGAGTTATTATGTTCAGATCTTGATGGAAATCTGGAAGCCTTGGATGAACTACTAGATGGCATCCCCCTGAGAGTCTTTGCCCATAATGTTGAATGCGTACCTAGACTAGACGAACTAGTTAGGGACAGGAGGGCTTCTTTCAATCAATCCCTATCAATTCTTAGAACTGCTAAGGATGCTCGCCCTGATGTAATGACAAAGACTAGTCTGATGGTTGGATTGGGAGAAACGGATGAAGAAATCGAACAAGCCCTTGAGGTGATCAGGGAGGCTGGTGTAGATATTATCACTCTAGGGCAATACCTTCAGCCAAGTTCCCGTCATCTACCTGTTGACCGGTTTCCGGAACCGGATAGGTTTGCAGATTGGGACAGGAAGGCCAGAAATTTGGGTTTCAAAGCTGTAGCCAGCGGACCCCTTGTAAGATCCAGTTATCGAGCAGGCCTACTTTGGGATGAAGCGATGGGCGGTGAACCTGTGGTTACCAGAGACTCTACCGGATCTGCAATTAGTCATCTCTCTTCCGAAGAAAAAGTAGCGGAGGCTAAAGTTTGAGTTCCGGAAAGGAATCTAGAATTGACGTTCCAGACGCCCCATTTCGTCCTGGGGATGACTGTAGCTTCGAAAAATGGGATTGGGATCCGGGAGATTTCGAGAAGCCTAATCCCAAGACTTGTGACTACATGGATACAGAAGTTCTGGCCAATGGTCTAGTAAGAGTCCTTGATGACGAAGGAAACGCATCGGGGGACTGGGATCCAAAATTATCTGCCGATGAGTTGCGAACGGGGCTGGAGCATATGTTGCGTCTGAGAATTTTCGATGATAGGATGATGAAGATGCAAAGGACAGGGCTACTTTCATTCTACATGAGGTCATTTGGTGAGGAAGCAGTAGCAATTGCCCAAACAATGGCTCTAGAAGAGCAGGACTGGATTTTCCCTAGCTACAGACAACCAGGTGCTCAATTCGTCAGAGGAAGAGACATGGTTAGTATGATTTGCCATTGTATTGGCAATGAGGAGGATAACATCAAGGGCAGGCAAATGCCGGTTCATTACTCCTTCAGAGAGGGGCGTTTCATTTCTGTATCAAGTCCGGTAGGGACACAATTTAGTCAAGCTGTGGGAGTTTCACTAGCCTCGCAGCACAAGGGTCTTGACGAGGTTACGATTACTTGGATTGGGGATGGCGCTAGTGCCGAAGGAGACTACCACTACGCCCTTAATTTCGCTAGCGTCTACAATGCTCCAGTGATCCTGAATCTTGTAAATAACCAATGGGCAATCTCAACCCACGCTAACTTCGCTACCGGAACAGGCAATTTTGCTACCAGAGGCTTGCCCTATGGGATTGCATCGATCAGAGTGGACGGAAATGATTTCCTTGCCCTATACTCCGTTACGAAATGGGCTAGGGAGAGAGCAGCTGCTTCCTCGGGGCCTACTCACATTGAAGTGCTAACTTACAGGGCTGGAGCGCATAGCAGTAGTGATGATCCTAGCAGATATCGGTCGAAGGACGAGCATGCCAAATGGCCAGGAGGAGATCCTGTGGAGAGACTGAAGAAACACTTGGTCAACATTGGCGAATGGAGTGAGGAGGAGCATTCAGAGCTCATCCAAAAAATAGACCTAGAAGTTGTTAATGCGTACAAAGAGGCAGTAAAATTCGGAGACCTAGCCAATGGCCCTTACCCTTCTGCTGAAACAATATTCACCGAAGTCTACGAAAAGATGCCTTGGCATCTAGAAGAGCAGCATGATGAGTTGATGGGGGAGTAGATTTGGCTAACATGAATATGATTCAATCCCTAAATAGTGCCCTAGATATAATGCTAAAAAACGACAAGGATGTGGTAATATTTGGAGAAGATGTGGGTTACTTTGGAGGGGTCTTCAGAACAACTGACGGACTTCAGGAAAAACATGGCAAACATAGAATATTCGACTCACCTCTTTCCGAAGGAGGGATAGCTGCTACCGCATTCGGAATGGGAATTAACGGTCTTAGGCCAGTAGTTGAGATTCAATTCGCTGATTACATCTTCCCTGCCTATGACCAGATAGTAAATGAAATGGCCAAGGTAAGGCACAGGTCCGGTGGAGAATACTGGTGCCCAGTAACTCTGAGAACTCCTGCGGGCGGAGGCATCAGAGGTGGACACCATCATTCTCAATCCCCAGAATCTCAGTTCACACACACACCTGGCCTCAAGGTAGTATATTGCTCAACACCATACAATGCAAAGGGACTCTTGATTAGTTCAATAGAGAGTAACGACCCGGTAGTTTTCTTTGAACCGAAAAGATGCTACAGAGGACCTTTCTATGGTGACCCTCACAATGTTCCAACGTGGTCTGATCATCCGGAGGCAGAAGTTCCTGAAGGACACTACAGCATCCCCATAGGCCAGGCAAGATTGGCTATGGAAGGGGATGACTGTACTGTAATTTCCTGGGGAGCTATGGTCCATGTTTGTCAACAAGGGATATTGGAGAGTGGCCTTTCTTGTGACTTAATAGATCTGCAATCACTTGTTCCTTGGGACAAAGAAGTAGTCGTAGAATCGATAAAGAAGACAGGTCGCTGTGTGATTGTTCACGAAGCACCAAAAACTAGCGGTTTCGGGGCTGAAATGGCTGCTTCTGTTCAGGAAAGGTGCTTCTACCACTTGGAGGCACCAATAGAAAGGGTTACTGGCTGGGACACGCCATTCCCCCATACTACTGAATGGGATTACATGCCCGGACCAACTAGAATAGCCGACGCGATATCAAAAACTCAGGAGGATTAGAATGGGAAATTTTGTTTTCAAACTTCCAGATATCGGAGAAGGAGTTGTCGAAGGGGAAATTGTACAATGGCATGTCTCAGTAGGCGATACAGTCGCAGAAGACGCCCCAATTGTTGATGTTATGACGGATAAAGCGACTGTTACTATACCCTCTCCGGTTAGTGGGACTATACACTCTCTCAGTGGAGGAGTTGGAGATATGATCGCTGTAGGTTCGACCCTTCTCGAGATAAACTCAGAGGGATCTGAAACTATTGACTCGATGGAAAATGAATCAGAGGAAAAAGAGCCAGAGTTGGGAGATGTGAGAGATTCGGAGGGAGTTACATCATCCCCTCCCACTGAAAAGTATGTTCCTGAAGAGGCTCCTTTACCAGAAATAAAGATCCCCCCGAAGAAGCCCGTTGCTCCGGCCCCAGTGAAAAAAACCAGTACCAGAATTCTTGCAAGTCCAGCAGTGAGGAAAAGGGCGAGAGAGAGTGAGGTTAGCCTTTCAGAAGTTAGAGGCTCGGGTCCTGCAGGAAGGATTAGGCATGCGGATTTGGATGCCTACATAGCGGCTGGAGGTACTGTCTCAGGGGCACCGCCTGCATCATACTCCACGAAGAGAACCGAAGTTTCTCAAGTCAGGGTCGTAGGACTAAGGAGAAAGATTGCCGAACAGATGACTCTGAGTAAGTCGAGAATACCCCACTTCTCATACTTCGAGGAAGTGGATATAACGGAGCTAGAATCATTAAGAGGGGCCCTCAATACATCTAGAGATGACTCTCAGCCCAAGTTAACTTATCTCCCTTTCATCATGTTAGCCCTCTCTAAGATTATGCCGGAACATCCAGAGTGTAATGCCCACTACGATGATGAAGAAGGAGTAGTAAATAGACATGGAGCAGTCAACTTAGGTATAGCGACCCAGACGGAAAGAGGACTGTATGTTCCTGTGGTAAAGAATGTTGAGACTATGGATATTTGGAGAGCAGCCTCTGAGATGCAAAGAGTGGCTGGTGCTGCGAGAGACGGTAGTGCGAGCTTGGATGAATTGTCGGGATCCACTTTCACCATCACAAGTTTGGGCAGGGAAGGAGGTTTGGGGGCAACTCCCATAATCAATCACCCAGAAGTATCGATTTTGGGAGTTCACAAAGCTAGGGAGATGCCTGTGGTGAGAAATGGGCAAATTGTAGTAAGGAGGATCATGAATCTGTCGAGTGCTTTCGATCATAGAGTTGTGGATGGAGCCGACGGTGCTGCTCTGATTCAGCACCTGAGAAGGATGCTCGAGAATCCTGCACTCATTTTCATGTGAGGGGGAGAAATTGTCAGATACAAAGAAATGTCAGGTTTTGGTTGTTGGGGCCGGCCCTGGAGGTTATGTTGCAGCGATAAGAGCGGCACAACTAGGCCTCTCTACGATAATAGTGGAAGGGGATAAGGCCGGAGGGACATGTCTGATCAGAGGTTGTATACCAAGCAAAGCTATCATCCATGCGGCGGATAGATTCGAATCTATGAGACAACATTCTTCAGAAGGGGGACATATGGGAATTTCCATAGCGTCTGAGCCAGAATTGAATATGGGGGAGTTAGTTTCCTGGAAAAATGACATAGTTACCAGACTTAACAAAGGAGTAGAGAGTCTTCTGAAGCAAGCTGGGGCAGAGTTAGTACGAGGATGGGCGAGCTTTGATGGCCCCAAGACTTGTGATGTTTCTTCAGAAGAAGGGAAAATCAGAATTGAAGCGGAAAATGTAATTCTAGCAACCGGATCAAGTCACATAGATCTACCATTTATGCCATGTGATGAGGAATTTATCCTTTCCTCAACGGGAGCTTTAGAGCTTAGCAAGTTACCAAAAAGCATAGCAATAGTTGGAGGAGGTTATATCGGACTAGAATTAGGCTGTGCGATGGCCAAATTAGGATCGGATGTTACAGTGATAGAAGGTATGGATTCAATTCTTGCCATAATGGACAAGGAGATTAGGAGGCCTTTGGAAATTTGGCTGAAAAGACATGGGGTGGAGGTCCACACTAATGCTCTGGCAAGGGGATCTGAAATCAAAGGAAGTGGTGCATCAAGAAAGGTTGAGTTGACCTTTGAGAAGGACGGGTCAGAGCACAAATTGAAGGTAGACAAAGTTTTTGTTACCGTTGGAAGAAGGCCGAACACCAAAGGTTGGGGCCTTGAAAACACGGGAGTCAGGATGGATGGCTCTGGAAGGTTCATCAGGACTGACAGGAAGTGTAGGACTTCGGTACCCGGCGTTTATGCTATTGGAGATGTATCGGGAGAACCAATGCTAGCCCACAAGGCTAGTGCAGAAGGAGAGATGGTCGCTGAGATAATTGCTGGAAATAAGAGAGAATTCGATAAGATAGCGATTCCGGCTATAGTTTTCACAGAGCCAGAGATCGTTTCTGTCGGCCTGACTCCAGAAGAGGCGGAGGAAATAGGAGAGGAGATAATTGTAGGAAAATTTCCTCTTGCGGCAAATGGAAGGGCGCTAAGTATTGAAGCCGAAAAAACGGGTGGATTCATCCGAGTAACCGCAAGAAAGTCCGATAATGTAATTTTAGGAGTGCAGGCTGTTGGCAGCCATATTGCAGAATTGCATGGAGAATTCGTTCTAGCCTTAGAAATGGGATCCCTGCTGGAAGACGTTGCAGGAACGGTTCACGCCCACCCTACAATGTCAGAGGCATTTCACGAGAGCGTGCTGAAAACACTTGGTCATGCCATACATATCAGCTGAGGTGTTCAATGACTGAAATCAGGATTCTGCGATGTGGCAAGGTCCAGTATAAGGAAATGAGTGACCTGATGAAGAATTTGCAGAGAAAGAGGATAGATGACTTAATAGATGACACCGTACTATTTGTTGAACATCCAGAAATAGTAACTATTGGCCCAAAGGCGAATAGAGACCAAGTTGTTGTGGATGGTTATCCCACTTGTCTCACTGACAGAGGCGGAGGAGTGACTTGGCATGGCCCGGGACAATTGGTAATTTATCCCATAATTAAATGGAAGTTATCTGAACAAAGTGTTAGGGGCATCATTAGTATACTCGAGGATTGGGCCATCGCCGCCCTAGAGTTATGTGGAGTGTTGGCTTACAAGAACTCTGAAATGCAGGGCGCCTGGGTTGATGGGCACAAGGTTTGTTCCATTGGGTTGTCATTTTTGCACTGGGTGAGTCGGCATGGGATGTCCATAAACATAGCAACACCTGAAAATAGGGTCGAAAATCTTGAGGGTTGTGGAATAAAGGCTGGATTGCATACTAGTCTTTCCCGATTAGGGTACTCTAAAGACCCGTTTGGCGCACCTATCGATTCATTAAGGGTTCAAGAAAGTCTAATTTCCACTTGTGAAAAATTTCTCGGGAGGAAGCCCACATTAGATATGGAATGGTCAGGAGTAGTTTCTCAATGAATAGACCTAGAAAGGGGGAACTAGCCAAATATTGGTCTCTGAATCCCGATACGGTCTTTCTTAATCATGGCTCATTTGGTGCTACTCCCACTTCCATTCTTGATGAGCAAACAAAAATCAGGAGTCACATTGAAGAAGATCCGGTTCGATTCTTCGAGAGAGATTACATTCCCCTGATGAAGGAAAGTAGGGAGTCTCTGGCTGAGTTCCTCAATGCTGAAGTTAATGGCATGACGTTCGTTAAGAATGCTACAGAGGGAGTAAATACAGTTCTGAGAAGTATTGAGTTGGAAGCAGGGGACGAGGTAATCGTTCCCAACCATAGCTACCAGGCATGCTGGAATGCCGTTGACTTCGTAACTGAACGGTCGGGTGCAAAGACTGTTGTTGTGGAAATACCATTTAGACTAGAATCTGAGGAAGAAATAATCGATCTCATTCTAAACAATGTGACAGATAGAACTGTACTTGCACTGATTGATACTGTAACTAGTCCGACTGGATTGAGGATGCCATTTGAGAAGTTGGTGTCTGAGTTACAGGAGAAAGGAGTTGATGTTCTTCTGGATGCTGCTCATGGACCGGGGATCGTACCACTAGACCTAGCTTCCTTAGATGTCGCGTATTGCACTGGAAACTGCCACAAATGGATTTGTACGCCAAAGGGGTCAGCATTCCTGCACATTAGAGAGGACAGAAAGAGCAGAGTTCGTCCGCTCGTCATAGGCCATGGAGCAAGTCTGGAGGGTACTGACCAAGAGAGGTTCGAATTTGAGTTCGGATGGTCCGGAACACAGGACCCATCACCTTGGCTTTGCATCCCCAAGGCAATTGATCATATTGGGAAAATGGTGGATGGTGGATGGCCAGAAATTATACGCATGAATAGAGATCTTGTTCTCAGAGGAAGAGAGGTGATTTGTGAAGCGCTCGGTACCAAGCCTCCGGTTCCAGAGTCAATGGTGGCATCAATAGCATCGGTTGAGATGCCAGAAGGAGGCGATGTGGGCGTAATGACGATGGAAGGAGATCCTTTTCATAACTTTCTTCTCGACGAGTATGGAATCCAGGTTCCAGTTTTCCCATGGATGCACCATGGGGTTCGTTACATTAGAATCTCAGCTCAGTTATACAACCATTTTGATGAATATTTGTTCCTCGCTGAGGCATTGAGGAAAGGCAATTGAGGGATGGAACCATTCAAGGAGGGGTGTGTTGCCCCGCAATCATGCCAGAAGCAGTAGTTGCTCTATCAGGGGCATCGGGTGCAAGATATGGAGTCCGTTTGGTGGATGCACTACTCGAACACGATTGGAAGGTGAACCTCATAGTAACCGGTGCTGGAGCTATAAATCTAGATTTGGAATGTGGAATTTCGCCTGAAGAGCTAGCTGATAGGGAAGGCGTTACACTTGAAGAAAATAGGAATCTAGCTGCAAGATCGGCTTCCGGATCAGCAAGGTTTGACGCATACATCATATGTCCAGCAAGTGGGACAACTATAGGAAAAATTTCTTCTGGGATAAGCGATAATCTGGCAACGAGAAGCGCTTTAGTAGCTATGAAAGAAAGAAGGAAGCTGATTATTGTACCGAGGGAGGCCCCATACTCGACACCTCATCTAAGGGCAATGTCAAAACTTTCCGAATGGGGGGTAGTGGTACTTCCAGCTAGCCCCGGGTTTTATCATTCTCCGCAGAGTATTGAAGACTTAGTTGACTTTGTTGTTGCTAGGATACTGGATCAGCTGGACATAGAGCATTCTCTTGGAAAGAGATGGACCGGCGAGGAAGTTTAGGTTTTGAACCGATGCTGAAATGATTCCAATTTGGAATGGGTTCAATAGGGGCTCTAACTACTGAGTCAATTAACATGAATGAATGGAGCTCCAAGACTGTGGATCAGTTGAAGGAGGAGCTTCGATCCAGAGGAATGTCAGTAAGTGGAAAGAAGGCGGACTTAGTATTCAGATTGAATGAGTTATCTGGAGCAGAAGGTGTTGTCGAGGCGGAGATAGTTGGAATGGCACATGAAGAGGCACCCAGTACTAATTCGGACAGGGTTTTGCTCTCAATAAGAGAAAGAGTTAGGGCTAAATTTTCCGCTTACATTCTGGTTTTGATAATAATTACCGGTTTTACAGGAGGAGGATTAGTTTTGGGACCAGATTTAGTGAATTGGATTAAGGGCGAGGAGGATTATGAGTTAATCGAATTCGATCAGAATCAGACAAGGGCATATGCGGAAGGTCTGGTCAATTTGGGTCATCCAGTATGGGGCGGGAGACTTTCTGGAACCGTAGAAGAGGAGAATGCCGCGCAGTCGATAAAAACAAATTTCTCTAATAGCGGCTTACCTTCTACGATAGAAGAATTCGAGATTCCTGTATATTACATGGGTAATCAGTTTGATTTGATGATTTGCCAGCCAGGCAATATTGGTGGACTGATAGGTGGACCAACGCCATGCTCTGCAGCAGATTTGAATAGGGACGAGACTGATTTTATTCATACCGTAGATTATGTAGTTCAAGGATATAGTGGGAGTGTAAACATTCCTGCTAGCAGTAATACCCAAGTTATTGATCTAGGAATTGGAAATGAGTCAGAAAACTGGGAGTCTGCAGCCAATAGCGTTGGAATAGTGTGGCTATTAGATGGAGAGGGGCAAGAGCCTGGTACGGAGAGCAACACCGTACTGATGAAGAGGGCACAAGAAAATAGCCTCAGAGGTTTGATCACGATTAATGCTAGACAGAATTGTGATGACTTAGTTTCAGGTGATTGCGTGCCTTATTCTAAGTCTCTTGATATCACGCAATTTGACGAGAAGCCCTACAACATCGGTTTTGTCATGGTATCAAGAAGCGTAGGTGAGTCCATTCTCGAAGAAGTAGTTAATGGTGCTGGAATGTTGCAGTTTCAAGTTGATGTGGACAATCAAGATGAAGGTCAAATTCACGTTGTGTGCGGAATAATTCAGGGGGAGACTGAGGAATTGATAGTTATAGGGGCCCATCATGATACTGTGTATAATGGGCAGGGAGCGATCGACAATACTGCTGGCACAGCGACAGTGCAGGAAATGGCACGTCAGATTGCATTATTCGAATCTAAGGCTGGAGCTCCCAAGATGACGATTTATTTCTGCACCTGGGGAGGTGAAGAAGGAGGTTTGTGGGGATCAAAGGAGTGGGTGTATAAGCATAGGGAGAACCTGGGGGAGAATCTCAGATTATACATCAACCTAGATATGAACCATGTAGACGCAGAGAGGAATGGCGGAGTCACCCTTCAGGGAAATAGCCCGACTGACGTTCGCCATATCAAAGGCTTAGTAGAGGAGTTCGCCAAAACTCATCCAGACCTCTATCAAAAGTATGGCATTACTGTTAGGGAGCTGGAGTCCGTGCAGATGCCGGATAATTCTGATCATGCCCCATTCGTATACGATATTTATCAAGATGAAGGGGAGTTCGGGCTTGCGATGCTGTGCTATGGTTCTGGCTCTTCTGAATACCACACATACTTGGACAATATGGACAGGTTCAACGAAGAAAGCTTGGCGGTATCTGGGATTTTATACGGCTCTTTAGTTCGGCACTTGGCTTGGGGCTAAGCAGCGCAGAAAGAGACGATTTCGTCGTAATCCGGTTCAATCCCGGGGTTTTCGGCTGTCCACCGATACTGAACAGTGCCTTGGCTATCGATAATTATGACTGCACGATTTGCACTCACATAGCCATCGAGACCACCCAGCCCCACAAATTTAGCGTCATATAACTCCACAACTTCTCTATCCAGATCTGATAGTAACTCAAAATCTAGATTGTACCTTCTTGCAAACTCTGCATTTGCCCAAGGGGAATCTACGCTGATTCCAATTACTGTAGCATTGCAATCACTCAGATTAGCAAGGTTTTCTTGAAATGAGCACATCTCTTTGTCGCAGACGCCTGTGAATGCTCCCGGATAGAATGCTAAAACCACAGTCTTTCCGTGATGATTTGAGAGTGTTATTGCTTCTTTAGTGGTGTTCTTCAGTGTAAAATCTGGAGCCTTGTCTCCTACTTCGACCATGGATGTGGCGGGAGGTTGCATATTTTGAACATGCCTAGATTCACATCCTCTCTGGAGCTATGATTCCCATGACTCCCAAGCCGAGTTGTAGCTCCCTGGCCGTTATATCGCAAAGAGCGAGTCTTCTTCTAACAATCACGACGTCCTCCTCGTTGAGTATACTACAATTTTCGTAAAATGAAGCGAAGGAAGACGCTATGGAATGCAGATGTTTGCATAACTTATGCGGGCTGAAAGTAGAGGCAGAGTCATCTAGAATCGAAGGAAATTCTACGAGTCTGCGTGCAAGTGTCAACTCCTCTTTAGTCGGGGCACTGGATTCTTCTTCCACAAGAGAACCGAAGTTTTCTCTCAGAGATTCTCTATCACCTCCCCATTTTCTGAATATACTACATATTCTTGCATGAGCATATTGAAGATAAGGAGCAGTATTGCCCTCGAAAGATAGCATCCTCTCCCAATCAAATACGTAATCCTTGGTCCGCTCGGTAGAGAGATCTGCGTATTTAATGGCGCCAATCCCTACGGCTCGTGCAGCCTCATACCTCTCTTGTGCTTGGAGGTTTGGATTCTTTTCGTCGATCGTCTGCTCTGCACGCCTAATTGCTTCTTCGAGAAGATCATGGAGCTTGATCACGTCTCCCTCTCTACTCTTCAAAACCTTGCCATCAGTATCTAAAACCGATCCAAAGTTTACGTGTATAGCTTGGTGATCATCACTCATGAATCCAGCTTTCTTTGCTACTTGGAACACCATCTCGAAGTGTTGTTTCTGAGGAGTACCGACGACATAGAGGAGCCCATCGCATCTGAGCCTCTCTACCCTATCGATAATACAAGCTAAATCTGATGTACTGTAGTTATATCCGCCATCTGCCTTTCTAATTATCATTGGAAGGGGCTCACCATCTCGATTAACCCAACCCCCGGGGAACACGACATCGGCCCCTTCGCTCTCCTCAAGAATTCCCGCATCTCTGAGCCTCTCAATTACCTCTGGGAGTAAGTCCTGGTATCTTGACTCCCCCATTATGTCCTCGTCAGTCAGCAATACCCCGAGCATCGAGTAAACTTCGTTGAAATACCTCATCGATTCGTCTACTAGAATTCTCCATAGCCTTAGAGTCTCTTCATGACCTCCCTGAAGAAGTACTACTCGGCTCCTGGAACGACTAGCAAACTCGTCATCCGAAACGAACTTAGATCTAGCCTGCTTGTAAAAGGAATCAAGATCTCCCACACCGAGCTCAGTTGCAGCTCGATCCTCGCCCAAATCTAGCAGGTGCTCAATTAACATCCCGAATGGTGTTCCCCAGTCCCCAACATGATTCTCACGAATAGCCCTATGGCCCTTGAATTCTAACATCCTGACTATCGAATCCCCTATGACGGTGGATCGAAGATGCCCCACATGCATCTCCTTTGCAACATTTGGAGCAGAATAGTCCACAGCGAAGATTTTCCCCTCGTCGAGTCCTACGCCTAGACGTGTATCTAGCAGTAGCTGTGAAATTCTCCTAGAAATCCATTCTGGCTTGGCACTGATGTTAACGAATCCGCTTATTGAAGAAACTGTGGCGAACGATTCTAAATCTTGGAAAACTAGTTCGGTAATCTGTTTGGCTATTTCTCCAGGAGGCTTTCTAAGAATTCCGGCTAGAGAGTGACATGGTAGTGCTACGTCACCATGATCCTCCACGGTTGACTTACCAAAAAGGGGCTCCCATGTAGTGTCTGGAATTTCTAGCTTTTTCATAGCCTTTGAAAATACTGGCTTAAGATCGTCAATCAGTTCCCTAATTATAATCACCTCATGAAATTGGATACCTCAAAAGCGCTGCAATACCTCCGAATGCAGAACTGAGGGTCGCACCTTCCTCGGTATCAAGAGAGATTAGTCTTACTTGAGCTGAAGTGTGTCCGGCCAACAGTGACAGATTATCTATTAGATCCATTGATTTTTCTTCATCCTCGTATACTTGGTCTGAGTCACAAACAGGGCATTTACCAGTTTCTGGAGTCTTGAGCTGGGTTTTCTCCCATACTTCCTTACAATCCTTGCAAAAAAAAGAGGTTCTTCTTTGGTTTAGCGATTCGGACAGAAGCAGGGTTGAGACAGCTCCCTGATCCAAAGCTGAGCGAATCATAATCTCGCCATATGTTGCTTTAGGGTTTGATTTCATAACTTCTTGGAGAAATTGATCGACTAAGGTTCTCTCGACATCAAGTTCTATCTGATCCATTGTTGAACCTGCTCTCTGGATTAACTCCCTTAGTCCGCTCTCGTTTGAATAGCCGACATCAAAATATGGCTCGGCTATCAATTTCTTAATTTCGTGATGGAAGTAGTCGTTTTTGACTACGAAGTCCTTGGTCGCACCGGGGCCACCAATAATTACTCCCTTCAAATCCTTAATCATCGGGAGCCAGTAGTTTGAGGCTCGCTCTGAAGCTTTTTTGAAGAAGTTGTGGGCTGCTTCCTCAATCAGTCTTTCAAACCGCTGGGCAGATTGGCCCCCCCTACCGTGCTTTGAGGGAACTAAGGATGTAATGTGCTCTTGACAGTGAAGCCTCTTTCCAGAAGCAAGACCGTATGCAGCTTCAGATCTGTCGATAACGAATAAGCCGTAAGATGTTCTATCTATCATCATCTCTTCTAATTGACTGATCTCAAAGGTTGAGTCGCATCTATATCTGAATGAAGAGAAAGGCTCGGGAGGGTCATCTATGACAGTTGAAATCAACCTCGTCTTGTTATTTCCCACAATGACGTGACCTACAAAAATGGCAATCCCACAATCTCCCGGTGTCTTGTATCTATTAAGCGAAGAGATTGCGGATTCAATGGCATCCGATACATGTTTTCGTGTCGACTTTGACTTGATATTAGCGGCTTGACCAGACTCTTGTCCTAGGTGCTGCCTGACATCGCTAATCATCCTATCTGGCGGTATAACAACTGAAACTAGCTCAGTCCCCATCCCCTTCATTTCTGATAGTTCCCGTATGACCTTTTTGAGTCGCAGTCTTCGCTGCTGCTGTGCGAGTTCGTCTGAAATACGTCTCCCTCCGTGAAATGCCACCATGGGCGGCATTTCAACCCTTCAGCTCCAATGAAGCATACTTATTGAAAGGCAGGGTGCCTATCTGAGTACGATGGAGACGCTGGTAGTTGCTCTTGGAGGAAGCCTTCTACGTCCTGAAGTCGAGGATAGGCACGAGTGGCTATTAGATATGGTGTCAATCATAAAATCGAGAGTGTTGGCCGGGGATAAAATAGGATTAGTTTTGGGGGGTGGAGCACCAGCTAGGGAAGGAATAGAGCTCGTCAGGTGTGTTGTTGACGACGTAGCTAAACTCGACAGGATAGGGATTGCTGCTACACGCCTTAATGCCACGATTTTCAGGGAGGCACTCTCATCCCAGGGAATTAGCATTTCCAAAGTAATTCCTGAAACTGTGGATCGGGCAGTAAAAGAGCTTGAAGAATGTGGATTGGTAGTTATGGGTGGAACCAAGCCCGGACATACTACAGATGCGGTGGCAATTAGTCTTGCAATAGAGTCTGGGGCCAAAAAGTGCATTATAGCAACTAATGTTGCCAAGGTTTTTGCCGAGGATCCTAAGGAAAATCCGGATTCTGCATCTTTCGACATACTAACTTTGACCGAGCTGCAGAAGATAGTTGGGAAGCCAAAGCACTCAGGAGCAGGAAAATCACAGGTTGTAGATCCTATTGGCGTGGGCGAGGCCTTGAAACATAATGTCGATCTTGATATCCTTGATGGGAGGGATACAGACAAGATCCTTAGGTCCCTACAAGGAGAAGAGTTTGAAGGAACTATGGTGAGGGGGAAATGAGTAGTCGGAAGGAAACTATCCTAAAGGCCGCCAAGAGGACTGCGAAGCAGGCACATGCTGCTGCTTCAAAGAAGGTCCAGAAATCACGAGTTTCTGTTGGCATTGATTCCCATCGGCATTGTTCTGTGTGTTGGAAACCAATTCCTCTTGATAGTGAGCCGCCGATTTGTTCGAGTGTAGAATGTTCAACTATATTCGAAAGAAGAGAAAAATCAAGGCGGAGACTTTCATTTGTAATGTATCTAGGAATAGCAATTTTTGTAGGAATGCTTGGAATTCAAATTTTCATAGGGGCGACAGGTTAGTTTTGGAAAGGGATAGTTAAATGATGGTAAGGCTTCTTTCAATTCTTCCGGGAATAATAGGAACCTTGTGTGCATTGATAGTCATTCTCAGCCTCATAGGTTTTGAACCGGATAAAACTGGTAGCGAGGCACCTATCGTCCCTTGCACTGATGATGATCTTGGATGCAATGTGGGAATGACTTCGGAAGACATGAGTGTTCCATCGGCATTTATGCTTCTTGATATTAGGTTGGAGGTGGAGTGGAATGAGCCTGATCGTGGTTGGATTGGTGTTGTGGAATCTGGGGCAGCTCGGGATTGCCCCCCAGATTCAAATGGGCTCACTACATGTACAGCAGAAGATATCGAGGATTTCTTAGTCGCTGGAGGGCCAGAATCAGGCGGATCAATGGAATTTAGAATAGATCCGGGCAGATATAGATTCGTTGCGGGTGGACATGATGGTGCTGGACTTGATTCAATGTTGATTGAAGTAAAGACCAGCATACATCTAAGTAATTTTGTCGAGTTAACATTGGGAATTATCTCCATACTCCTACTAATTGGAGCGGGAGAAATGGCCTTTCCATTAAGAAATATCTTTGGAAGATCCGGAGATTAGTAACCTTCATTCAGCATCGTTGAATAACCCACCCCCCCTGCATGAAGCATGCAGGTTACGAAGTGCCCGAACTGTGGTTCTGAGATTGAGGCCTCGGGACTAACGGCATCTTATGGCGGTTTCGACTTCTACTGTGTAGTCTGCGGACATACGTGGCATGTCTGATTGCCTATGTCTTATCCACATCTTCTCTAGGCCAGTTTTCTGGAAGAGAAAGAGGGTCTTCGACAATATCCGCACCTATGGCATCAATCAGTGATTGCTTCATATTATCTAGGCCATCCCCTGTCAATGAGCTTATTCTGAAATCTTCTTTTCCCGTGGATTTCTCGGTTATATCAGACTTAGTTTCTGCAACCAATACTAACCTCCCAGGCAATAGTTCTCTGACCTCTTGGAGTAGATTATCCTGCTCCGACAAAGGAGTTGTGGATTGCTCGGATCTATCCATGAGAAATAGAAGTACATCACCGAGATGTTCCAAGGCTGCTATAGCTTGCATCTCGATCTGGTTTCTGTCTTTCATTGGACGATCCAATAGGCCAGGGGTATCAACCATCTGATACACCCTTCTACGATGCATAAAATGACCGAGATGAAGTTGCTTAGTGGTGAACGGATAGGAGGCTACTTGGGGCTCTCCGGTTGAAAGAGCACTGATCAGGGCAGACTTACCAACATTGGGCGACCCAGCTACTACTATACATGGTTCAAATGAATCTATTGAAGGTAGTTTCCTCATTACATCTCTCGCTTCCCCTAGCCATAATATCTGAGGGGATATTTGATCTATAACTGATGAAACTCTGCCATATGCATGGCGTCTTGCCTTGTGGAAACCATCTATATCCCTGAGTCGTAGAATCTTCGCTTGGGCCTCTCCTGAGATCCGCTGGGATCTCTCAGCTGCCCATTGAAGAGCTCCTAGATTCCTCTTGTAATCGTCACAACCTACTGCGGCGTCTACCAGAGCCCTATCAAATTCAGAAAGTGCGTTCAAACTTGGCCATCTATCGACGTATGAGTTGAGGGTTTTGGCGACGATATCGCAGGCAGATTGCACCATTCTGTTCATCTGTTTCCTGACTCTATGATATTTATCTGGATCTTCAACTAAATCCGCTTGACTACTTGCCCTTCCAAAGGCCTTGTCAAGAATCTCTTGGGGGTAAAGTACTGTAGGAATTGATCTCCACTCAACTGACGCCATACAATTACTCCCCATCACGTCCCGAACGACATCGCACTTCAAGCATTAGCAATTCTGGCATGGAAAAGCTACATCCCTTACCCGTTTGTTTTTTTATGAAAACATAATCCATGGTACATGTCAGGAGGCACTGAAGGGATGAAAGTTGATGATTTGCCTGCCTGGGCTAAGAGATTCCACGAAGAATACGGCTCCCCCAATCTAGGTGATCTCGGAGACGTTTTCCACGGACCTTTGATGGAAAGGAAGTTTGGTTTGAGGAGGGATGACCTAGTTGAAATACTGATGGATAGAAGAATGCTTCCTGAAGATAGAGATCCGTACTTGAGGGGAATGATGGTCGGAGGTAGGAGCTCTTCCATAGACATTCTCGACGAACTGGGAGAGTTCAGAACTATTTCCAGAGATGTTATAGTCGAGGTGAAGCTAATTTCTCATCTAAGAAAGACGTATATAGAGGATAAGGATTTAATAAAATTCGAAAAGGATGATATGAAGAGGAGATCAGAGGTGCTCGAACTAGCTGAAAAGAATAGTGATGGGGAAAGCAATCTCTGGGGGTGAAATATGGATAATCTGTCAGCTAAGGACTGTGTACCTTGCCAAGGTGGAGTTCCCCCATTGAGTGAAGAAGAATCTGGAGCATTTCTAGAACAGGTTAACTCCGATTGGAAAGTGGTTGATAATCATCACCTCATCAGAAAATGGGAGTTTCCTGACTTTGCTACCTCTCTTGATTTCACAAACAAACTTGGGGCAATTTGTGAAGAGCAAGGGCATCATGCAGATTTTCAACTCAGTTGGGGAAAAGTCGTAGCAATAATTTTCACTCACAAGATCGATGCTCTTACGGAATCAGACTTTGTCCTAGCTTCCAAGTTTGATCAGATCTAGCTACGGTGACCTAATGGAAGATTTCCAGGAAGTTTTGACTTCTAGGAGGACGATATACAGATTCAAAGACGATCCTGTAGATCGGAATGAGTTAGAGATAGCTTTCATGGCTGCGAGAAACGCACCTTGCCATAAACATACAAATCCTTGGAGATTCTATGTTTTGGGGTCAGAAGCGAGGGGGATAATGGTTCCAGAAATCGAGAGATTAGCTATTAAGAAGGCAAATAATATCGAAACTGTCGACTTGGATAATGTAGTTGCAAGGGCTGTAAGAAAAATCCTACACCCCCCGGTTCTAATTTGTGTTACTAGTTTGAAGAGTCCCAAGGATGAATTTAGGGAGCAAGAAGATTACGCGGCTACGGTTTGTGCTACCCATAATATGGTCCTTTCGTTATGGTCCAAGGGGATTGGTTGCCAATGGAGCACCGGAACAATTACTAGATCAAATGCAGCTTACTCTGCGATTGGGGCCTCCAGAGACGTAGAGAGAATAATTGGATTTATCAAGGCGGGATATCCAGAAGAGATACCTAGGAGAGAGAAGAAGGATTTGATTGAGATAAGGAGTTATTTAGATTAGTCGATTAATGATGATTTAAGTTGGGTGAGATGGTGAGAAAAATTGTTTACCCCAAAGCAGGAGGGGTAGAGACGATACAGATTATCGAGGTTGAGGACCCAGTTCCAAAATCAACTGAAGTTTGCGTTAGAGTCCACAGAGCTGGGATAAACTTCGCAGAGTTAATGATGCGACAAGGCATTTACGGATCTAGTCCCGATTACCCATTCACTCCTGGATACGAGTGTTCAGGTGAGATTGAGAGTATTGGCAGTGCTGTGACTGATTTTGAGATAGGAGACAGAGTGATTGCAATGACTGGTTTTGGTGGGTATGCTGAAAAAGTCTGTCTAGATTGCAAAAGAGTGGTTGCTATTCCACAATCTGTAACATTTGATCAAGCTGCGGCAATCCCTGTGACATATGGGACTGCTTTCCATATGCTAGTTCATCTGGGCAGATTCGCAAATGGTGAGACTCTACTCGTTCACCACGCAGCAGGCGGAGTAGGGACTGCTGTTGCCCAGATATGTCAGTCATTGGGGGCGTCCGAAGTGATTGGGACTGCTTCGAGGGAAAAAAGGGAATTTGTAGAATCTTTGGGCATGAAATTCGTGGATAGTTCGACCGGAGATTTTGTCAAGAAATGTAAAGATCTAACCGATGGTAAAGGGGTCCATCATGCGATAGATCCAGTAGGTGGAAGGCATCTGATGAAATCGTACAAATCGCTTAGAAAGGGGGGGAAATTGTACTATTTTGGAGCTTCTGCTGCTGTTAGGGGAAATAAAAGATCTAGATTGGCGGAGCTAAGAATGTGGATGGGAATGCCTCGTTTTGATCCACTGCGGATGATGAGTTCTAACAAAGCGGTGTTTGGAGTCCACATGGGGTTGTTAGAAGACTCGACAATCTTTGAGGGACATCTCTCTTCAATTAACAAGATGCTTCTGGAGGGGAGTGTGGATCCAATTATCGATTCGGTTTGGAGTTTTGAGCAAGTTTCAGAGGCTCAGATGCATATTCATAAAAGGAAAAATAAAGGTAAGGTATTACTCGACTTTTCTCCAGAATGATCACAGTCTTACTGGCCTTGTAGCTCCACAAGCCTGGCATTTCAGAAGAGTAGTCCTGTCTTCTCTCAAAAACCTCGTATCCGGGGCCTTACATTCGGCACACAGAATATAGGTCTTTACGTATGAAACAATCTTTTCCTTGATCCTCTTGGGTGGAACTTTGCCCTTCAGCATGATTCTAAATTGTTCGATAGTTCCAGATGTTCCAAGCTCATTTAGGAGGTACTGAAAAACATGATTCGCATCGCGATCCATAGCATCTACTATCTCTGAAAAATTTCTAAGAATAGTTTGGCTTCCTTCGATGAGTATGTCTGGGGTTGGCATTGTCCATCGTGAACGTTCACTAATATCCTTGGGGATACGTTCTCTTGCCCTATCAAGTAGAGAGTCATATTCTCGGTTAGACACAAGCTTCCGACAAGAGTATTCCTTTTCACCTCACCGGGAGTATGGAGAACGGTCAAGGACCTATTCACCCTCCCTTGGGGCATGGGCGAGCGTGTTTTAGTTAAGTTTGCTAGAACTGATCCCAATGCTAAAATTCCTACGAAGGGAAGTGAATTTGCAGCTGGTTGGGACATATATTCTCTTGAGGACACGGAAATTAAATTTCGATCTAGTGTGAGGCTGAGAACTGGCTTACATGTTGCAATACCCGAGGGTTTTGAAGGTCAGGTGAGGGCGAGATCATCGTTGGGCTCCAAGGGACTTATCCTCCCTCACAGCATCGGAACTATAGATTCTGACTACAGGGGAGAGTTGTTCATCCTAATGACTTGGATAGGTGAAGGGGAGTCATATCTGGTTAAGTCTGGAGAGAGAATAGCTCAGTTAGTGATCGCTCCGATTCCAGAAGTGAAATTCTCCGAGGTGGAGATTGATGATCTTGGTAAGACAGAAAGAGGAGAGGGGGGATTTGGGAGTACAGGAAGATTCTAACTATAGAAAAAACGTATCGATTCATAGATTGACCCCGGTGGATTCATATCGCCGGAACTCCAGGGGCAGATAATGCACCTCAGTGTTGATGAACTTCGGGATAAAGTGGAAGAATTCAGATCAAGCGGACTGAATACTCAACAGATAGCTGATGAGCTATCATTATCTCAGACTACGGTGCAATGGCTATCTGCAAGTGACTTTGAGGTGGATGATAAGCCCGTAGATGTCAAAGTAGGATGGAGATCAATAGCAGTTAAAGGCGAAAGAATTGAAGCTATATCATATGTTTTTTGTGACATAATTGAAGAAATGGTTGGTGAAGAAATTGACACTATCGTTGGCGTAAGTATCAATGGAATAGCCTTTGCTCAGTCGGTTTCTTCCATATTAGACCTAGAGCTTGCAGTAGTTAGGAGCATAAACGAAGATGTGGCTGGCCATCTTTCTCAGGTATATGCAGGAGTGGAAGGAAAAAGAGTTGTGATCATCGATGACGTATACTCGTCGGGCAAAACGATGAGTAAGATTGCCGAAGATTTGACTAATGCTGGCGCCGATGTTAAACTATGTATGGTTCTGGTAAATAAGTCGTGGGATGATGATGTAGGAGGGTTTCCTCTCCGAGCACTTGTTAGGGCGGCTACCGTCTGAGGTGGTGACATATGCACTGGGCGGATTACACCGCACAAAAGCTCAAAGAGCGAGGAGTAAATCAGGTCTCTGCATCTGGGATTACTCCTTCTGGAGAATTCCACATAGGTCACCTCAGAGAAATTCTCTCAGCTGAGATGATCCATAGGTCATGCTTGAACGCTGGAATGAAATCAAAGTATATTTTCATCGTGGATTCAATGGATCCACTGAGAAGGGTATACGACTTCCTTTCATATGAATACGAAGAATACATTGGATGCCCACTTGCATACATCCCCGCGCCAGATTCTGAGGGAAAGCCTAGTGGTAGCGATATCTCTTACGCAGAATACTTCCTCAATCCTTTTCTGGAGTCGCTAGAGCAGATTGGAGTGAATCCAGAAGTAGTTATGAATCACGAGAGTTACGAGAACGGGGATTTCGCAGAATATATTGATCTAGCCATAAAAAATAAAGATGAAATCAGGAGTACTATTCAAGAAATTTCGGGAAGAGAGCTTCCGAAGAAATGGTTTCCTTACAGTCCAATTGGTTCTGATGGTAGCTTGGACGGAGTCATGGTTACGGGTTACGAGAACCCGTATGTATACTGGACAGACGAACAAGGCGTGGATGGCAAGTCTGACATCAGGAAGGGAGAGGGGAAGATGCCTTGGAGAATTGATTGGGCGGCGAGATGGATCATACATGGCATAACCTGCGAGCCTGCCGGCAAGGATCACGGAGCTGCAGGAGGTAGCTATGACACTGGCATCCCGATTTGCAAAATTCTCGGTGGTGATCCTCCCGACAAAATTGTCTACGAGTGGATTCAACTGAAGGGAATGGGGCCTATGTCGAGCTCTTCGGGAGTGACAATAGGTCCAATGGAAGCTCTTTCACTAGTCCCGCCCGAGATACTTAGGTACATAATCGCTAGAAGCAAGATAAATCGACACATAGAATTCGATACGGGAGTTTCCCTATTCAAAACAGCAGACGAATACGAGAGGCTGGTATCAGCACCATCTCCAGTTTTGGAAGCAATGAACAAACGACAGCTGGTCGCTCAGGAGACTCAGGCGGGCGCAATTAGATTGAGTCAGGTGAAAAATGGTACTGACCCCAGAGAATCGATAGGTGGTGTTACATTCAGGCATTTATCTATGCTAGCACAAATCAAGTCGTCCGATGAAGATGTTTGGTCTTCCCTGATTAGATCCGGTCACATCAAAGGAAAGCCGGGATCTGTTCTAAAAATCAGACTTTCCAGAATGCGGGCATGGATAAACGGACCGCACTTCCCTGAGGGGTCGCGCATAGATATTCGAAGCGAGATTAGCGATGAGTCAAGATCGGCGATGGGGAAATCAGGAGTTTTGTTTCTCACTAATCTCTCCTCGTTTCTTTCTGATTGCGAATGGAGTGAGGAAGGAATATCTACAGCTATTTCTCAGGCTTGCGAAAGTACTGGAATTCAAAGAAAGGACGGTTATTCGGCCATTTATCTAGCACTTATTGGTAGAACTCATGGGCCGAAGGTTTCCGCACTACTCTTAGAAATGGAAAGGAGTAATGTTATTTCACTTTTTGACTGTGATTAGAGGAAGAAAAATATCAAATTCTGACAGGTTTGCCAAAGGATATGGCAATCTACGAACTACTGATTAAGGCAATAGAAGAAAAAAACGCGACACACTACATAGAGGCTCTACATGAGGATTTCCAATTCGTCAGACATCAATCAGGAACTACTATGGACAAAACTCAGGTTAGTGAGATGCTGACTCATATGATGGCAAATCCTGAAGTCGTCATAAATAACCCTAGATGTATCTACGAGAATGAGAATATCCTAGTTGAACACTCGGTGATGGATTTTCCAGACGGTTCTAGGGAGGCGGTTATGTCTGTGCATTCAATACAGGATGGTTTGATTATTCGAACTGAAACTGGTGCCACCCTAATTAAGTGACTTTATTTCTAGTAACCTAGGCTCTGGAACTCCCAATAAGGCCTCCTTGACGGCCTCAACTTCCATCCTTGCTCCAGCCATTGTGGTAACAAAGGGGATGTTAAGTTCAACAGCTAGACGCCTCATCATGTTACCGTCTAGTACTGCACCTCCTGTGGATCTCGGAGTATTGATTATCAGCTGTATCTTTCCTTGACGCATCAAATCTAGAGCATCCGGGGATCTACCTTCGGCAATCCTATAGCAGGTTTCAACGTCTATTTCCCCTGCTGATCTCAATACCCTTGACGTCCCCCTAGTGGCATAGATTATGAATCCCATTTTTTGTAGGCTTTCTGCGAGAGGAATCATGGAATATTTGTCCTCATCCTTGACAGTAATGTATACTCCACCAGTGGTTGGAACTGGGATTTCTGTGGCGAGTCTGGCCTTCAGATATGCTGCTGAGGCTCTAGAGTGCGAGCCCATTACCTCTCCTGTTGATTTCATCTCAGGGCCGGGTGCCGGATCCAATCCCCTTAGTTTGATAAATGGAAATACTGGTGCTTTTACGCAAACAGCATCTGTCTGAGGCTCTGGTATATCTAAATCGCAGAGCCTCTCTCCAAGAGCAACCCGAGCTGCGATCCTAGCAAGTGGTATCCCGGTTGACTTGGCAACGAATGGAAATGTTCGAGACCCCCTGGGATTAACCTCCAGGACATATAGAAGCTCATCATGAATTGCGAACTGAATATTGTAGCACCCCCTTACCCCCAACTCCAATCCAATCACACGAGTCCATTCTTCGACCTGCTCAATTATATCATTCGGCACATTTTGCGGAGGTATAAAGCAAGTCGAGTCGCCTGAATGGATTCCTGCCTCCTCTAAGTGCTCCATTATTGCACCAATAAGAACCTCTTCACCATCGCACACTGCATCAACGTCTAGCTCCATCGCGTTTCCAAGATACTTGTCTATGAGGAGTGGCCTATCTGAAGAGAGGTAAGCATCCCTCATGTAAGACTCTAGCTGCTTATAATTCGCTAAAATCTCCATTCCTCGACCCCCCAAAACATATGAAGGGCGTACCAAAACTGGATAGCCAATCTCGTTTGCTGCGTGTCTGACCCCATCTGGTGTTGTTGCGGTAGCTCCTTCTGGCATTCTCAGACCACATCTGAGTGCGAACTCTTCGAACCTCTCGCGATCACTAGCTTCGTCTACTGATTCTGGAGAGGTTCCTTCCATAGTAAGATCAAGCCCCATTGTGGATAGATGTGGGATCTCGTTCGCCAATGGGAGTGCCAAATTTATTGCTGTCTGACCTCCGAATTGTAGAAGGATTCCGTTTGCATCCTCTCTTAGAAGAATCTCGGAAACTGCCTCCAGCGTAAGTGGATCGAAATAAAGACGATCGCTAGTATCGAAGTCGGTAGAAACTGTCTCGGGATTATTATTGATTATGATCGCCTCATGTCCCAAATCCTGAATTGCGCCGGCAGCATGTACGCAACCGTAGTCGAATTCTATGCCTTGTCCAATTCTTATCGGCCCCGATCCCACAACTGCAATTCTCTGCTTTGAGGAAGTCAGACCTGGCACGTAGTCCACACCTAGATCGGCGGATCCACCCTCATATGTTGAATAGTAATATGGAGTTACAGCTGCAAATTCAGCTGCGCAAGAATCGACCATCCTATATCTTGGATGGATGCGCAGCTCATGTCTTCGCCTCCTTACAGATACCTCATCCTGTCCCAATGGAAGATTTTTGAAACCTGAGTCAGGGAAGCCGCAGAGAGCATCGGCAATATGGAGGTCGGTAAATCCGGCTCCTTTCCAAGAGCGCATCTCCGACTCGGGAATTCCGGCAGGCTTCATGCCCATTTCTCCAGCTGCTCTGATCTCGGTCTCTATTGCGGCGATTTTCTCGAACCTTCGTAGGAACCAACGGGTAATTCCTCCTGTAAGGTCCCTAACATCCTCTATTGAATACCCCCTTCTGAAGGACTCTATGACCGCCCCCATTCTTCTATCAGTAGGGATACGGAGCCAATCCTCATGAAGAGCAGTGGGAAGTCGCTCTGCGGCTCTCTCGTCCATTGTCTCTCCATCTGAGGCGTCTGACATTGTCAGCGGCCTGGGATGTGGTTTACCATACTCCAAACTAGCCCAGGCCTTCAGACATGCCTCCTCAAAGGAGCGCCCAATCGCCATAACCTCTCCAGTGGACTTCATCGAAGTGCCAATCTTTCTATCTGCAGTTCGAAACTTGTCGAATGGCCATCTGGGAATTTTTACCACACAATAGTCCAGGGTTGGTTCGAAAGCTGCTGTTGTTCCTTCGCCAGTAATTGGATTTGGAAGCTCATCCAGAGTATATCCTACTGCGATCAGAGCAGCCATTCTAGCAATTGGATAGCCAGTAGCCTTGGAGGCTAAAGCCGAAGATCGAGAAACACGAGGATTTACCTCAATTACCCTGTATTCGCCAGTAGATTGCTCTACTGCAAATTGTACATTACACCCTCCTTTGATATTCAGTCTTCTGATAAGCTTCAGTGCGGCGTCTCTGAGCCCCTGGTGGTCACTATCAGACAAAGTCTGCTGCGGGGCTACAACTATTGACTCCCCGGTGTGAACTCCCATGGGGTCTATGTTCTCCATAGTGCATACGATAATGGCATTGTCAGAACCATCCCTCATAACTTCATACTCATGCTCTTGCCACCCGAGTATGCTCTCTTCAATTAGAACCTGCCCAATTGCCGAATGTAGAATTCCTTGGCTTGCTATCTCAACAAGTTCTCCCATGTTGAATGCAGTACCACCACCTAGGCCGCCAAGAGTGAAGGCTGGTCTGACAAGTAGAGGGAAGGACCCCAGTTCCTCTGCGGCATCAATCACGGCCTCAATAGAGTCGCAAGCCATTGCCTTGCAAACGGGAAGTCCGATCTCCTCGCAGACCTTCTTGAACAGGTCCCTATCCTCGGCTTCATCTATTGCAGCTAGATTGCAGCCAATGAGCTCGACCCCAAGCTCATCAAGAGAGCCGTCCTTCGCAAGGGCCGATGCAATATTCAAAGCGGTCTGACCGCCCATTCCGGCTAAAAGCGCATCAGGTTTTTCTGATTCCATTATTCTCTTTACGACCTCCGGAAGCAGAGGTTCGATGTATATTCTGTCTGCCATCTCTGGATCGTTCTGAATTGTAGCTGGATTCGAATTAACGAGAATCACTTCGTAACCATCTGAGCGAAGGGCGCGGCAAGCCTGCGAACCCGAGAAATCGAATTCTGCGGCCTGACCGATCCTTATAGGGCCGCTTCCAAGGATTAGTATCCTCTTCAAATCATCTCGACGGGGCATTAAGCACCGCCATCCTTGCTCATTATTTTCCCCCCTATCCCCTCCAAGTACTCAGAGACAATGTTCTGGAATCTATCGAATAGAGGAGAGGCGTCATTGGGCCCTGGACATGCCTCGGGATGGAATTGGACGGTAAAAGCGGGTTTATCTAGGACATCAAGGCCCTCTACTGTACCGTCATTAGAGTTGACATGTCTGACTCTGAACTCTGCACCAAGAATATTCTCTGTTGGATCTGAACATACCCCGCTAGGATGGGGTGCAAGCATACCATGAACAGGGTCTTCTACGGCAAAACCATGGTTCTGGCTTGTGATATGGACCCTACCTGTCTCCAGATCCATTACTGGTTGATTGGATCCTCTGTGTCCATATCTGAGCTTGTATGTCCTTAGTCCTGCTGCCAACCCCATCAGTTGATGGCCAAGACAAATGCCCATAACTGGCATTCCATGACGTACGGCTGCTGCTAGGGTGTTTCTGGCATCAGTTGCAGCACCGTGGTGAGCTGGGTCTCCTGGTCCATTAGAGGCGAATAATGCATCAGGAGACCAGTCTCTAATTATCTCCTCAAGAGTCATTGTAGCTGGACACCAAATAACCTCGAATCTAGAACACAACTCTCTGAGGATGTTGTACTTAACCCCACAATCTATTGCAGCCAGACGCGGAAGAGGTTTGCCAGAGACATCCAAAGCACCTGGGTTCAATAGTACAGGCATATCACAAGTTACCTTTGCGACTAGGTCTTCTGTATCCGGAGGAGTCATTTCCTCAAGTATGACCTCCATCTCTTTGACTCTCTCAGCTGGTCCAAAAACACATAGAACTGTCCCATGCTCCCTTACCCTTCTTGTTAGGGCCCTAGTATCGATACCCTCTATGCCGGGGATGTTATGCGCAACCAAGAACTCGTGTACGCTACCGATTGAGTTTCTATGATCGGGAGATGTAATATGCTGCCTGCAAACTACCCCTCTAGGATGCACTGAGGATGACTCTGAAACTCCAGGATGAATGCCATAGTTACCCAAAAGGGGGTATGTAAATGTCAGAACCTGCCCAGCAAACGAGGGATCGGTTAGACTCTCCTGGTATCCGCACATTCCTGTAGTGAACACAAGTTCTCCTTCTGCTATCTGCTCCGAACCAAATAGAGACCCCTCAAAACGAGTCCCATCTGCCAGAAGTAGCAGCCCCCGTGAACCACTAGGGTGCTCAGACCCTGAATAATTGAAAAGAGGATCTGCGGCATCGGGAAATGTTGGGGGATCTTCCACCCCGGCAATTTCAGCTCCCGGACAGAAGCCCTCGTGCCCTTCTGTCGTCGACATCAGCAAAGCTGCTCAAGTACGATTCTTAATGGTTGACAGAGATGATGGGGCGGATTGGTTACAAATTCACTCTTCTTCATCATTGATTACGGTCTTGCCATCGGCAGAAGGAATTACTCTTAATTTGGGGCTAGTGAACCTAGAATATTCATCGATTGGCCCTAACCAACTTTCAAGAAATATCGCTAAGGCTGCTACCTCGGAATGTGGTTGGTTACCAATTGAAATATTGTGATCTGCAAGATCGTAAACCTGACCGGAAACTTTTGTCCCACCAACGACTATAATTATTGGTTTCTCATGAGAAATTGATTTGATGGATTCTCTCCAAGGCTCTCCGTACATCGTAAGATGTATGATAGTATTCGATCCTGATTTTGAGGCTTTTCTGAGCCAAGAAATGGGACTTTTTTCGAAACTACTTCCAAAATTTCCACCGAACCTTTTTGTAACGGACTCCCAAGTATCCAATGGAGAAGGATCCCAATCTCCAGATAGTATTATGTCATCGGCACCAAATGCTCTAGCAGTTAGTCCCAAGTGCGAAGTTATTCGCTTATCTCTCTCTATTCTGTGACCTAGCCTAAGGACAGAAATCCTAGGCATGCCCCCGTTATCCATATCTCACGAGTAAGGGGGGTCTTCATCAGCATGACCCTCCGGGCTCTCTGACCCTGTGGATGGGAACGCTTCGACCCCCATGTGGAGCATACTAGCCCTTACCCATTGTAGGAGGAGGGCATCGAACATCATAAGGGATGCAAAGCCGACCATTATTGCAAGGACTAAAACCCTACCAGTCGCGAAAAGAGCGTCCCCCTCTAATTCTCCAAAGTGCATCAATACCGGCTCAAGAATATAGAATGCTGCCAGAACCCCAAGACCGCCCCCAATTAGATTCATAGTGGCATTGCCCCTTTCCCTACCTATTCCGGTAAAAAGAGTGGCAATAATTACCAGAGATGGGATGATTATGCTCACTGTTCCAAACTCAAATGAGCCGAGTGTAGATTGTGGTATTTCCGAGTCGTTCACTTGCTTGGAACCCTCACTAATAGCTATCCACCACCAAAGAGCACTTGATATGAAGAGTGCTCCAGATGTTCTAGCCCTCTCGGTGATCATATCCCTAACATGGTGTGCATCCCTAGGTTTGAGTCTCTGAATTATAGAGTCGAGGATGAACAGTGTTTCAGGATCATGAGGTTCGATTGAATCGGTGTTGTTTTGTGTCTCGGAGGTGTCTAACGAAACATCATCTCCCAGAACCATCAACCTATTGCCCCTCCGTCACATCATAAAGCAATCGTCGTTTGCGAGTAACATATGGCCGACTGGGGACCCATGCTAAATCGCCGAGAAGACGGTTTTCCGCGGATAATGGGAGTAGTGAACGTCACTCCAGACTCATTCCACCCCCGTTCGAGGTCCAAAAACAGTAGTCATGCAGTACAAACAGCGACTGAGATGGCATCTGAAGGTGCGGATTGGATTGATATCGGGGGAGAGTCAACCAGGCCCGGATCGAGCCCTGTTACGTTAGAAGATGAGTTAGAGAGGGTAATACCTGCAATAAGGGACATTAGGCGAGAACTTCCGGATATCTGCATCTCGATCGACACTAGGAGATCGGAGGTTGCACACCAGGCTCTGAAATCGGGAGCGGACATGGTTAATGACGTCTCGGCGTTGAGTGATCCGGGAATGTTAAGTGTGATTTCTGATCATGGCTGCCCTGTTTGCATAATGCATATGCAAGGTTTGCCCGAGAACATGCAGGATAAACCCAGATACAACGATGTTGTTGGAGAGGTGAAGGAATACTTATCGGAGGTTACGGGTTTATTAATCGATGAGGGAGTAAAACCAAGCCAAATCGTAGCGGATCCGGGAATCGGTTTCGGGAAGACACTGGAACACAACCTTGCATTACTATCATCTGGAAGGGAGATAGTTCCAGATGATAGTATGCACCTGATGTGGGGAGTAAGCAGAAAGAGTATTTTCAAGGACCTTCTTGGAAGAAATGATAGTGAAGAAAGGCTTGCTGGGACACTTGGTGTAGCTGCAACTTCTCCTTTGAAACAGGTTGACATAATCAGGGTCCACGATGTTGCTGATCACTCGGATTTATTCGCATCAATGAAGGCAGTTAGGTGATTTGATGATTGACGGCAATATCGTAGAAGTTGATGAGAGTCTGAGGATTTTGGGGACTGCACACATCAGTAGTGAGTCGGTGGAACTGGTTCGTAATCAGATCAAAGAATGGAAGCCTGAACTAGTCGCGGTAGAATTGTGTCCTTCAAGGATGGCTGCGTTGATAGAACCTGAGACACTTGACTCAGATGACCTTCTCAAAATTATCAAAGAGGGTCGATCGGCAATGATTCTCCTACAATCCGCACTTGCAGCCCAGCAAAGAAAGATGGGGCTATCGTCCGGAGAAAAGCCAGGGGCGGAGCTTCTGGCAGCGGTTAATGCTGCAGAGGATGCTGATATCCCGGTCGAAATGATCGATAGGGACGTCGTCATAACACTAAGGAGGGCATGGAGGAAGATGGGTTTTTTCGAGAAATGGAGGATTCTCAATGCTCTCCTTTGGGAAGAGGAAGAAGACAGTGCCCCCATAGAAGAAGTCCTTCGGGACTCTGACCTACTTAGTAGCATGATGGAGGAGGCTAGAGAGGTAGCACCCAGAGCGGGAGAGGTACTTATCGATGAGAGGGATACATTCCTAGCTGGTAGAATTCAGCAAATCCGTGGTAAGGGGAAGATGCTAGCCGTAATTGGGGCGGGCCATCTCAGTGGTGTTGTAAATAATCTTGGCGAGCCGGCAATAGAGACTACCTCGAGGCTAGCAGAGCTGGCGGAGGAGCCAGCCAAGTCAATATGGCCGAAGATCATCATGGCAGCGATTCCTGTCTTTCTACTTGGGGCCGTCGGATGGATGGCCTATAATGGGGAAATTAACGAGCTTAAGCAAACTGCCCAGACTTGGCTTATTTTCAATGCCTTGGTGGCGGGATTGGGGATACTTATTGCAAGGGGGCACCCACTATCTATCTTGGTTGGCGCTTTGGCCTCTCCAATTACATCCCTGAATCCAACCTTGGCAGCCGGTTGGTTTGCAGGGTACACCCAATTGAAGGTAGCCTCCCCGACGGGTAAGGACGCGCAAGATTTCCTTAAGCTAGATGAGACCTCTTTATTCTGGAAAAATAGAGTAGGCAAGGTACTGCTAGTTACCGCGCTGGGCAATATCGGCTCTATGGTTGGAGCATGGCTAGCGGGTGGTGCGATATTGGGGCAACTAATCGGTTGATTGTGCGGTGAAAATATGATTGAGACTTCAGGTATGCACTCACCGAAGGGAGATTTGGATAGGGGAATTACGCTTTGCTTATTTTTGGGAATAATGGCTTACCTGATAGATGGTTGGCTACAATCTAGTGACATATTCAGTTTGGGTTCAGGAACACTAGCGTTCATCCTTGGGGGGGTTTGTGCTCAATTCTTTACGGGGATCCAGAGTGGTGGTGATTGGGTAATAAAGAAAATACTACCAATCACAATAATTTGCTTGGGCTTCGGACTCGATCTAACTTTACTTTTCGGTGATGGAGAAGGCAGAATAGGCCTAATGATTGGAATCACGTCAGCATTTTTTTGCCTTGTTTCTAGTGTTCTAATCGGGAGGTTACTTGGCATTACAACTGAATTGTCATTGGCTGTGGGTTGTGGAGGCGCAATATGTGGCAATAGCGCGGTTGTCTCCGTTTCCTCCCCTTTGGGAATAAGACAGAACTTTCTCGCTCTTATTCTCGCAACTATTAACATTCTCGGAGTTATAACATTCATCGCCATACCGGTATTTTCCACGATACTAGGATTGGAAGAGACGAGTGCCGGGATCTGGGCTGGGTCAACAATCCACGCCGTCCCACAAGCTATTTCGGCTGGGGAAGCGATCGGTGAGGAGGGGATGATCATGGCAACTACAGTTAAGCTCTCGAGGGTTGGATTGCTGGTCTTAGTAATCCCATTATGTGCCTTGATAGGAGGAAGACCCGCAAGAGAGGATTACTGGAAAAATCCCCTGTCTAAAATGCCTTACTTCCTGCCTGGATTCATTCTGGCGGCGATTCTTGCAACTTGGTTAATACCGGAGGAACACTCAGAACAGTTGTCAGGACTCGCTAAGTTCAGTTTAGCCCCAATAATGGCCTCCATTGGTTTTTTTCTCTCTATGGAGGGGATAGGGAGGGAAGGTACCAGAATATTCGCAATAGGAGCCTTATCATCAGTTGCAATGATTTTCTTCAGCCTTATCATGATTTACTTGTTCGTCTGATAGAGTTCATTCTGAGATTTACTCTGAGCGGCGGCTGTGTCAAATATCACACTACTGGCATATCTTCCGCGACCCCCCACTCAACGGCTTCCCAAGCCCTCTCATGGAAGTAATAGAATCCCATCTTCAAAGGGAATTCGATCACGATGAACCCCCCAGCCGTTTCTATCTCCCCTGTCAGGAGTCCCGCAACTGCTGCCCCTGTTAATGTTGCAATAATCCTCCAAGCAAATGTCTTTGCAAGGACGCGTTCTCTAGTATACATTCCCATCGCCATAGAACATTGGTCTGGTCAATGAGCAAATAACATGCACGGTATCAGTTCACAGCATAATTGCAATTTGTATGGGTTTTTTTTCTCGCCGAGCCGACTTTTGAATGGCCAGAGAGTCTCAGTGCGCTGGACTGACATCTGGGGCGTCCGGATCATCCAGACCCCAGTCCGTAGAACTCCAAGCCCTCTCATGGAGGTAGTAGAGAATCATCTTTGTGAAAACCTCAATAATTCCAATCGACAAGCCTTCTGTCCAGCTACCTGTTATCATCCTGGAGATAATTATAGTGTCAGTAGTGGCAATTCCTCTCCATAGGAACGTCTTTGCCACGCTACGCTTCCTGTTAGCATGGCCTTCACCTGGCAATTTGCCCTCTTTCCCATCAACTTCCCCTAAGCCCCAATCGGATCTGCTCCAAGCCCTCTCATGGAAGTAATACAGCAGCATTTTCGTGAAGACTTCAATCATTCCAATTGCGAGACCCTCGGTCCAACTGCCTGTAATCATCCTCGAGATGATTATAGTGTCAGTAGTGGCAAGACACCGCCAGACTAATGTCTTCGCAAGGCTGCGTTTTTGGTTCGCATGCCCCCCTCCCGCAACGGTTGACATAATCCTATAAAGGGCCTTTTTTTGATAATCCCTCCGGATATCGGTTCACGCATATCAGATAGACTCAATCACTACCGCGATCCCTTGCCCACCGCCGATACAAGCGGAAGCAACACCATACCTAGAGCCTGAATCTTTGAGCTGGTGAGACAGCGTCAGAACTAGTCTGGTGCCGGTTGCAGCAAGAGGGTGTCCGAGGCCGACGGCTCCACCGTTAATGTTGACTATATCGTAAGATAAACCGAGATCCTGTATACATGCCACTGCTTGTCCTGCAAAGGCTTCGTTTATCTCCCATAAATCAATATCGGACACAGAAAGTCCTGCCTTCTCTATCGCCTTCAGGCTGGATGGGACTGGCCCATAAGCCATGATTCTGGGCTCAAGGCCAACGATTCCCCAAGATACGATTCTGGATAGTGGCTCATCCCCATCAGCTTCGGCTCTGGATGCTGACTTGACCACAACAGCGGCAGCACCATCAACAACCCCCGATGCGTTTCCTGCTGTAACCAAAGATTCAGGTCCGAAGTGTGTCCTCAGGCCCGAAAGTGTCGAAACTGTTGTGCCGAGTACTACGTGATCCTCGTTAGTATAGTCGACAGTGCCATCGGATGTCTCCACTGGCACTACCTCTTTTTGCCACACTCCTGATTTAATACTAGACTCAGTCCTCTGGTGACTCAATGCCGCGTACTCATCGGCTTGTTCGCGTTTCACGCCCTTTCTCCGACAGAGCTCGTCGCTAGTCTGGGCCATGAACATACCACTAACCCCGTCGACTAGATTGGTGAAGAGGTAATCCTCCATATCCCGTGTTAGCTCCTCTCCGGCTGATGGCGGCCTCCCCAGCTTGTATGTGTCCCTCATGCCTCTAAGGACGTGCGGGGCCTGACTGAGGTTCTCCATACCTCCGGCCACAACTACCTCGGCCTCTCCGAGCATTACCATCTGAGTTGCACTGATAATCGATTGGGCCCCGCTACCACAGAGCCTGTTTAGTGTCAGCATGGGAACTTCCTCTGGAATCCCCGACCTGAGTCCAGCGTGCCTAGCTCCGAAGATAGCCTGGCCAGAGGTCTGCAGTGCATGTCCCATCACTACATGATCGACGGTGCTAGGGTCCGTACCAGTACTCTGCATTGCCCCCCTAATTGCGAAGGTTCCCAGCTCCTCGGCGGAAATAGACGCTAGTCTGCCTCCAGGCCCTCCATCCCCTCTCTTACCACCTAACCACTCACAGAATGGGGTCCTTGCACCCCCTACAATTACAGCACTATCGGGCATTATCAGACTTCCACAATTTTCAGGATTCGTCGGATTCATCGGTCATGGAACCGAGATAATCAGGAAGTTCTACTCCTGACATTTTTGCGACATCATGGATTGGTGGTAGACTCTGTACGAGGCTGCTAACGAAGTTACTCGTAGCAGAGTTACCATCTGCATTATTTCCACTATCCCAAACCGTAATCTTGTCAATCTTCAGGTTTCTAATGGCCTCAGTCTGCGCGGAGACCATTGCCTCTATCTTCTCCACCATGAGAAGAGTGGCAGCTGCCTTTGGATCACCAGAGGCGCTGGCTACTAGGCTGTCGTACCCTTGTGCCTTAGCATCCAGAACCTTCTGAATACCCTCGGCTTCAGCCTCATACTTTGCTAAGATTGCGTCCGCTTCACCGCGCGCGATTCTCCTTTGTCTCTCTGCCTCGGCATCTGCTGCAATCTCTACTTGTTGCTTGGCAATGGTCTCACGAGCGATCTCGCTGGCCCTTAGTTTCGATTCCTCTTCTTGATAAACGGCCTTCTGAATCTCGGCCTCGGCCTGAGCTGTTGCCACATCGGCTCGCTGTTTCGCGGATGCCTCTGCCTCTGCTAGGTCTGCGTTTGCCCTCGCAATCTCTGCCTGTGCAGCGTTCTCACCGCCGACTGCCATAGCTTCTTGCTGCTCCACATAGACACGTTGGTCAGCCTGTGCAGCTTTTCGTCCCTTCTCGGCCTCTGCGGTATTCTGTGCAACTTGAATCTCCCTTACACGATCTGCCTCGGCCTTTCCTATAGCACCGTCCCTCTCGGCGTTAGCCACGTCTATCCTCGCCTGCTCGACTGCAGTGGCTGCCGCTTTCTTGCCGATGCTCTCAATGTAGTCAGACTCATCGGTGATATCCGCTATATTGACGTTAATTAGGTACAGTCCGACCTTTCTCATTTCTGCCCCTACATTCTTCTGGATGAGCTCCAAGAACGAGTCTCGATCTTGGTTAATCTGCTCGATTGTGAGTGTAGCAACAGTAAGGCGGAGCTGACCGAAGATTATTTCCTTGGCCATCTCCTCTATATCCGCGACTTTGAACCCAAGAAGCCTCTCAGCTGCATTATTCCTCACTGCCTCTTCTGTTGAGACGCCTATCGTGAAAGTGCTGGGAACGTTGATTCTGATATTCTGTAGGGAAAGTGCCCCTCTCAGGTCAATATTGATGGTCATCGGTTTGAGGGATATGTATGCGAAATCCTGGATTAGCGGCCAGACCAAAGCTGCTCCCCCATGAAGAACTTTGGAAGGTTTGGCTTTGCCATCGGGAGTCCTTTGAGTACGACCATAGATGACCATTATCTGGTCTGGTGGGCATCTCTTGTACCTTTGAGCGAAGAACATTACGGCGGCCACGAGTACAAGAACTACCGCAAAAATCATGATTGAGGCGATGAAGCCTGCGCTTCCACTCTCATGGTCATCTGCAACCGCTACTCCTGATGCAAATATGGTTACAAGTACGGCGGCCATAGTTCTAACGAGTGTAAATCTCTTTCCTTTGTAATCTGACATAGTATCTACTCACTCTTAGCAGGGGTGCCCCCCCTAAGAATCCTTACCCGGAAGGATCACTTTTCTCAAGTAGAAAACTGTGTAAGAAGTCCGTATTTACGTTTTTTTCACTACTAGGACTTCCCCGAGTACACCGACTACCTCGATGAATGCATCTGTAGGAATCTCATTTTCTCCATCAGACTTCGCATTGTAAGTCCTGAGGGCACCAGACACCTCAACGGTAACCTGCCCCACTCCATCCCCCGGAATCCTGAGATAGACCTGGCCCGTGGCCCCAATAGCATCTTCCATTTCTATGGATCCGTCTTGTTGTAGGTCGACAAAAAGCTCGAATAGTTTTCCAGTCCCGTACATCGAAATTCCCCCGCAAATAGCCCCAGCCAAAACTGCTAGGCTAGTAGCGTCGGAGTCGGTTCTAAGAACATAGAGTCCGCCTAGACCGAAGAACATCATGAATGCCATAATTCCTTGAAATGTTAGGGCTTTGAAGGATGCGTCTGCACCCATGTCAACATCGATTCCGAACAAACCATCGAAGATATCGGTGGCCACGCCGCCTATCATTAACAAGAAGAAGTAGAGTACGAATAGTATACCTCCGACCAGGGCGCTGGATGCAAAGATCAGTTCTATTCCGGATACTTCTCCCAATCCTACAAGCTCGAATAGGTCCACCATGATTAACCGAGACGTGATTAAGATTTTACATGTTCGGCTACTAAGTTATTTATCGTGATCCTTTCTTTTAGAGAGAATTAATCCTAGGTACCTCTCTGAATTCATGACCGGCCCCAGCGATAACCCTACAATCATGAATGATATGATGAGGCTGGTATCCTGAGAAACACTGAATGATTCGAGTATAGTGTACGTAAATAGACCCAGAATAAATAGAAATATGGGGATTGCTACTCTTCTGAAGAAGATATAGTAACCAAACATCTGGTCAAAGGCCGGATTTGAAATTGCTTTATCGACGATGTTATCATCATCCCCGGAAGGCATTGTAACTCACTAACCATTAATCAGCAGAGACATGAGGCCGATGAAGGCCATTCCTACGGGGATAGTATACCAAATTGCTTTGATTGGCTTAGAAGAGTTGTCGATTAGTTCCTTTTTTCCTGAGTTCTGATCCGTTACCAATAAGGTCCTCTCAGCTTGGCTGTATAGCTCCTTGAATTCAGACTCGTTACGAGCTAGGAATATTAAGAAATAAAGGCCCAGTGCGATTGTCCCACTTCCAGTACCCTGGATGACCCTACCGAGAACTTCAGTGGTGCCAGCTTCGAGAATAGCTTCCCCAATCATTATTTGCGCTATTCCTAGGATAAACCAAGTAAGTGAGTCTCTTCTCGCCATGATACTAAGAGGCTGTTGGGACTATTGAACATGACCCCTGTAAGTTCAGGCAATTAGTCGGCTCTGCCCCTAGGCCTAGTATCCCAGATAGCCCATGTTCCCCTAGCTGAAGCGATACTTGCACCTTCTTTTGTTACGAGGGAGCCTTCAACATGGGCTAAATTTCTTCCTATTCTTACTACCTCTGCAGTTGAAACTAATCGGTCTCCTTCCTTTGCAGGATTGAGATAGGAAATATCTAGCTGTGCTGTTGCGCACCACTGATCCTTGGAAATTATGGAAACAAGAGTTCCCCCCATAGCAGTATCCAACAAAGTAGCATGAATTCCCCCGTGAGCCACCCCTCCCATGTTTAGATGCATCTCTCCAACAGTTAGTTCCACCACACATGATCCCTGAGTGAAATCCGTGATTACAATGCCGAGTGATTCTGCGAGATTATTTAATCGTGGAATGTTGTAATCTCCGCCCATTACGAAGCCTCCCCTGTCTGGACAGACCAAAGTCTAGCATAAAGGCCGTCTTTCGATATCAGCTCGTCATGACTGCCCATCTCGGTAATCATGCCCCCCTCCATAACAGCTATTTTGTCCGCCTTCCTTACAGTCGATAGCCTGTGTGCTATTATCAGTGTCGTCCTATCTACTGATATCCTCTCTATTGAACGTTGTAATGCAGCCTCAGTTTCATTATCTACGTTGCTAGTTGCCTCATCTAGAACCAATACCGGTGCATCCTTCAGTACCGCCCTGGCTATTGCAATCCTCTGCCTCTGGCCACCTGATAGGCGGTGTCCATCTTCACCTATATTTGTCTCCCAGCCGTCAGGTAGTTCTTCAATGAAGCTTATTGCTTCTGCAACAGTAGCAGCCTTGGTGATTTCCTCAATCGAAGCTTCGGGATTACCATAGAGAATGTTTTCCTTTACTGAACCTGGGAATAGTGTTGTTGTCTGACTAACGAGCGATATGGCACCTCTCAGAGAGTCGAGTTTGAGATCTCTTACATCGCATCCGTCTAGCTCTACGACACCTCTGTCGGGATCATGGAATCGTAACAACAGTCTAACTAGTGTCGTCTTCCCAGAACCGGTGGCCCCTACTAAGCCAAACGTTTTCCCAGCGGGAACTTCGAGTTCTATTCCTTTCAGGATTCCCGACCTCCCGGGGTAATCGAACTTGATTCCATCGAATTTTATTTCACCATTGACTTTACCTAGTCTAGTTTCCCCCTCAACTACACCAACCTCAGTATCTAGTAAATCAAGAACACGCGTTGTCGAGGCTAGTGCTCTTTGATAGAGGTCAAATGTCTCGCCCAATCGAGTAAGTGGCCATAGAAGACGTTGTGTGATGAAAACTATTACTGAATACTCGCCAAGTCCTATTCTTCCGTCTAAAGCATACTTGCCTCCGACTAACAAGTTTGCCGTGAATGCGAATAAAATTGCCATCCTAATCAATGGGACAAAAGAAGCTGATAGTCGGATCGCGGATCTGTTCGCGTTTCTATAAGACTCTGAAGCCTCCTTGACTCTCTCGACCTCTCTAGTCTCTGCAGTGAATGACTTGATAGTGGTAATTCCATGTAGATTATTATTCAGAATAGAGTTCAAATCTGCTACCTCCTTTCTTACCTCGGCATACCTAACTCCAATTCTTCTTTGATAGAGAAAAGAGCCCGCAACAATTATTGGAATCGGTAAAATAGCCAATATTGCAACCTCTGGAGCAAGAATAAACATTATTCCGCTGACTACAATAACTGTTGTCCCCACTTGCAATAGATCGTTGGCTCCGTGATCAAGGAATCGCTCCAGCTGGTTTACATCGTCATTCATTATCGACATCAGGTTTCCAGTGCTTTGCTCAGAGAACCATTGCATCTCTAGGTCCTGAATGTGACTATACGTTCGCATTCTTAGTTCGTGTTGAGATGTCTGGGCAAGGTTCCTCCACAGTACGCCATAGAAGTACTGGAAAAGGGACTCAAGAACCCATACCATTACGGTAATAACTGCAAGAATTTGTAACTGCATCCACGGGTCCGTATAGCCAAAATCTGCTAGGAAGGACTTTTCCTGCTGGTGTACTACATCTATTGCCATCCCAATTAGAACCGGTGGTGCCAAGTCCCACATCCTGTTCAGAATTGAGCAAATAGAAGCCAGTACTATTGTCCCTCTATGGTGGCTCATCTGAGTAGCTAGTCTAGAAAGGGGGTGCCTGTGCTTGGACATGATTCTCGCTTGCACTGAGTGGTTTCAATGCTACCTCCGAAATGATTCAGCTTTTTTCCTTCTCACCAATGACTATCAGAGTTCCGCCCCATTCATCATTCTCACCTGCAATGAGATTCTCAACATTTCTCAAACCAGATTTCTCGAATCCCTCGATCCATGCACCAGTTGAAAGTGAAGTCATGTGTACTCCGAGTTTTTCAGGCCAGTCAATACTTTGCTCATTCTCAAGATAGTGGTCAATACCAACTACCACACAACCTCCAGGCTTGAGCCAGTTTTCAATTATTAAGTCGAGAAAGGAAAAGGGCATATCTAGGTAGTATAGGAATTCCATACTGATTACCAAGTCAAATTTCTCTTGTGGCGTCCAATTGGGAAGAGAACCAACAAAATATTTGCCTTCAGGGTCGATTAATCGAGCCTTTCTAATCATTGACTCCGAGCCATCAACGCCACAAGAGAAAGAACATTCCGGAAGATTTGCCAGTCTACGAACCGCCCAACCATTTCCACATCCCACATCGATTGATTTGAATGGGTTATTGATCCTCTTAATCGCGGCACTTATCATCACTTCGACGCTATGAGAGTGGCCCAACTCCATACCCTCGTCTTTTCCGATATCAGCCCAATTGCTGAAAAGTTCAACTGCTGAAAGTCTTGTCATAATTGTCAATTATCCGAGAGCTTATCCGATACTATTCTTCCGCTATCCATCCTGATTACACGAGATGCGAAGCGTGTTAGACTTTCATCGTGTGAAACCATGATAGTAGTCATTTCCTCTGCTACGCATGCTTGCATCAATACTTCCATAACTTTGTTAGAAGTCTCAGAATCTAAGTTCCCTGTCAGCTCATCTCCGAGTAGTAATTTCGGACTTTTAGCGAGACTTCGGGCTATTGCAACTCTTTGCTGTTGCCCGCCACTAATCTCTGCTGGAAACCTATCCCTTTCGTCTTCAAGACCTACTAATCTCAGCAGTTCCAAGGCTCTATCCTTGTCCCTTCTACCTGATACTTCCTGTATTAGTAAAATATTCTC
>MDSZ01242190.1_pt1 | contig 60526 bp, 51 predicted proteins | sample 811201 | NCBI WGS metagenome assembly MDSZ01 (sample SAMN05326647, study PRJNA326480) | marine metagenome | isolation source: seawater | place: Indian Ocean: North | collected 2010
TACATGCACGTTCCGCCAAGCTGACTAAAATATCCAGTTCGCTAATACCATCAGCGCATTGCTGCAGGGGCTGTAGCTGCTTAGCTAATTGTTCAACTAATGCTTCATATAGGGCTTTTTCTCTACTTAAGGCGCGGCTTTTGCTACTTAATGCTTTGTCCTCAAATGCCTTCAGCTCAGGGGTGATAAATCGCTCGGCATTTTTAAGTGTTTGGCGTCGAATATATTCCACTGGTGCATCGGCAGACTGAATGCGACTAATTTCAATATAATAGCCGTGTACGCGGTTGTAACCTACTTTTAAAGTTGATAGACCAGTGCGTTCTCGCTCTTGGGTTTCCAGATCCAATAGGAACTGGCCTGCATTTTCACTTAAGCCGCGTAGCTCGTCCAATTCGTCGTCGTAACCTTCTGCAATTACCCCACCATCACGAATCACCACGGGTGGGTTCTCGACTATCGCTTGTTTGAGTAATAAGGCTAGTTCTGGAAATTCACTAATTTGCTGACTAAGTTGGTGGCTTAGGTTCGTTGCCGTTTCTTGTAATAGGGATTGTATAGCTGGCAAACTAGCCAAACTGGATGCTAAACGCGAAAGGTCTCTTGGGCGAGCTGAACCAAGAGCTATCCTAGAAATAATGCGCTCCATATCCCCAATAGGCCGCATAGCCTGTTGCAGGTCATCATAGCTGTCGCTGCCAACCAGATTAGCAATCAAGTCTTGGCGAGCTTGTAAGCGAGCCAGATCGCGCAGTGGGTTATTAAGCCAACGTTTAAGTAAGCGTCCCCCCATGGCAGTAACGGTTGTATCCATTACTTGCGCTAGCGTATGTTGATAACCACCTTGAAGATTACGGTCTATTTCAAGATTTTTGCGACTTGGGCCATCCAGAATCAAGGTCTCTTGGGCCTGCTCAACTTGCATGCTACGTAGATGAGGAAGTTCACCACGTTGGGTTTCTTTCGCATAGTTAAGCAAACAACCAGCGGCAGCAACTGCCGCTGGCATATGGTCACAGCCAAAGCCTGCCAGGTCACGGGTGTTAAATTGTTGGCACAATAGACGTTCGGCGGTATCGAGGGCAAAATTCCAAGGTGCTTGGGGGCGATGACATGGCCACTCATTTAATAAGTCGATAATTTGGCTGGACTCATCATATAACAGTTCGGCTGGACGCAGGCGTTGTAGTAAGGTCTGCAAGTCGTCCGTGGTGCCCGCTTGGCTGAGGCGAAAGCGACCGCTACTCATATCTAATGCGGCAACACCATAAGTATCACCTAAATGACATACTGCACATAGGAGGCTATCTTGGGCAGCATCCAGTAATGCCTCATCAGTTAGAGTGCCTGGCGTAACGACACGCACAACTTTGCGTTCTACTGGACCTTTAGTGGTTGCGGGATCACCAATTTGTTCGGCAATAGCAACGGCTTTGCCAGCACTAACAATTTTCGCTATATAGCCTTCGGCAGCATGGTAAGGTATTCCAGCCATAGGAATAGGCTCGCCAGCTGATTGGCCTCTTGCAGTTAAGGAAATATCCAGCAATTCAGAAGCTAGTCTAGCATCATCATAGAACAGCTCGTAAAAATCCCCCATTCGATAGAATACCAAGTCATGTGGGTATTCACTTTTTATGCGCAGATATTGCTGCATCATTGGGGTATGTGCTGAGGCCATGGGTGCTTATTTTATAGCTATATAATTGATCACTATTTTAGTACACTAGCCAGATTATAGCGACTGCTGTAAGAAGATTGCTGTGGTTTAATACCAGATCTTGGGTTTGCTGTTATTAGATAAATATCGCTATATATTTGCTTAGCAAGATTTAACTAAATTGCGTGAATAAGACAATGCCGCCGACGGCCAACAAACAATAAAGAAATACTTTCCCAAGGGAAAACTTTCGAGAAGACCAGTCGATACGGTCTTCTCGATTAGTTTGTCTTGATGAAGCTCTAAAACGCCCTAAATAAAAGAATATAGCTAGGGATATTATCGATATACCACCAAAAATAAGGGTATTGGCATCCATTAACGGCTTCTCAATTTAGCCAATAAGCGTAGCATTTCAAGGTACAGCCATATCAAGGTAACCATAAGCGAGAATGCACCAAACCATTCCATATATTTTGGTGCTCCCATTTCGGATCCCTGTTCTATAAAGTCAAAATCCAAAACCAGATTTAGGGCCGCTATAGCGACTACAAACAGGCTAAAGCCAATACCAAACAGGCCGTTAGAATGGATAAAACCAATACCCCCAGAGCCGAACATATTCATTAACATGCTGACAAGATAAAGTAGGGCGATACCCATGGTGGCCGAGGTAACCATCAAACGAAAGTTCTCTGTGGGCTTCACAATACCTGTTTTATATAAGAACAACAGGGATGCAAGGGTGCCCAAGGTTAACCCGACTGCTTGTATCACAATGCCTGGATACTGGGCTTCAAAAATGGCAGAAATGGCACCTATAAATAAACCTTCTGCGATAGCATATAGGGGTGCAGTGATCCCAGACCATTGTTTCTTAAAGATAGTCACAAGAGCTAATATAAAGCCGACGATAGCACCACCCATGGCTATAGGCATAACGCTTTCAGGGCTGCCAGAAGCGAAGAACATTGACCATGTATAGAAAGCCGATATTACTACTAGCATGAGTAGTATACCGGTTTTATTAACGGTGCCATCAAGGGTCATGGTTGCTGCTGGGGAATGTGAACTAAAAGTTGCATCCTTGGCACTATCTGAGAAGGTCTGGGCATTCAAAGAAGGGTTCCCTGAACGACCAAACATATTTAACGCCTTATGATCAGACATAAAAAATACCTGTATTTGAAGTAATAAATATTTTGAAATAAACAATTAACGGCTAAGTACACATAATAACAAATGTCATTTAGCGCGTAATGCCAAATAGTCTAGTTCAAGAATATATCATCGGCTCAAGTAATTATAGTATTGAGCTCAATTTCAAAGGCTTTATTCTTGTCTACAAGGTGCTATTTTTGCGCCATAGATAAAGTGCTTTGAATAGCTTGTTGCCATTGACCATATAGACGTGATGCTTCAGTTTTATCCAACTGCGGTTGGAACTGATGCTGAATTTGCCATTGGCGACTAAATGTTTCCATAGAGTCGTAGATGCCAGCTTGTTGGCCAGCTAGCCATGCGGCACCAATAATGGTCGATTCAATATTTTGTGGGCGGTCGACTGTCGTGCCCAAAATATCGGCAAGAAATTGCATGGTCCAATCACTTTGCACCATGCCACCATCAACTCGTAAGCGAGTATGTTGCATTAAATTTGGGCAATCAGCCTGCATGGCCTGCAATAAATCCCGTGTTTGATAAGCCACGGATTGCAGGGCAGCACGAGCAAACTCTGCTGGCCCTGAATTGCGGGTAAGACCATAGATAGCGCCGCGGCAATCAGGTGCCCAGTAAGGCGCCCCGAGGCCAGTAAAAGCCGGCACCATAATCAGTTCTTGTTCGGTGTCAGCGGCTTCTGCTAAGGCCCCAGATTGGCTAGCATCATCAATGATTTTTAAACCGTCGCGCAACCACTGCACCACAGCGCCGGCAATAAATATTGAGCCTTCCAAGGCATAGGTGGTTTGGCCGTTGATGCGATAGGCAATAGTGCTAAGCATTCGCTGATTGGAATTAACTCGCTCTTGACCAGTATTGAGTAGGGCAAAACAGCCCGTACCATAGGTTGATTTCATCATCCCTGGTTCAAAGCAAGCTTGACCAATGGTGGCTGCTTGTTGATCGCCAGCAACCCCTAAAATGGGAATTGACTGACCAAATAAACTGGCCTCTGTAAAACCAAATTCAGCATTGCAATCCAATACTTCAGGTAACATATTTTGTGGGATATTCAATAGCTCACAAAGTTCTTCGCTCCAAATATTTTGATTGATATCAAACAACATGGTGCGTGCCGCGTTGGTGGCATCGGTGACATGGCGTTGGCCGCCAGTAAGCCGCCAGATTAAATAGCTATCAATTGTGCCAAAAGCTAATTTTCCTTGCTCTGCTTGGCGCCTAGCACCGTCAACATTATCCAGTATCCATTGCACTTTGGTTGATGAAAAATAGGGGTCTAATAATAGTCCTGTGGTGTTTTGTACCAATTTCTCATGGTTTTGTTGTTTTAAGGCTTGGCAAATATCACTTGTACGACGATCTTGCCAGACAATAGCTGGGTATACCGCTTTGCCTGTTGCCTTATCCCAAACGATGGTTGTTTCACGTTGATTAGTGATACCAATAGCGGCAATATTCACTGCTGCTGGTAGTTGGGAAAGTGCCTGTTGGCAAGTATCCATAACGGTCTGCCAAATTTCTTCGGGGTCGTGTTCGACCCAGCCCGACTTTGGGAGATATTGGGTAAATTCTTGTTGCGCCTTGGCTATAGGCTGCATATTTTTATCGAATACGATGGCGCGAGTTGAAGTGGTGCCCTGATCGATGGCTAGAATGGCTTGCATATGCCTTATTCCTCATTCTTCTGCATTATTCTTATTAGAAGCAATAAATTTTATTTTTCTTATGGATATTGTAAGCGTTAGTTATCCATCATAACAAGCAAAGTTTGGTAGATAAAATGGTTGCTTCTTACAGCCGATTATTATTCCTTTTTGGGAGTTACAACTGTGGCCAAGGTTCAATATAATGTTTGTAGATTAGAGGAGAATATAGTGTCTAAAGTTTCTGCCCTTTGTCAGCAGTTAGCTGCATTGTTAGGCCAACAAAACTTGGTTGTAGCAACTGCTGAATCTTGCACTGGTGGAGAGATTGGTGCCCGCTTTACTGATTTGCCTGGCAGTTCAGCTTGGTTTAATGGTGGCATTATTAGTTATACCAATGCGGCTAAGTCTAAGTTGCTGAATGTTTCTGCAGATAGCATAAAGGAGCAAGGCGCAGTTAGCGAAAAAGTGGTTGTACAAATGGCGCTTGGCGCTTGCGAAAAGTTAGATGCTGATCTGGCAGTAGCGGTCAGTGGTGTTGCCGGCCCAACTGGTGGCAGTGCGGAAAAACCGGTAGGTACGGTCTGGATAGCTTGGGCTTGGCAAGATAAAAGGCGGGGTGCGACTAGTCGTTTATTTCAGTTTGCCGGTGATCGTGACACGATCCGCAAGGCGACAGTGGAAGAGGCTATAAGTGGACTCATTCAGCAATTAACACCGGCATTAGCCAGTGTAGATAAGCCGGTGCCAAAGGAAAATTAAAAGAAACCACTTGCACTTTCTAAAAATTATGTTTTAATACTGTACAAATAACCAGTAACTGTATATGTAACCAGTTATTGAGATTAATACCATACGAGGCAATACCCATGGATGCAAACAAGCAAAAAGCACTTGATGCTGCACTAAGTCAAATTGAACGCCAATTCGGTAAAGGCGCTGTGATGCGCATGGGCGATCAACCCCGAGAAGTTATTCCAGCAGTATCAACAGGTTCATTGGGCTTAGATATAGCACTGGGTATTGGTGGTTTACCATTTGGCCGTATCTGTGAAATCTATGGCCCAGAGTCATCGGGTAAAACAACCTTAACCCTACAGGTTGTCGCAGAAGCGCAAAAAGCGGGTAAAACCTGTGCCTTCGTAGATGCCGAGCATGCTCTTGACCCTATTTATGCAGAAAAGCTAGGTGTAAACGTAGATGAGCTATTAGTCAGCCAGCCAGACACAGGCGAACAAGCCCTTGAGATAGTCGATATGCTGGTGCGTTCCAACGCCGTTGATGTAATTATTGTTGACTCAGTAGCTGCCCTGACACCAAAAGCCGAGATAGAAGGTGAGATGGGTGATTCTCATGTTGGCTTGCAAGCGCGTTTGTTGTCACAGGCTATGCGTAAAATTACTGGTAATATCAAAGCAGCGAACTGCTTAGTGGTATTTATTAACCAAATTCGTATGAAAATTGGGGTTATGTTTGGCAGCCCAGAAACCACTACTGGTGGTAATGCCCTGAAGTTCTATTCTTCAGTACGTTTGGATATACGTCGCATCGGTGCGGTCAAAAGTGGTGATGAGGTAGTTGGTAATGAAACCCGCGTTAAAGTGGTTAAAAACAAAGTATCGCCACCCTTCAAACAGGCAGAATTCCAGATTCTTTACGGCAAAGGTATATACCGCATGGGCGAAATTATTGACCTAGGTGTGAAGCAGGGCTTAGTCGATAAGGCTGGCGCTTGGTATGCCTATAAAGGGGATAAAATTGGTCAGGGTAAGGCTAATGCATCCCAATACCTACTAGATAACCCTGCTGTAGCAGAGGAAATTGAAGGCCAAATTCGCACTGCGCTGCTAAATTTGCCGCAGGCAGAAGAAGCTGAAACCGATGATAAGGTGACGCCTTTAACTTTCTAATTCACAAGCTCATTGTGAATATAGTTGGAGCAGATTATGTTGGAGTCCAATATAACATTGCCGGCCACTGAGTCGGAAGTATTGGACGCCAATGGTCTTACGGACAAGCAGTTGCTAGCCCAGGCTCGTGATAAGGCTATTATGCTATTAGCTAGGCGCGAGCATTCACGTGTGCAACTAGCATACAAACTTAATACCTATCGTGATTGTGTAGATATTGAAGCTTTGTTGGATGACTTAGCTGATTTAGACCTGCAAAGCGATAGGCGTTATGCAGGTATGCTAGTGCGTAGTAAATCCCAAGCAGGTTATGGTTTGGCGCGCATACGCCAATGGGCAAAACAGTATGGACTAAGTAGTGAAGATCTCGCCTTGGCAATCGAAGAAGAGGATCATGATTGGTTTGCCGCTGCTTTGCGCCAACGGCAAAAGCACTTCGGTATGCTACCACCGGGAACTATACAGGATAAGGCGAAACAGATGCGTTATCTTTATAATCGGGGGTTTTCCCAAGACCAAATCCAGTATGCTGTTGATGCAGCGTCTGAATTGACTGGAGATTAGCTTAAAATTTTTAATGACATCTATAGTAAATCAATACTTCCACTACGCTTAGTTATTACATTGGTATTCTCGTACCCTTCTTTTTGGCAAAAAATAGCCTAAAATCCCCAAAAATAGACCAAATTAAAGCCTGTTCTATCGCTTGAAAGGTGCTTCTCGTTATATACTTACGCTTTTGTATTTTTTGACTTGGCTATATGCTCGTTGCTGGGCACAGTAAGGCCAACTTTATTGCTAATAAGCGAGAATCAGAATGAAAAGTGCCGAAATAAGACAGGCGTTCCTTGATTACTTTAATAAACAGGGACATGAGGTAGTTCGAAGTAGCTCCTTGGTTCCAGGTAATGACGCGACCCTGTTGTTCACCAATGCCGGCATGGTGCAATTTAAAGATGTATTTTTAGGGGACGAAAACCGTGCCTATAAACGCGCTGTTACTTCCCAGCGCTGTGTGCGTGCTGGTGGTAAACACAACGATTTAGAAAACGTTGGTTATACTGCTCGCCATCATACTTTCTTTGAAATGATGGGTAACTTCAGCTTTGGTGATTATTTTAAAACCGATGCCATTAAGTTTGCTTGGCATTTCCTTACTGATGTTCTGGGTTTGCCCGAGGAAAAACTTTGGGTGACCGTCCATCATTCTGATGCTGAGGCAGAACAGATTTGGTTTGAAGAGATTGGCATTAGTAAAGAGCGCTTTTCTCGACTTGACGAAGATAATTTCTGGTCTATGGGTGATACTGGTCCATGTGGTCCTTGTTCAGAAATATTTTATGACCATGGAGAAGAGATTTGGGGTGGGCCTCCAGGTTCGCCAGAAGAGGATGGTGATCGCTATATAGAGATCTGGAATATGGTATTTATGCAGTATAACCGTGCCCCAGATGGAACAATGACACCATTACCCAAGCAGTCTATTGATACAGGTATGGGCTTAGAGCGTTTGGCTGCTGTGCTCCAGGGCGTACACTCGAATTATGAAATTGATATGTTTCAGAATCTGTTGTCAGCAACAGCTAAAGTTGTTGGCACAGAGGATTTAGAGAACAAATCCTTAAGGGTTATTGCTGACCATATTCGCTCCGTATCTTTCTTAATCGTTGATGGTGTGCAGCCCTCAAACGAAGGTCGCGGTTATGTATTGCGCCGCATAATGCGTCGTGCCATTCGTCATGGCAATAAGATGGGTGCGGTTGATAGCTTTTTGCATAAGTTAGTAGCCCCTCTGGTTGTTGAAATGGGTGAAGCCTATCCCGAGTTGACTGAAGCACAAGCACGGGTAGAAAAGACCATCCTTAAGGAAGAGCAACAGTTTGCCAAAACCCTTGATCAGGGGATGCGGATTTTAGAAGCGGATTTGCAAAAACTTAAAGGTAATCAGATCCCTGGCGCGACGATTTTTAAACTCTATGATACCTATGGCTTCCCTGTTGATTTAACCGGTGATATTGCCCGTGAACGTGATCTTGAGTTAGATATGGCAGGCTTTGAAGCGGCCATGGAAGAACAACGTCAACGGGCACGCAGTGCTAACGCTTTTGCTGTTGACTATAGTCAGTCACTTAATCTTGAAGGTGAAACCCAGTTTAATGGTTATTCTTCCTTGACCGATAACAGTGAAGTATTAGCGGTGTTACAGGATGGTGAAGAAGTCTCTGAAGCTATTACCGGTAGTCAGGTGCAAGTGGTGTTAGCCAACACAGCTTTTTATGCTGAATCAGGTGGTCAAGTTGGTGATCAAGGTGCCATTACTTGGCAAGGCGGTAAGATGTTGGTTACCGATACCCAGAAGCAAGGCGGCCACTTTGTACACACTGGTGAGATTACTGAAGGGAACTTGGTGAAAGGTTTGGCAGTGACTACTCATGTTGATGCAGCCATGCGTAAGGCATCAGCGGTAAATCACTCGGCCACACACCTTTTACACGAAGTACTAAGACAAGTCTTAGGCGACCATATTACTCAGAAGGGTTCTCTTGTAGACCCAGAACGTTTGCGTTTTGACTTCTCCCATAGTGAGCCGGTTTCTGCTGCGGAAATAGCTGAGGTAGAGGCTCGCGTTAATGCTGAGATTAGAAGTAATACAGCCGTTCAATCGGCCACTATGGATTTAGATGAGGCTAAGCAAGCCGGCGCTATGGCCTTATTTGGTGAAAAATATGGCGAAGAAGTGCGGGTTATTACCATGGGTACGGAGAGCAATGATAAGCCTTTCTCTCTCGAGCTTTGTGGTGGTACCCATGTCGAACGCACGGGTGATCTAGGTGCTTTTGCTATTGTTGCTGAATCGGGAATTGCCGCTGGGGTACGACGCATAGAAGCTTTGACGGGTGCAGCTGCCTCCGCTTGGTTATCAGGCAACAGTCAAACGGTTAGTAGCTTGGCCAATATGGTGAAATCTGGTCGTGAGCAGATTACTGACAAGGTGCAAGGCTTATTAGACCGCAATCGTCAGCTAGAGCGTGAACTAGAGCAGTTAAAGGTCAAACTTGCTGCCTCACAGGGTGCCGAGTTGGTTGAACAGGCAGAAGAGATCAATGGCGTGAAGGTATTGATTACTGAATTGCAGGGTGTTGAGCCGAAAGCTCTGCGCGATACCATGGATCAATTACGCAATAAATTAGGCTCAGGCGTCGTTTTGTTAGCCGTAAAGACCGGCGATAAAGCAAGTATTGTGGCTGGTGTTAGTAAAGATATGGCAGGCCGTGTTAAAGCCGGTGATCTGATTCGTTTTACTGCTGGGCAGATGAATGGTAAAGGTGGTGGTCGGCCTGATATGGCCCAAGGTGGTGGTGAAGCAGCCATGTTAGCCACGGCTCTTGAGAGCGTGAAGCCTTGGTTGCAGGAAAATCTAACCTGATTTCATAAAATTAGTTATTAGTTAAGGTAAGTTAAACCTATGGCATTGTATGTGCAAAAATACGGTGGTACTTCTGTTGGTTCGATAGAGCGCATCAGGGGTGTGGCTGAAAAGGTAAAAGGGTTTCGTGATAACGGCCATGATGTCGTTGTCGTTGTGTCTGCAATGAGTGGTGAAACCAATCGCTTGATTGGTTTAGCTGGCGAAATACAAACGCAACCAGACCCTCGGGAAATGGATGTTCTGGTTTCCACTGGTGAACAGGTAACCATAGCTTTGCTGTGTATGGCCTTAAAAGAAAGTGGGTGTGACGCTCGTTCTTATACTGGTGGTCAGGTAAAAATTCGCACTGATTCTTCCCATATGAAAGCCCGTATTCAAGAAATTGATGTGGATAATATGCGCGCTGACTTGAAACAAGGTCGGGTTGTGGTTGTGGCTGGTTTTCAGGGTGTCGATGAGCAAGGTAATATTACTACTCTGGGGCGCGGTGGATCTGACACCACAGGTGTGGCTCTGGCAGCTGCATTAAACGCTGATGAATGCCAAATTTATACAGATGTTGATGGCGTATATACAACTGACCCAAGGGTAGTAGAAGGCGCGCAACGTCTTGATGAAATTACCTTTGAAGAAATGTTAGAAATGGCAAGCCTTGGTTCCAAGGTTCTGCAAATACGAGCAGTTGAGTTTGCTGGTAAATACAATGTACCACTACGTGTGCTGCACAGTTCTCAGGAAGGTCCTGGAACATTGATTAATATCGAGAGTGATAAAAAAATGGAACAACCTGTAATTTCTGGAATTGCCTTTAACCGCGATGAAGCTAAGCTAACCATTACTGGTGTGCCTGATATTCCTGGTGTAGCCTCAAAGATACTGTCCCCAATAAGTGCAGCGAATATTGAAGTGGATATGATCCTACAAAATATTGGTGCTGGTGGGCTAACAGATTTTACCTTTACTGTGCATCGCAATGATTATGCTAAGGCCAAAGCAGTGTTAGATAAAACTGCCAATTTATTGGGAGCTAATGGCACTGATGGTGCTGATAATATTGTTAAGGTATCTATTGTGGGTGTCGGTATGCGTTCCCATGCCGGTGTTGCTAGCACCATGTTTGATTGCCTTGCAGAGGAAAATATTAATATTCAGATGATCTCGACCTCGGAAATTAAGGTCTCTGTTGTGATTGCTGAAAAGTATCTTGAATTAGCAGTAAGGGCATTGCATTCAACCTTTAATTTGGATAAAGAAGCAGTTGAAGAATCCATATAAAATGCTATCATCATCTGTCCCTCTATAACAAACTGTTATAGGGCGGCAAAATTATAAATCGCCACGAAAGCAAAATACGGGAAAGCGCGTTTCTTTAGCGGATTAAAGCGCCTATAACTAAAAAAGGAGTTCCCATTATGTTAATTCTTACACGACGTGTAGGTGAGACGTTGATGGTCGGTGACGAGGTCACTGTCACTGTGTTGGGAGTAAAGGGTAATCAGGTTCGCATAGGGGTAAATGCTCCGCAAGACGTGGCTGTTCACCGCGAAGAAATTTATCAACGGATTCAAAACGAAAACGCCAAACAAGACGCTGAAGAATAAGTTGTAAAAAAGCGTAATTCATTGAAAATAACGCTTTTATTTGCCTAAAGCTTAAGGTAATATACGCGCTCTTTCGGAGAGGTGGGTGAGTGGCTGAAACCAGTTCCCTGCTAAGGAACCGTACCAATATACTGGTACCGAGGGTTCGAATCCCTCCCTCTCCGCCATTGCGCGCCCGTAGCTCAGCTGGATAGAGTACCTGGCTACGAACCAGGCGGTCAGAGGTTCGAATCCTCTCGGGCGCGCCACATTTTAGATAAACCCTTTGCTTTGCAAGGGGTTTTTCGTTTATAGGGCTTTAACTCTGTTGACACATCTGCTTTCCAAAAGATAGAAATGGATTTTTGCAGGAGCTAGTTTTACAAATCTTGTTTGCTACATCCAATAATTTCTCCAGTTCGGGTGCGGTTTCGTGTGTTGTTTTGTGTCCATTACGATGACTTCATCACACTTTATATTTTCTTTTGTAATAAATCCTAAACGAAATATTCAACCAAAGGTGTGCTTAATATCGTAAAACCTAATCTAGGTTGGCTAGCATCTGACATGTTGCAAGCGCTGGTGTTGATAATTACTTACTAGATTGCCACTGTATTGAAGTTGTGCTAGAACTCAGCTTTGCATACCAATTCATAATGCAAACATAAAACCGAAGATCGGAAGATCGTATAAACTAAAAATTGATAAAAAACCTTTTGCAAGTGAATTTAAATATTGATATTGTGTTTTGCATTCGTATTCAAATAATTTTTTCGTCTTTGCAAGCGTATGCATAGTTTTTAGAAAATTCAAACAACATAGAAGACACGTTCATGGCAGAAATTCAGTTAAAAAATATCACCAAAATTTGGGGTGACTTTGTAGCTGTACAAAATTTTGATACCACCATCAGAGATCAAGAATTCTTGGTGCTTTTAGGACCTTCAGGTTGTGGTAAGACAACAACGATGCGCATGATTGCAGGTCTTGAAGATCCTACTTCTGGGGATATTCTGATTAATGGCAATCGTGTTAATGATCTAGAGCCTAAAGATCGTGATGTGGCCATGGTGTTTCAGTCATACGCCTTATATCCAAATATGACGGTTTATGACAATATTCGTTTTCCATTAAAAATTCGTAAAGTCCCAACGGAGCAGCATCATGAGCAGGTTATGAAAGCTGCAGTCATGGTTGAACTGGAAGAATTTTTGCATCGTAAACCAGCAGAATTGTCTGGTGGTCAGCGCCAGCGTGTGGCTTTGGCACGCGCCATTGTGCGACGTCCTCAGGTCTTCTTGATGGATGAGCCTCTGTCAAATTTGGACGCTAAGTTACGCGTTTCTACTCGTGCTCAAATTAAGAATCTATCCCATGAGCTCAAGGTCACCACTATCTATGTGACTCATGATCAAGTTGAGGCTATGACTTTAGCAGATCGTGTAATTGTTATGAAAAACGGTGAAGTTCAGCAGATGGGTACGCCAAAAGACATTTATAACACTCCTGCTAACACCTTTGTGGCTAGTTTTATAGGCTCACCGGCCATGAACTTGATTGAGGGTGTGGTTGAAGATGGTGTGTTTAAGGCTGGCGGTGTTGCTATTGCCGGTATCGCTGCTAAAGATGGTGACTACACCATTGGTTTTCGCGCCGAAGACGCCAGTGTGGTGGATGCCGGTGGAGAAATCAGTGGCCAAATTTATTCCCTTGAACTATTGGGGGATGCAACCACTGTGTCACTTCGCATTGAAGGTAATTTGGTTACGGTTAAAGCTGACAAAGAATACAACGCCAAAATTGGTGATCTGGTTAATTTCTCTGCGCCCATGCGTATATGTCATCTTTTTGATAAAGCCTCTGGGCGACGAGTCAAACTATAAAGTTTTTAAAAGTCACCTATCGTTGTGATAGGGGGCAGTTAGTTCCTAAAAATAACGGAGAAACTCAATGCAAGCAAAAACAATTAAAAATCTCGCATTAGCTAGTGCTTTGACACTTGCCAGTTCAGGTGCTTTTGCAGCCTGTTCGTTTAATAATGATGTACAGTTAAAGTCACTTAGTTCCGGTTTTGATGCCTGGAAGGCAGTTACTGGTGCTATGGCTGAGTGTGGTAATTTTACTCCAACTTTAGATAATGACTTTAAAGAAAAGCAGCCTGATGCTTTTGCAGCCAAGCCGGCTTTATATCAGATTGGTGGTGTAAATAACGCTACTTTGGTGCCACTATTGAATGCTGATACTGTTCGCGCCTTGGATGATTTAGTAGCCAAGTACGGTTCTCACCTGCAACCAAGTCAGCTAATCAAAATTGATGGCAAGATCATGGCTGTGGCGATGATGGTGAATAATCAGCACTTGATGTATCGCCATGATATTCTCGCTGATTTGGGCATTGCTGAACCTAAGACCTATCAAGATGTATTAGCAGCAGCTGCAAAGATTAAGGCTGCAGGTGTCGTTGATTATCCATTGGGCGGTACATACATGACAGGTTGGAACTTAGGTGAAGAGTTCGTCAATATGCACTTAGGCTTTGGCGGTAGTTTGATTGGTTCTGGTAACCAGCCTGCTATTGACAATGCTCAAGGAATTGCAACCTTAGAAATGATGAAATCCTTGACTGCTTACATGGATCCAGAATTCCTCGTTTCTGATTCTACTTATGTCCAGAAGCAATTTCAGTCTGGAAAGATTGCGATGGCTAATCTTTGGGCGTCTCGTGCGGCTGCTATGAACAACGCAGAAGAAAGCCAGGTTGTTGGTATGGTTAAAATGGCCTCTGCCCCAGTGATCTCTGAAACGGGTATTCCTGCATCCACTTTATGGTGGGACGGTATCGTTATCGCCTCCAATATTTCTGATGCTGAAGCGGAAGCAGCTTTTAAGGTAGTGATGGAAGGCTTGGATACAGAAATGGTTAAAGCTAACAATGATAAGGCTGTTTGGTTAATATCTGGCTACCAGCCAAGTGCTGCTGCTGAAGGCGCTATTGCTACTGCAATGAATGGTGCAAAGCCATATGCTGCTGGTGGCCCAGAAGGTATTATGCACGGCGTTCTGGGTAGTGGTCTCGCCGATTACCTGACTGGTAAGAAAGATGCCGCCACTACACTTGCAGACATTGAAGCTGCATACACTAGCAAAGCTAAAGAAGCTGGTTACCTATAAGTTCCTGGTTTAGGAATTTAAGCCTAGGGCTGTCCAACTGGTCTTGTATCGGGGTGGACAGCCCAACAAATTTTAAAGAATTTTTTTGGTGAGTATTAAACGATGAAGTTTAAGACTTTTGCATGGTTTGTTGGTCCATCATTGTTGATGATGCTGCTGTTTATTTTAGCGCCTTTAATAAGCGTATTTTGGCAGAGCTTTAATCTGACTCAGCCGGTCATGCAAACTCAAATGGTAGAAACGTGTACCCCTGGTTTCATAACGCAGATTTGTGTCACTGAGGAAAAGACGATTCCTGTTTTAGATGATGAAGGTAATATGGTTACTACCACAACCTTTGTTGGTTTTGATGTTTATCGTGAACTATTACAACCCGAAAAAGCTTGGCAGAAAATAACTGCTGGGGACTGGAGAGGTTTGCTGCTTATCGATTTTTGGGGGGCCTTACGTTTTACCCTAACATTCACTTTCATTACTTTACCGTTGGTGATTGGTCTAGGATTAGGGCTAGCTGTTGCCGTTAATTCTCTGGTTAAATCACTGCGGGGCTCAGTTATTTTTATTACCCTGCTGCCATTTATCATCACCCCTGTCATTGGTGCCTTGTCGATTAAATGGTTGTTTATTGGTGATGGCATTCTAACAGCTGCCCTTGAATGGTGGTTAGACAAAGATATTGCGATGTTTGCTGAAGCCTGGACTATTGAGTTTTTAATGTTGTTCTATCGTGTCTGGCACGCAGCACCTTTTGCCTTTGTAGTGTTCTATGCAGGGCTCCAAACAATAAATAGTGATTCTTTAGAAAGTGCGGTAATAGATGGTGCCAGCCGTTTGCAACAACTTTGGTACATTGTTATACCACACCTAATGCCACTTATTGTGTTCGTAAGTCTTATTCACCTCATGGATGCTTATCGTGTGTTTGAAGAAATTGTTGGTTTCTCCAGTCAGAGCCACGTTATTTCTCTGCAGTGGCTTACCTATGAGTTTTTGGTTCCAGACCAAGCGGGAAACCGATCTGTAAGCCGGGCTTCTGCAAGCGCTATGCTAACTATGATTGGCATTATCTTCCTGTTAATTTACCCACTGCGTAAAACCTGGAAGCAGTATTATGGAGGAAATTCATGAGTCTGCCCACCTACAGGCAATTACCCTTATCGATGAAATTATTCGCTTATGGTTTTGTTGCAATTTGGTGTTTAATCGCTGCTTTTCCGATCTTATGGGTCGCTGTTATTAGTTTTAAACTACCTATTGATTCTTTTGATCATAACCCCTTAGTGGTCTTACTAGGGCCTAATACGGTGGCTGCTGGGAAAGGCATAAGTGTTTTTGATTTGGTGATGTTTATTGGGCTAGTCTGGGCCTTATTTCGCGTATTAAAAAGCAAATTTATGATTTGGGGTCGTCACTCTGGCTTTGCCGCTTTCCCACTGTTGGGGTGGGCGTCAGTGTCGCTTGGTTTTATGCTGTTAATTGTTGTTACCTTGTTTATGGTGCTGCCAGGTATCTCGGCATTTGTGAATCCAAATTTAGGTTTCCTTGGACAAGGTATTATCGGCTTTACCTTGGAGCACTATGAAGCCATTTGGGTGGAGCGAGAGTTTTATCGTAACTTCATAAACTCTATGGTGGTAACTTTTGGCGTAGTCACTATTTCTCTTACTATTGGTACTTTAGCCGGTTATGGTTTAGCGCGTTCAGGCACAAAGTTGGCGTTCTGGCTGTTGGTTGTGGCCCTGGTGTTTCGCGCTCTACCTCATTCCGTATTAGTTGCAGGTTATATGCCGGTATTTATTAACTCGGCAGAAATATTGGCGCCAATATTCGGCGATGCTGCGCCAACTTTTTATGGGCAACCTCTGGCAGTCATTGCTGTCCTAGTCGCCATAAACCAGCCTTTTACGATTTGGATGTTGCGCTCATTTTTCCAGAATATTCCGGTTGAACTTGATGAATCTGCCCGTGTTGATGGTTGTAATCATATTCAAGCATTTCGTCATGTCATTATGCCGGTGATGTGGCCAGGGGTGATAACCACAGGGTTATTTAGTTTTTTATTAGCCTACAATGATTTCTTGGTGACTTCTTTATTACTAGACATGCAGAACCAAACAATGGTTCCAGCTATTGCTAACTTCTTTAATATGGAAACGACGTCTACGGATCAAGTTCAGGCTGTTGCCGCTGCTGTGTCAATTATTGCCCCATTATTTGTTTTGGTTATGGTATTCCAGCGTCAGATTGTCAGCGGTTTAACGGCTGGGGCTGTGAAAGGCTAAGGGTAGTTGATTAGGCATCTATGTGAATCACATACTCATTAATTTTTAAGGTACAAATATGAAAGGCACAAGACCTGAGCAAGCGGCATTGAGTCGTGATACCGATATGAGTAAAACAGCTGAAACTCAACGTGTAATTGAGACCATGGTTGATGGGTTAAATGATCATCGTATTGCTGATATCGGCGAGTTTTTTAGTAGCGGGTTTCGTTGGATGGGCAATCAGGGCTGTGGAACTAAAATCGGCCTTAAAGAGTTCCAAGATAACTGGCAAAAACCATTTCAAGCTGCTTTTTCCGATAAGGTTTGTATCGACGAGGCACGCTTATACATGGGTGAGTGGGCAGCCGCTTTTGGTCGTCAAGAAGCAGTTCACTCTGGCACTTTTATGGGAGTCGAGTCAACGGGTCAAAGAGTTGAAATTCGTTACATGGATTTTTGGAAAGTAGTCGATGGGAAAATTGTAGATAACTGGGTCATGGTTGATTTTCCCTTCGTGTTGGCACAGCTTGGTGTAGATGTTTTTAATGGTGAAGGCTGGGAAGCTTTTGATAAGGGCGATAAACAGCCCTTACATCCTGGTCATTAACGAGAATAGATAAGTGAGGCAATGATTATGGCAATTGAATGGTTAAAAAGCGCCAAAGCTGATGCAGAAAAAGCCGCAGATGATGCGAAGACGCGGCTAGTAGTGGAACAGACTTTAGCTAAGATTGAAACTCATGGGGATAAAGCAGTTCGTGAGTTGGCAGAGAAGTTTGATAACTATACGCAAGAATCATTCCGCTTAAGTGATGAAGAAATCCAAGCCATTATCGCTAAGGTCTCTGATCGCGATATGGAAGACATTAAGTTTGCTCAAGAACAGGTTCGGAACTTCGCTCAAGCACAAAAGGATTCCATGCTGGATATAGAAATTGAAACTATGCCTGGAGTTATTCTTGGTCATAAAAATATTCCCGTGCAGTCAGTGGGTTGTTATGTACCAGGGGGAAAATTTCCCATGGTGGCCTCTGCCCACATGTCTGTTGCTACAGCAAATGTTGCTGGAGTGCCTCGTATCATTGCTTGTACCCCACCATTTAACGGTGAACCAAATCCCGCAGTGATTGCAGCTATGCATTTAGGTGGTGCTCATGAGATTTATGTGTTGGGTGGTATTCAAGCAGTGGGAGCTATGGCAATAGGTACAGAAACTATTGAACCAGTGCATCTGTTAGTGGGTCCAGGTAATGCATTTGTGGCAGAAGCCAAGCGTCAGCTTTATGGACGCGTTGGTATCGACTTGTTTGCTGGGCCAACGGAAACTATGGTTATCGCTGATAACACAGTTGATGGCGAACTGTGTGCTACTGATTTGCTTGGCCAAGCCGAGCATGGCTATAACTCCCCAGCTTGTTTGGTGACCAATTCACGTAAACTAGCAGAAGATACAATGGCTGAGATTGAACGTATTTTACAAATTTTACCAACCGCTGATACGGCGGCAGTAAGTTGGCGTGACTATGGTGAAATAATCCTCTGTGATAATTACGAAGAAATGTTGGCTGTATCAGAAGACAAAGCCTATGAACACGTTCAGGTGATGACGGATCGTGATGAGTGGTTCCTCGATAATATGACCTGCTACGGTGGTTTGTTCTTGGGTGAACGTACTAATGTCTCCAATGGTGATAAAGTCATCGGTACAAATCATACATTGCCAACTAAAAAAGCGGGTCGTTATACGGGTGGCTTGTGGGTTGGTAAGTATCTGAAAACCCATAGCTATCAAAAAATCACTACCGACGAGGCAGCCGTGAAGATAGGCGAATTTGGCTCTCGATTGTGTATGTTGGAGGGTTTTGTTGGCCATGCTGAACAGTGCAATATTCGTGTGCGTCGCTTTGGCAATAAAGACGTGCCCTACGGCACAGGAGCCGAATAAGACTTAACTAGGGACGATAGTTGAGAAATAGTATGAATAACAAGCTGCGTTTGCAGCCTCTTTTTGACGCCATGTCTGGCTTTTCTGTTGCTGAAGTAAATGGGCAAATGCAAACATTTTTTGCTGCCGATGCTGTCATAAACATGTGTCAGCCATGGGGACAGTTGCAGGGACCACAGGCACTTTATGAGGAAGTTTATACGGGCTTGTTAAAGGCAATGCCGGATCTTGAACGGCGCGAATTCATTGTAATGCAAGGTATCTGCGATCATGGTGCTGAGTGGGTAGGATGTGCTGGTAATTACGTGGGTACCTTTGTGGCGCCTTGGCTAGATATTCCGCCTTCGGGGCATCTAACTTATATGCGTTACCATGAGTTCTATCGCATTGAAACGGGTAAGATAGTTGAAGTGCAGTCCATATGGGATATACCGGAAGTCATGATGCAGTCTGGCGCTTGGCCAATGGTGCCGGCGCTAGGGCGTAATATGTGCATACCTGCACCAGCAACTCAAGATGGATTAAACATTGAAACTAACGAACAGTTAGCGCAACAGAGCAAACAAATCGTACTAGATATGCTGGCGGCCCTAGTTAAGCACCCAAGCCAGGGCGGTCCAGAAGTGATGGAACTAGAAAAGTTCTGGCACAAACGTATGAATTGGTATGGGCCTGCCTGTGTAGGAACTTGTCGTGGTATTGGAGGCTTTCGGAATTGGCACCAGATCCCGTTTTTGGCGGCTATGCCGGATCGAGGCCAGGCAGATGATGAATTGGTTTTTAATTTCTTTGGCGATGGTAATTATGCAGCTGTTACGGGCTGGCCAAATATGAAACAGACTATCAAACATGATGGTTGGTTGGGTATTACTCCGGCTGATCAGCCGATAACGATGGCTAGTTTAGATTTCTGGCGCATGGAAAATGATAAGATCCGTGAAAATTGGGTCATGTTTGATGTATTGGATATATACCAACAAGTAGGTGTAGATGTAATGGCGAGGATGCGTGAATTTAACAAAGCGCGAGTGCAAGGCCAATTACTATATCCTATTGGCAGTGTTTAGGCTGTCACTTTGGTCGTAGAAGTATTTTTATGATGTATGATTTTAGTGAAATTAAACAGTTAATCCGGCAAATGACAGCTACCATGTACAGCTTTAATGAAGTTGATGTACGTAGAGCTATGCGTGAATTGTTTAGTGATCAATGCATCATCCATATGCCTTACCCATTAGGCGATATGCAGGGAGCTGATGAACTCTATGACGAATGTTACGGGCCTTTGTTGGCAGCCATGCCAGATTTGGAACGTCGTGATTGGATTCTGATGGCTGGTGAAAGTGAGCATGGTAGTATTTGGGTTGGCTGCGCCGGCCATTATGTTGGCACCTTTGTGGCGCCATGGTTGGATATTTTGCCAACGGGGCATTTAACGCATATGCGTTTTCACGAGTTCTATAATTTCGTGGATGGAAAGGTAACTGAAATTCAAACCTTATGGGATATTCCCGAAGTTATGATGCAAGCTAAGGCCTGGCCTATGGCGCCTTCACTGGGATTGGAGTTCTATATACCTGGCCCTGCCACGCAAGATGGACTATCTATCTCTAACCAGGATGCTGCTCAGCCGCTACGTAGTCGTCAGCATATCATTGATATGCTGACCCATATGAAGCGCCATCCAACACAAGGTGGCCCTGAAGTGATGGCAATGGATAAGTATTGGCACGATCGAATGAATTGGTATGGCCCTGCTGGCATCGGTACCGGTAGAGGTATTGATGGCTTTCGTAATTGGCATCAAATTCCTTTTATCAATGCCATGCCAGATCGCGGCCAATATATGAACGAAATAACCTATCAGTTCTTTGGCGAAGGTAATTATGCCGCTGTTACTGGCTGGCCTAATATGATTCAAACCATTACCCATGATGGTTGGATGGGTATCGCACCTAGTGGCCAAAAAATTACCCTGTGCAGTTTGGATTTTTGGCGTATAGAGAACGGCAAAATTCGCGAGAACTGGGTAATGGTGGACATCCTTGATGCGTATCGCCAATTAGGTGTTGATGTATTGTCACGCATGCGTGAATTTAATAAAGTGAGGGTTCAAGGTTCTATCCCATTCCCTATTGGAGATTATTAATGCAGTTACCAGAATCCCCTAGTTTTTCTTTAGCCGGAAAGCGTGCGCTCGTTACTGGTGCGTCATCGGGTATTGGTTTAGCTTGCGCCGTGGCGTTGGCACGCGCTGGTGCAGACATTACTGTGGCAGCTCGACGCCTAGATCGCTTAGAGGATTTGGTAAACAGCTTGCAAGCAGAAGGGCTTCAGGCACAGGCCATTGAACTAGATGTTAGTGATGTTGAGCAGACGGCCCAAGCGGTTGCTGCAGTTGGAGTTTTTGATGTCTTGGTGAACAGTGCTGGTATGGCTAAACATAGCCCAGCCTTGGAAACATCAACCTCTGATTATGATCAGGTGATGGGCATTAATTTACGTGGTGCCTATTTCCTAACTCGCGAAGTCGCCAAGGGGTTAATTGCAGCCGGAAAATCGGGTTCTCTAATCAATATCAGCTCACAAATGGCTCATGTTGGTGGCATTGATCGTGCTGTTTATTGTGCAAGTAAGTTTGCGGTCGAAGGCTTCACTAGGGCCATGGCCATTGAGTGGGGTGAACATCAGATTCGTGTGAATACGGTATGCCCAACTTTCGTTAATACAGAATTAGCTAAACAAACATTTAGCAATCTGGAACGTAAGGCTTGGGTGGAATCAAAGATTAAACTAGGTCGGATTGCTGAGGTACAAGATATTATGGCAGCGGTGCAGTATTTAGCTACTGATGCTTCCAGTATGGTAACGGGTACAAGTTTGATCGTTGATGGCGGATGGACGGCAGATTAAGATGGCTATAGTTACTTCTCAAGATGTTGCTAAGCTCGCTGGAGTAAGCCAATCTGCAGTGTCTAGGGTTTTCACCCCCGGCGCATCGGTGTCAAAAAAAATGGCTGATAAGGTGCGTCTAGCGGCTGATGAATTAGGTTATCGACCTAATATTTTGGCGCGCTCTTTAATTACAGGTAATAGTCGCATTATTGGTGTGGTTGTATCTTATCTAAATAATCAGTTTTATCCCGAGATTTTAGAGATTTTATCGGCAGAATTACGCAAAAGCGGCTACCACCCGCTAATGTTTATGGCCTCCGACAATGATGACATGGACGAGGTAATGGCTGAAATTCTAGATTATCAGGTTGACGGTGTCGTATTGGCATCTGTGAGTATGTCATCGGCCTTGGCTGATCGCTGTAAAGCAGCTGGTATTCCAGTGGTATTGTTTAACCGCTATTTGGAAAAAGACAATTTTCATGCGGTTACTGCTAATAACTACCAAGGTGGCTGCAAGGTAGCAGAATTGTTTATAGCCGCTGGCCATAAACGTATCGCCTATGTAGCTGGGTGGGAGGAAACTTCAACACAGCGAGATCGTGAAAAGGGTTTTGTTGATACCCTAAAAAAAGCTGGTATTGAATTATTTGATCGTCAAGTGGGTAACTACAATTACGAAGAAACTCTATTGGCCACACGCAACATGTTTGCCAATGAAACCCATCCCGACGCGGTGTTTTTTGCCAACGATCATATGGCCTTTGCGGCAATGGGTGTGATCGAGAAAGAGCTAGGCTTTCGTGTACCAGACGATGTCGCCATGGTGGGGTTTGACGATGTACCTTTGGCTAGTTGGCCTATATTTAATTTAACTACAGTACGTCAACCAGCCAAACGTATGGTCGCTGAAGCGATAAGATTGCTGTTTGATGCAAATAGTGCATCAGCACAGCCCATTCATATTGAAGTAGATGGCCCTTTAATCCTGCGTAACAGTACCAAAGAGCCACAAGGATAAAAACATGATGAAAGGTTTTAGCCCTAAATTTAAAGACTTTCCCGATTACATTATCGGTATTACCAAAGAGATTTGGGAAGACCGCGGTATTGATACCTTAAATGAGTATTATGGTAAAGACATTGTAGTTCGCTCGCCGCCATCTATTGTGGTTGGTAATCAAGGGGTGATTGGGGCCACCATGGCAACCTTGGCTGAATTTCCCGATCGAACTTTGTTGGGTGAAGACGTTATTTGGAGCGGCAATGAAGACGTAGGCATGCTGTCCTCCCACCGAATACATTCTACTGCTACCCACCTAGGTGATGGTGTTTACGGTAAGGCCACAGGTAAACAGCTGAGATACCGAATTATTGCCGACTGTTATGCCATCAACAACGCCATTACTGATGAATGGTTGATTCGTGATCAGGGTGCCATCGTTAAACAGATGGGCTGGGATTCTAAACAATACGCGATTGATCTGATTGCACGCGAAGGTGGCCCAGAGAACTGTGTAAAACCATTTACACCCGAGATCGATATTGAAGGTCCCTATAAAGGTAAAGGTAATGATAACGAGTGGGGACAGAAGTACGCTGACATTATCAGCAGCATGATGAATGCCGACATGGCTACCGTTGAGCGTGAATATGATCGTGCTTGTAATGTGGCTTACCCAGGTGGTTTAGAGGATATTTCCTATCCTGCCATTGATCGCTTCTGGATGGGGCTGCGTGCGAGTTTTCCTAATGCCAAATTCACAATCGACCATCAGATTGGTCGGGATGACCCAATGATGCCACCTCGCGCGGCAATTCGTTTTAGTTTACATGGCAAGCACGACGGCTGGGGTATGTTTGGGCAACCCACGGGCAAAGAGGTATTCATAATGTGCGCCGCTCATGCCGAATTTGGTCCATGGGGTTTACGAAAGGAATATGTCTTGTTTGATGAGACCTCTGTGTGGAAACAGATTGCTCTACAAACAGGCTAGTAAAGCAGGCTGGGCTTCAGTCCAACTTAAAGAGTCGGGTTAAAACCCTAACGAAAAGAATAACACTGAGAGCCCATTATTCAAACTTCGAGTCATACAAATGGAACAACCACAAATCGTACGTTACGGTGAACTGCAGCCTTGTCGCAGTGCATTCATTGATGCTCACACACCGGGTTCGGATCAAAAAGAAAACTTTACCATTATTGGTGCCGGCGTAGCTGAAAGCCATGATCAGCACGTACATATAAAAGCCACGCCTGGTTTTAATATTGGCGCTGCAGGTCAGCCGCCAAAATGTTTTAACTCCTTACATTACCATAATACGGCGGAGGTGTTTTTCGTACTTAAAGGTAAGTGGCGTTTCTTCTGGGGAGAGCATGGCACTGCGGGTGAGGTAATCATGGAAGAAGGGGATATTTTTAATATTCCGACTCGCGTGTTCCGTGGCTTTGAAAACGTTGGTAGCGACTATGGCATGATCATGTCCGTGCTGGGCGGTGATGATTCCGGTGGTGGTGTGATTTGGGCTCCACATGTGTTGGAAGCGGCAGCAGCCCACGGTCTCGTGTTGGCTGAATCAGGCGCTCTGTATGACACTAAGAAAGGTGAGCAACTTCCAGAGGGTGAAAAGCCAATGCCGAAGCTCACACGTGAGCAGGTGGCAGAGATTCCAGAAGTGTCGGCATCCATTGTTATTCCTAACTATGTTAAACGTTACTGGGACATGATGGCACTATCCAAAGATGCACCATGTAATGTAATTAGTGAAACGGGTATGATCAAAGACAAGACCGGCTTTAATGTGGAGTTGCTCAGTCGTCATTCGATTTCTGCTGATAGCTATGTGAACCCACAACATGAAGTACTAATGCCTATGCGGGGTTACTGGAAATTGAAGTGGGAAGGCCACGAAGAAATCCTGAACCCCGGTGATACCTGTTGGGTGCCACCAGGTCTAGCGCACTCTATCGAAGCTTGCGTAACGGGTGAATCGAGTCTGTATCGTATTAGTAAAACTGACGACCCTGCAGGTCTAACCTGGACTGCTGAGCAAGGTTCTATTAGCTAACAAAGCGAGTTGTTCTGATGTCAGAAACTTTAGTTTTATTGCCTGGTATGATGTGTGATCGACGTTTGTACCAGCCACAAATCGACTACTTTTCCATCAGCCGAGAGGTGATAGTGGTAGATTTTGGTCTAGCGAATACCATGAGGGCAATGGCTGAGACTGTATTACAGCAAGCTCCCGCTAAGTTTGCTCTTGCTGGTTTGTCTATGGGTGGCATTGTGGCCATGGAAGTAATGCGTATTGCACCTGAAAGAGTGACTCGATTAGCCTTGCTGGATACTAATCCACGGGCCGAAATACCTGAGGTGCAAGCGGCTCGTCAACCGCAAATGGAGGCCGCTGCTTCTGGTGGCCTAGAGCAAATTATGCGCGAGCAAATGATTGCACGTTATTTTGCTAGTAATACAGATACCTCCCAACTTACGGAAGATGCAACTGCAATGGCTTTAGATTTAGGTGCTGACGTATTTGTTGCTCAGTCCCAGGCCCTTGCCACCCGTCCTGACCAGCAAAATACCTTGGCTGAAGTGATCGTGCCAACCCTCATTCTGATGGGTGAGGAAGATCTGCTATGCCCTAAAGATCGGCATGATCTTATGGCTCAATTGATGCCTCATGCCAACTACACCATTATTCCAGATGCGGGTCACATACCCTGTTTGGAGCAACCTCAACTAACTAACCAAGCCCTTGTAGCTTGGTTGCAAGCAACTGGTTAGAACTATGATGAGTGACAGTTTATTGGCGCTACTGCAACAAGTAGACACCCCCACCGTATGTAATGCAATTGAAGTGGCACAAGGTAAGCGAGGTTTTAACCAGTTTACTCGTGGCACCATGCTTAGTTCTGCACCAGAAGAGGGCTCTGTGGTAGGTTATGCTCGTGTGTCTCAGATCGCGGCTATTGATCCACCAACGGAAACCTCTGAAGTGATTAAAGCCCGTCGTATGGCCTATTACAAGTATATGTCGGAAGGCCCTCGTCCCGGCATTGCCGTAGTTGAAGATGTTGATTTCCCTAATGCCGTAGGCGCTTACTGGGGAGCAATCAATACCACGGTCCACAAAGGCTTTGGTTTAGGTGGTGCCCTTACCAATGGTGTCATGCGAGATTTGGGTGATTTACCTGATGGTTTTCCTGTCATTGCTGGCTCTATAGGCCCTAGTCATGCTTTTGTGCATGTGCGTACTATTGGTGAGCCAGTGAATATTTTTGGTATGCAAGTAAAAGAGGGCGATCTAATTCATGCTGATGGTCATGGTGCTGTGGTGATTCCGAAAGACGTGATTCCTGTCTTGGAAGTGTCCATTAAAAAACTGCTGGATACAGAGAAGTTAGTGTTGGAGCCCGCCGAACAAGACGATTTTGATTTCGAAAAATTTGAATCTGCTTGGACGTTGTTTGAAAAAAGTCGCACATAGAGGTTTTTGAATGTTTCACTCAGAAAAGCAATTAGTTAGAGATTATTATCAACAGTTAGATACTTCTTTGGTAGACAATATAGCTGATAGCACTGCTACCTATATTGCCGATGATTATTTATGGCGGGGCTATCATCCATTTAATGAGCAAAAAGATTATAGCCAAGTAGTCGCTTTATTCTGGCAGCCCTTGCGGCAGTCTTTTAAGCACATGCAAAGACGTGAAGATATCTTTATGGCTGGTAAAAACCGTTTGCCAGATAGTGATGGTGGTGTCTGGGTTGTTTCTATGGGCCATTTGATGGGCTTGTTAGACGAGCCATGGTTAGGTATTCCTGCGACTGGCAAAATGACCTTTTTACGTTATTGTGAATTTCATAAGGTTGCAAACAACAAAATTGTTGAATCAGCCATGTTTTTTGATATCCCTCATGTCATGATGCAGGCAGGGCTTAACCCTTTTCCGCCTATGACTGGTGCTCAGTTGGTGCAACCAGGGCCCATGACTCATAATGGGTTAATATATGACGAGTCAGACCCAGCAGAGGGTGATAAAACCATTGCTGCGATTGATTTTATGGTAAATGATATCGGTAACTGGCAAAACGATATGTCTTTGGTTGATGAACTGCGTCGGAGTTGGTGTGAAGATATGATTTGGTGGGGCCCTACGGGCATTGGCGCTACCTACACCATTGAACGTTATGCTAAACAGCATTCAGGACCATTTCGTGCAGGATTTAAAGATCGTATCTTTAATGGTCATATCTGCCGCATGGCCGAAGGCGAATTCGGTGGTTTCTTTGGTTGGCCTAATCTTACCCTAGAACCTACCGGTGGTTTTATGGGCATGCCGGCTACGGGTAAGCCGGGTGACATGCGCGTGATTGATATCTATCGTCGTCAGGGCGATAAATTGGCTGAGAACTGGATCTTTATCGACTTTTTACACTTTTGGAATCAGCAAGGTCTGGATATACTGCAGCGTATGACGGATGTGCCCAGAACATAATAGGAGCTACCAATGGCCTTGGATAAGGATGCTGAATTACGCTACGAAGATTTTCCCCTGCGAACCTACGATAAAATTCGTTACGTCGACACGGACCGCCAAGGCCATGTTAACAACGCCATGTTTTCCACTTACATGGAAACGGGCAGAGTAGAATTCATGTCCGACCCAGCTATGGGGGTATTGGATGACAATGCCAGCTTTGTTATTGCCAATTCCAACCTTAATCTATTAGGCGAAATTAACTGGCCCGGTACCGTTGAGATAGGTACCCGTGTGGTACGTATTGGCAACAGTTCCGTAACCTTAACCCAAGGTCTGTTTCAAAATGGCAATTTGGTCGCTACGGCGGATACGGTAATAGTTCAAATGAATGAGGCGACCCGGAAATCACACCCGTTAACTGATTTTGCTAAACAATCATTTTCAACTTTCATGTAAACACTTTCCGTTAAAGTGGTTTGGTTATTGTGCTAATTCAGTTGCCGAACTTTTGCCGGAGTCAGTTGTGCTTAGTTATGCTCAGTGAGGACAAATGCAACGAACGCCCTGTTCTGAAAGTGTTGATATTACTAGGTTCGTAGAATTGACTAGCTAACTACGAACCAGGCGGTCAGAGGTTCGAATCCTCTCGGGCGCGCCATTTCTTCTCTTGTTTTAACTATGTTTTTGGGCTTTTTCAGCCATTTATTTCATTTCTTTATAGCTTGTTTGTTTGCAACAACGCCCTCAGTTTAGTTGGCGCTATTGGTAATTTTTGCGCCCAGACTTAACTACTTTCTAGTTTGTTGCATTGCCCTACCGAGTAGCTGTTCCTTTGTTATCAGGAAGCAATACTCGGTAGCCATAAAACAATACTGGGGAATGCCACTAACAAGGCAATAGTGACTGCATCAGCAATAAAGAAAGGTGTCACACCTTTAAATACATCCTGCACAGAGATATCATCACGCACACCGGCGACGACATTGAATGACTACCCAAACCAGGAAATATCAAACACATTAAATTTTTTATGGGTTAAACAGCCCCTTCACTTCAGGCAAACAAGAGCCACAATTGGTCCCACATTTTAGTTTTGCTTGCAGTGCTTCAAGACTCTTACAGCCATTTTCAATGGCACTATTGATTTGGGCTTTACGCACTTGAAAACAGCTACAAATAACTGGGCCAGCATCAACCCCAGTAGCCGGTTTTAGGGCCAGAATATTGGATCTGTTCTCACTGTTTATGGGCGCTAACAAGATTTCTTCTATCCAAGCCATATCCGGTAACGCATCTTCTTTAGCCACCACCATTAAGCTTTGTAATTGCTTATCTTTGATCCAAGCATAGCGTTGATCACCTGATAGCCCGTCCCCAGCGGCTATAGTAGGATGACCAAGTATTTCTTCACTCCATTGATGTAACTCATCAGCCCTAGACTCACTAGCAAAATAGTAAATAAAGTGCTGGGGCAAGGGGGCTTTAGACCAATAGGTGAAGTGAGCTAATTGATCGTCAGTAAGGGGTTTGTCTGTAACCAAGGTACCATAGACTTTGGCTCTAAATGGCTGGATCGCAACACGACCTTGTTTTGATTCAGGTTGGCCAGAAAAAGGGTCGGTTTTGGGTTCGATTAATTGATTAATACGAGCGTTACTGGCAAATCTATCGGTCCAGTGCATGGGTACAAAGAGTTCTCCTTGGCGTTGCCCCTTGTCTAAATGTGCCCGCACAACAATAGTGCCTTGTGATTGATGTTGTAAGCAGAGTAACTGGCCCTCTTTAATGGATAATTTCTTAGCATCAGTTGGATTGATATCCACAAAGGGTTCCCGACGATGTTGCATTAATTTAGCCGCACGCCCCGTACGTGTCATGGTGTGCCATTGGTCGCGAATTCGCCCGGTGTTCAGAATAAAGGGCATGGCCTTATTGGGCGGTTGCTCTGGTTGGCGATGGCTTATGGAAAGAAAACGCGCGCGGCTATCAGGTGTGGGGAAAATGCCATTATTCAGGATGTGGTCACAACCATTTGGATGGGCACTGGTGACTGGCCATCTGAGTGGTGTTAAAGCTTCATATTGCGCATCCGTTAATGTGGCTAAGGCGCTTATATCAAATAGCCGCCGGCCATTGTTTTTAAAACCACTCAGTGCCGCATGCTCGCGGAAAATATCTGCTGGGCTAGTAAAGTCAAAGGCCTCGGCAAAACCCATATGACGAGCCACTTCAACTATAGCCCACCAATCATGCTTGGCTTGGCCTGGGGGGGGAATAAAGCCACGTTGGCGGCTAATAAGGCGATCAGAATTGGTAACTGTGCCTTGCTTTTCACTCCATGTGCTAGCAGGTAAAACAATATCGGCATAATCCAAGGTGTCTGTTGCTGCCATGGACTCGGAGACAATGACAAGGTCAGCCTTGGCTAAAGCACGTTTAATCTGATTGGCGTTGGGCATGCTGACCACTGGATTAGTGCCCATAATCCAGACTATTTTGATAGCGCCTGTTTCTAGGGCATGAAAAAGATCCACTGCCTTGGCGCCCTCAGTCTTGGCTATATTAGGCGCTTGCCAAAACTCTTCAATACGTTGTATGCCGACGGGATCACTAAAGTCCTCATGGGCAGCTAACTGATTGGCTAGACCACCGACTTCTCGACCACCCATGGCATTAGGCTGACCAGTTAGTGAAAGGGGTCCCATTCCGGGTTTGCCAATGCGCCCAGTAGCTAGATGACAATTAAGAATGGCATTGACCTTGTCTGAACCACTGGAGGATTGATTTATGCCTTGTGAGTAAAGGGTAATCGTTTTGTCGTAACGAGCAAATAGTTCAAGAAAATCCTGTAAGTCAGTAGCGGATATATCTAATTTAGTTAACAAGTCTGCTTGATCAAAAATATCTTCTTGAGCAGTTGTTAATGCTTGCTCAAAGCCATTAGTAAACTGATCTACATAGGCTTGGTTAAAGCTAGTCGAATCGGCAATATAGGCTAATAAAGCATTAAATAGCAGGCTATCACTACCTGGCCTAATGGCAAGGTGCAGGTCAGCGATATCTGCGGTGGCGGTTTGTTTAGGGTCAATGACCACTACTTTAAGGTCAGGATTGCGATTTTTGGCTTGGCAAATACGCTGATAAATAATGGGATGGTTCCAGGCTGCATTTGAGCCAACAAAGACAATCAATTCAGCGGCATCAAAATCCGTATAATTACCCGGTACGAGGTCTTCGCCAAAGGCTCGTTTATGGCCAACCACACTGGAGGCCATACAAAGTCGAGAATTGGTATCTACATTGGCTGTGCCTATATAGCCCTTCATAAATTTATTGGCGACGTAATAGTCTTCCGTTAACAACTGCCCTGATAGGTACATAGCCACGGAGTCTGGACCATATTTAGCTACAGACTGACTAATGGCTGAGCTTATTTTGGCAATAGCGACATCCCAGGAAGTCCCTTGGCCGTCGATGCTGGGCTCAGTTAAACGATCGTGTTTACCTAAGGTGTCGGCCAAGTTACTTCCTTTAACACATAACTTGCCATAGTTTGCTGGATGCTTGTTATCACCAATAATACTAATGTGATTCGTTTGCTGTTCTATAGTGATGCCGCAACCAACACCACAATAAGGACATGTCGACTTAATGGTCATTATATTACTCAAAATAAAAAAACCTGTCCCACCCCCAAATCTTGAGAGTAAAACAGGCTTCATTGCCAAAAATTGTTATTTAATTGTAAGCAAGATTTACACCAACTGCAGTTTTCTACTAAAACAAGGCTAAATAGGTTATTTAAATTAATAGGCGCCCAATTACTGCACCATTTGTGGGCACGGATGTTCCAAAATTGGGAGCCTATAGATACTCATGGCTGAGTAAAGAGGCTAGAGAAAATAGCTTAAAATAATTAACTGATTGATTTATATATAAATTTAAAACATGGCATCTTATTTGCAATACATGTGACAGTACATTTAGGTGACACTCTCACCAACTAAAAGCAAAGGCGCTACACAATAAGGGAAGCATTCTTCACTTTCCTTATGTGCGGCGCCTATTTTTTTTATTAAGGAGCTAAACATGAAGCTACACAAATTTGGCAAGCGACTAGAGACATTTTCATTGGTCGCATGCTTATCACTGGCCACTTCGGCTTTTGCTGAAATCGGTTATCCGGAAAAAGAAGATCTTAAGTTTGGCTTTATCAAACTGACAGATATGGCACCTTTAGCCGTTGCCTACGAAAAAGGGTTTTTTGAAGATGAAGGCTTATTTGTTGAGCTGGAAGCCCAAGCCAACTGGAAAGTACTTCTGGATCGCGTAATTGATGGTCAGTTGGACGGTGCTCATATGCTCGCTGGTCAGCCATTGGGCGCGACCATTGGTTACGGTACTCAGGCAGATATTATCACCGCCTTTAGTATGGACTTAAATGGTAATGGTATTACTGTATCCAACTCTGTATGGGAAGAAATGAAGAAACATATTCCCGTGGGCAGTGATGGAAAGCCAGTTCACCCAATTAGCTCCACGGCCCTTAAGCCAGTAATTGAGCAATACAAAGATGAAGGTAAGCCTTTTAATATGGGCATGGTATTCCCAGTATCCACGCACAACTATGAATTGCGTTACTGGTTAGCAGCAGGTGGTATTCACCCTGGTTTTTATGCGCCTCATAAAGGTGACACCTCAGGACAAATTGATGCCGATACTTTGCTATCTGTTACCCCACCGCCACAAATGCCCGCCACTTTGGAAGCTGGCACTATCTCAGGCTATTGTGTAGGTGAACCTTGGAACCAGCAGGCTGTATTTAAAGGTATTGGTGTACCGGTTATTACCGACTATGAAATCTGGAAAAACAACCCAGAGAAGGTATTTGGTGTTTCCAAATCTTGGGCTGAAGAATACCCCAATACTCACCTAGCCGTTGTGCGTGCCATGATTCGCGCTGCTCATTGGTTGGATGAAAATAATAACGCTAACCGCCCAGAAGCGGTGGAAATTCTTTCCAAGCCTTATTACGTGGGTGCTGACTATGACGTTATTGCTAACTCCATGACGGGTACCTTTGAATATGAGAAAGGGGATAAGCGTGAAGTTCCAGACTTTAACGTATTCTTCCGCTATAACGCTACCTATCCATACTACTCAGATGCGGTTTGGTATCTATCCCAAATGCGTCGTTGGGGTCAGATTGCAGAGCCTAAGAGCGACGAATGGTTTATGGAGATGGCGAAAAAAGTATACCGTCCTGATATCTATGCAGTTGCTGCCCAGTCACTGATTGACGAGGGCATAATGGATGCGAAAGATTTCCCAGACTTCGGTACTGAAGATGGTTTCCGTCCACCACAGGATGATTTTATTGACGGTATCGTTTTCGATGGTACACAGCCTAATGCCTATCTAGAAAGTCTAGAGATTGGCCTAAAAGGTGATGACCAAATCTAAATTATGATTGCCCCAGCTCTGCTGGGGCAAGGGGTTGCCCTATGAGTACATCAAAACTCACTTTACAGACGGACAAAAGTGCAAGCATGTTACAAAACTTAGACGAAAAGTTTAATAACTTTTTACGCATCGTTGCCTTACCTATTATTGGTTTGGTGATTTTTATGCTTATTTGGAATATTGGTGCCAAACAAGTTGACACTTCATTAGGAAAATTTCCAGGCCCTGTTGAAGTATTGCAACAATCACAAAATCTTATTTCTGAGCATTTAGAGGAACGCGCCCGCGCTACCGCTTTTTATGAAAGACAAGAAGAGCGAAATGCCAAGCGCTTAGCGAAGGATCCAAATGCTCCGGTAAAATGGCGTGAATACAACGGTCGACCCACTTTTATTGACCAAATTGGTACGAGTCTAATTACTGTACTTGCGGGATTTATTCTAGCAACCCTGATTGCTGTGCCATTAGGCATATGTATTGGCTTAAGTAGCTCGTTAAATTCAGCGCTGAACCCGATTATTCAAATATTCAAACCGGTATCGCCACTAGCTTGGCTGCCCTTGGTCACTATGGTGGTAAGTGCGGTATACGTTAGTGAAGATCCCATGTTTGCCAAATCCTTTATCACTTCTTTGATAACGGTCAGTCTCTGTTGTCTATGGCCGACACTGTTGAATACTTCCGTTGGGGTATCAAGCATTAGCAGTGATTTACAGAATGTATCACAAGTACTACGCCTTAATTGGTTGACCCATGTGCTTAAAATTGTCTTACCTTCATCCGTTCCCATGATTTTTACCGGTATGCGCTTGTCTTTAGGTATTGCTTGGATGGTGTTGATTGCCGCAGAAATGCTCGCGCAAAACCCTGGGCTTGGTAAGTTTGTGTGGGACGAGTTCCAGAATGGTAGCTCCAACTCATTGGGTCGCATTATGGTTGCCGTGGTAGTCATTGGTCTAATTGGATTTTGTTTGGATCGCATGATGTTAATGCTACAACGTTGGTTGTCATGGGATAAAACATCGGTAGCACGTTGAGGAATTAGTTATGAATAGCAAAGCTCACCTAGAAATAAGCGGTGTCTCAATCGAGTTCCCAACGCCTAATGGGCCTTTTCAGGCACTCGATAATGTCAATTTAAAGATTAAAAAGGGTGAATTTATCTCCCTTATTGGCCACTCTGGTTGTGGTAAGTCGACAGTCCTCAATATTGTTGCAGGGCTGTATCAAGCCACCAAAGGTGGTGTTCTCCTTGATTCAAAAGTGGTGACCGAGCCTGGCCCAGAAAGGGCAGTTGTGTTTCAGAACCATTCTTTGCTGCCATGGTTAACAACTTACCAAAATGTTGAACTGGCTGTAAAACAGGTATTTAAAGGCAAGAAATCAAAAGCCGAAATGAAAGAATGGATTGAGCACAACCTTAGCTTAGTGCATATGTCACACGCCTTGGATAAACGCCCCGATGAAATATCTGGTGGTATGAAACAGCGTGTGGGTATTGCTCGAGCGTTAGCGATGGAGCCCAGTGTGTTACTTATGGACGAGCCGTTTGGCGCTCTCGATGCCTTGACCCGAGCCCATCTGCAGGACTCGCTTATGGAGATTCAGGCCACTTTGGGTAATACAGTTATTATGATCACCCATGATGTGGATGAAGCTGTACTCTTGTCCGATCGTATAGTGATGATGACCAATGGTCCATCAGCTACAGTTGGTGAAGTACTGGATATTGAACTGGAGCGCCCAAGGGACCGTATTGCTCTTGCAGATCATGAGAAATACAACAGTTACCGTCAGCAAGTACTTTCCTTCCTGTACGAAAAGCAAAAAAAGGTAGAGCCGATTAATCCGGCCCAAACTAATCTCTCCAAAGTGGCTAGTAAAGCTGATGAGCCTAAACAAGTCTCTGCCTAAAGTTGACAGCCACAAACACTTTGAACTGATTGTGATTGGTAATGGTCCGGCAGCCCATAGGCTGCTATGTGACCTTGCCAGTCATGGCCATATACCGAGTTCGATTGCTGTTGTTGGTGAAGAACAACGCCCTGCCTATAATCGCATCATGTTGTCGCCTTTATTAGCTGAGGAAATTCCACCTGAGCAAATAGAGTTGACTTTGCCTAACGCTATACTTGCTGTTACCAAGCAAATTGTGGGTCGACGAGTGCTACAGATTAATCGTCATAAATGTTGGATTGAAGATGATCAGGGCACCCGTTACCAATATCAAAAACTTGTTTTCGCAACGGGCGCAAGTCCCGTCAAGCCCAGCCTTGAAAATAGGGATGCCGAAGGGGTAATGACCTTTCGTAATACTCGCGACGTTGAGTTAATGCAGCAAACCGCTTTACAAGCTAAGCAAGCGATCGTTGTAGGTGGTGGTTTTCTTGGCTTGGAAGCAGCTGAAGGGTTAAGAAAATTGGGTATGGCAGTAACCTTGTTACACCGTTCAGACTACTTGCTAAACCGACAGTTAGATGCCAGTGCCAGTAACTTATTAAGACAAGTCTTAGAGCAACGTGGCTTAGATATAAAAACCAATTCGACCATCAAGCATATCCATGCGCCAGCAGGCAGAGTGACCTCAGTAACTTTAGACAATGATACCCAGCTCAATGCTGACTTGGTGGTATTTTCCTTAGGCATTACGCCCAATAGTGAGCTTGCTAAAGTATCGGGTATGGCGACTAATAAAGGCATTTTAGTTGATGCAGGTATGCAAACCTCGGATAACAATATTTATGCTGTGGGTGAATGTATTGAATTTGAGGGCAATACATATGGTCTGGTAGCCCCTATTTGGGATCAATGTAAGGTGTTGGCCGCAAGATTGGCAGGCCAAATAGCAAACTACCAAGATAAGCCCATCGCCACGCAACTTAAAATCAGTGGTATTGATCTTTATTCTTGTGGCGATATCTCGGCTACCGATGAAACAGCCTATTATCTTGATGCAGAGCAACAGGAATACCGGCGCTTCTGGTATGCGGAAGGGCAACTAGTGGGTGCCATCCTGTTTGGTAATACCACTATGAGTCCACAAGTAAGTGAACTATTCCAAGCCACCGACCCAGTAAATGCTCAGGCATCCCAGAGCCTCGCTTTTGGCTAATTATCTTTAAAGCATAAACAATCGTCCCTATTTGTCCTATTTTATAATGTGTATTAGTGTGACTAATCACGAAAGCATTGCCAAAATTCAGCTCAAAAGATAACCTTTATTCTTGTACGCCAATGGCGTCTTGTTACCAAGATATTATTTGTATTACCAAATTGAAGGCTTTATGAGTAAGCAACAGGCTTCTTCCCAAATTTCTGCGCGACATTTTGTTATCGCTGCGAAACATGCGGAAACCTACAACCTGAATAATCTAAAACTCAGCCTACAGTGGGTGGCGTTAATTAGTGAGTTAATTTATAACTTGCAGCATGAGCGTGGCCTTAGCAATATTTACCTAGTTACCCAAGATAAGTCCAAACAATATACTTTGTTTGATCAAGCGCAGCTTTCAGATAAGGCTATTACTGAGTTTCGCCAGGCTTTCCAATCCCTTTACGAGCAGTCCCAAAAAGATGTGATTAGCCCGGCACTACTCAATGCTGTGGGCGAGGCATTTTGGGCAATTGATGCTATATATGGTTTGCGGGAACGGATAAAAACCTTCGCCATTCAGCCAGCCGATTCTACTCAGGAATTAAGTTGGATTATTGAAAAGCTAATTCAAGTTATATTTGAAGTGGCCTATCTAGCATCGGACCCTAAATTAACCCGTGCCTTAAGTGCGCTATTCCATCTTATTCAAGGCAAAGAATTAGTCGCACAAGAACGTGGCTGGACCGCCATAGGTTTTGCCCGTGGTTATTTTGTTGAACGTCTACAAGAGCGATTAAAACAACTCACTGAGAAAATTGATGAAGTCTTTGAGGGTTTTCAACAAACCGCGACGGATGATCAACAAGCAAGATTTTCAGCCCTGATAAAAGGCCCACAACATGAAGTCTTAAATCGCCTAAGAGACGTGCGTAATAAGTTGTTTAGCAAAGCTGATATTGATCCGCAAATTGCCGAAGAATGGTACGCCAAGGCAACGGATTATATGGATCAGCTGCATATTATTGAGCAGGCATCATTGCATGAGTTACAAGTTCTTTGTGATGAGCGCATTAAGTCTGCCTTGCAAAATAATAAGACTATTGAAAAGCAATTATCCCTAGCTATAAATAGCGACGTAACTCTGTCCGTATCCAATCCTTCACATCCAATATATAAGGTATTGCACGATCAACGTAAAAAAATTGATATCTTGGAAGCGGATCTTAAGTCTGCCCGTGATGCTTTAAAAATACGTAAATTAACTGAGCAGGCCAAAGCGATTCTGCAAGAAAATCTAAAATTAGATGAAGCTTCTGCTCATCGTCAGTTACAACAAAGTGCGATGCAGCAGCAAGTGCCAGTACAAGTGATGGCACAAAGAATTATCGAAACTTTCAAAAAGCATAAGCCATAATGCACTAAAATCGGGCGCTAGATAGTGTATCTGTCCACCCGTGAGCAAACAAAGTGCGTGTATGGCTGGTTAAAAAAAATTTATTTCCCTAATTGTTTGTTTTATATGCCTTTATGTTTTTTGGCATGTGGCTTGCATTATATTAGGTGAATCATAATCCAAGACAACGACGTCCTCCGATCACAGCATTGTGATCGGTTTTTTTTGTGGGCGCTGTTTTTATAAATGAGAGGGGTTTCTCTAGATGAGTCTTGCTACAACTATAAGCACAACGAAGGTGGTAGTCGTAGGTAATGGAATGGTTGGCCATCAATTTATCGAGTCACTTTTGGCCAGCGAAAATACAGATCAATTTGAAATACATACCTTTAGCGAAGAACCCAGACTGGCCTACGATCGTGTTCATTTAAGTGAATATTTTGTTAACCGTAATGCCGATGACTTAAGCCTCGCCGACCCACAAAGTTACGCTACAGCAGGGGTAAAAGTATATTTGCATGATCGTGTTGAGAGCATAGATCGTGGGGCGAAAACCGTAACCTCCACGAAAGGGCTTACGGTTAGTTACGATAAGCTTGTTTTAGCCACCGGTTCCTATCCCTTTGTACCACCTATTACTGGTAATGATCGACAAAATTGCTTTGTTTACCGCACCATTGAAGATTTAGAAGATATTACCCAAGCAGCTACTAGCGGGGCTAAAAAAGGCGTTGTTATTGGTGGTGGATTATTGGGTCTAGAAGCAGCCAAAGCCTTAAAAGATTTAGGCTTAGAAACTCATGTGGTGGAATTTGCCCCACGTTTAATGGCAGTGCAAGTTGATGATGATGGCGGCGCCCTGCTGAAAAAGAAAATTGAAGAGCTTGGGGTAAGTGTTCACCTATCTAAAGCCACAAATTGTATTACTGATGGTGAAGCATCCATTCACAAGTTGGAATTTGCCGATGGTACAGAATTAGAAACAGATTTAGTCTTGTTTTCTGCTGGTATTCGTCCCCAAGACGCCTTAGCTCGTGACAGTGAGCTGGATGTCGGCCCTCGTGGTGGAATAATGATCAATGATCATTGCCAAACCTCAGATAAAGATGTTTACGCCATTGGTGAATGTGCCCTGTGGCAAGAACGTATATTTGGCTTGGTAGCGCCAGGTTATGCTATGGCGAAAACCGCTGTCGCCCACCTTGTTGGTAATGAAGTGCCTTTCTCAGGTGCTGATATGAGTACCAAGTTAAAGCTTATGGGGGTTGATGTTGCGTCCATTGGCGATGCCCATGCGGCTACTCCCGGTGCGCAATGTTATACCTACAAAAATGACCCCAATGGTGTTTATAAAAAACTAGTCGTCAGTCCTGATGGTAAACATGTAATAGGTGCAGTTTTAGTTGGTGATGCCGAAGAATACGGTACCTTGCTGCAATATTGTTTAAATAGTATTGCTTTACCTGCTAGTCCCGAATCATTAATTCTGCCGAGTATGGGTGAAGATGTCGGTGGTCTAGGTGTTGATGCGTTACCAGAAACGGCGCAAATTTGTTCCTGTCATGATGTCAGTAAAGGGGATATCAGCGCCTCAGTGAAGTCTGGTTGCTGTTCTGTTGGTGACGTAAAAAGCGATACCAAAGCCGGTACTGGTTGTGGTGGTTGTGTGCCCTTAATGACCAGTGTGGTGAATCATGAACTGGAGGCCCTTGGCGTTGAGGTAAATCGTGATATTTGTGAACATTTCCCTTATACCCGCCAAGAGATTTATCATTTGATTCGGGTCGAAGGCATTAAAACCTTTAGCGAAATGTTAGAAAAGTATGGCCAAGGCCAAGGCTGTGAGATTTGTAAGCCAGCCATTGGTTCGATTTTAGCTAGTTGCTGGAATGAGTATGTGCTAAAAGACCAGCATGTCGGTCTCCAAGATACCAACGATGCCTATTTAGGCAATATTCAAAAAGATGGTACTTATTCTGTTGTGCCTCGGGTTGCCGGTGGTGAAATTACCCCGGAAAAACTTATTATACTGGGTGAAGTAGCCCGTGATTTTAATCTCTATACCAAAATTACAGGTGGCCAAAGGGTTGACCTGTTTGGTGCGCGACTACATCAGTTGCCAGATATTTGGCGGCGTTTGGTTGCGGCTGGATTTGAAACAGGCCAGGCCTATGGCAAGTCAGTGCGGACGGTAAAATCATGTGTGGGTAGTACCTGGTGTCGTTATGGCGTAGATGACTCTGTTGGTTTGGCGATCGATATTGAGAATCGTTATAAAGGTGTCCGTGCCCCGCACAAAATAAAGTTTGCGGTATCTGGTTGTACGCGCGAATGTGCTGAAGCCCAGTCCAAAGACTTTGGTGTTATAGCCACAGAAAATGGTTGGAACTTATATGTCTGTGGTAATGGCGGCATGAAGCCAAGGCATGGTGATCTGTTCGCGACAGATTTAGATCGGGAAACATTAATTCAATATATTGATAGATTAATGATGTTCTATATACGTACCGCTGATCGACTGCAAAGAACCTCCGTATGGATGGAAAATATGGAAGGTGGTTTGGATTATTTACGCGAAGTTATTATCGATGACAGTTTGGGTATTGTTAATGAGCTCGAGAAAGAAATGCTGCTTAATATCGAAAATTATCAGTGTGAGTGGGCAACCACTATCGAAGATCCAGAAAAGCTGAAGCGTTTCTCTCACTTTATTAACTCCCCTGATAGTGACGAAAATCTTGTTTATGTTTCGGAACGGGGTCAGCCGCGTCCGGCGACGGTTGATGAAAGAGCTCATTTAATCGCCAAAGCAGGCTAAAGGAGAATATGATGACTTGGATCAAAGTATGTGCATTAGACGATATTGTCCCCAATAGCGGTGTGTGTGCGAAAATCAATGAGCAACAAGTGGCGGTATTTCGCGAGGCGGAAAGTGACCAAATTTATGCCATTGGTAATTATGACCCATTTAGTGACGCAAATGTATTATCGCGGGGTTTGATGGCGCAATTAGATGATCAAGTTACCGTTGCTTCGCCGATGTATAAGCAGCATTTTAATCTGCAGACAGGTCAGTGTCTTGAGGATGAAACTGTATCCATTCCCGTATATAAAACTCAGGTTATTGATAATATGGTTGTCCTTGAAGCCAAATAGCAGCGGCTTAAGTGCCACTGTTATTTGGTCACTATAAATTAAGCGGTTAGCCATTAGAAGATATACACCATTAGGATATTCTTTTGCGGCTAGCCGGTTAACTTGCCCTTGAAGATGATGGCTAAAATACAGATACTCTGGACTAGTACTCAGCTTCAATTAAACGCCCTTCAACTTCACGTTATTTTTTGCCTAGTCGGCATACATAATTAGCAACAAACCCCCTAATCTGCTGATCTGCGAATTTAATACATATCAGGTGGATCTGATTTTTTACAATGTATATGCATTAAACTCTTAATGCTTTGCGGTTTAATTAATGATCTCAGTGGGTTAAAAAGTATTACTATCTGTCTGATAAAAATAGTTTTTCTATTTATTTGAGTATTTTACGTATTCCTTTGTTTTTTATGAAAGCAATTGTTATGCTAGAAGAAGGACAAAGGGTTATTCAATAACCGGTCTCCTTGTCCGAAGGCGTAGGCTTTATGACACTTTATTCGATGAATGTCGTATTTAGTTAAATACTATGTCGTAATCAATAATTGATTTATTTTATCTATATGAGACCCTTTGAAATACGCAATAGAGTGTAGGCATTAGAACTTAGTTAGTAAGCAAATTTGGCTTGCGACCTTTATACCTGTTGATAACCAATAGGTTGGTAAATAGCTTATGTAGTAGATACTCTTTGCGTCTCTTTTTGGGGCTGGATAAAAACAATAATTAGGAGTATGTATGAATAAGTATGTAAAAGGTGTTGCCGTTGCAGGTGCATTCGCTCTGTCTCAAGGTGCCATCGCTAGCTGTGGTGAAATTACCATTGCGGAAATGAACTGGGCCTCTGCCGAGTTGATGGCTAATGTCGATAAAATCATTTTAGAAGAAGGTTATGGTTGTGAAGTGGAATTGGTGCCAGGCGCAACAATGACTACTTTTGCATCTATGAACGAAAAGGGTCAACCAATGGTTGCTCCTGAGCTGTGGGCTAACGCTGTTGCAACTCCTCTAAATGCAGCTGTAGCTGAAGGCCGTTTACACGTTGTGAATGAAGGCCCAATCGTTGGTGCCGGTGAAGGCTGGTTCGTGCCTGATTATTTCATTGCTAACAATCCAAATATCAAAACTGTGATGGATATTCTTGAGCATCCAGAACTGTTCCCAGATGCTGAAGATCCTTCTAAAGGTGCCCTTGTTGGTTGTCCAGCAGGTTGGGGTTGTCAATTAGCTACGGCTAACCTATTCCGCGCATTTGATATGGAAGCCAAAGGTTGGAAACTGGTTGATCCAGGTTCTGCTGCTGGTCTAGACGGCTCCGTGGCTAAGGCTGTTGAGCGTGGTGATAACTGGATGGGTTACTACTGGTCACCAACTGCCTTAGCAGGTCGTTATGGTCTAGAAGCTATCGACTTTGGTGTTGAGTGGGGTGGTGCTGACAACTGGGATAACTGTATTGTTAAGCCTGAGCAAGAATGTGCTGATCCACAACCTTCCTCTTGGACTGAGTCAGTTGTAAACACTGTGGTAACAGATGAGATCAAGTCTCATGGCGGTGCTGCAGATTACTTCAGCAAGCGTACCTTCCCAGGTGCTGCTATGAACGGTATGTTGGTATATATGGATGACAACCAAGCTACTGGTGAAGATGCTGCCTTTGCTTTCCTAGAGCAACATGAAGATGTTTGGGGTCCATGGGTATCTGCTGACGCAGCTGCCAAGATCAAAGCTGCTCTATAATTAGGATTGGCATTAAAATATAAGGCCCACACCAATTGGTTGCTGGGCCTTTTTTATAAATACTTGATGGCTACATGGTTATAGGCATTTAATTAAAAACCTGTTGCATAAGCCCTTGCGGCATATGATTGCAGATTAGGAGTTAAGCATGGATTTTCTATCTGAATTTCCGGAAATGGGACGTCAGGACCTGCGTGATCTTAAAAAAGGTATTGACCAGTCGTTTCGGGAGTTTTCTCGTGCTAATGGTGACAGTATAGAAGGGTTCTTTGAGCCTTTGCTACATTTTATGGTGGGATTGGAAAAGTTAATGCTTACTATTCCATGGCCATTTATGATTTTGATATTTGCAGCCTTAGCATGGCTTGGCTCTCGTAGTCTATGGCTGGTGTTGGGGACAATTGCCTCATTCCTACTTATTGGCTATCTAGGTATGTGGGAAAATACCATGGCTACGGTGGCTATTATTTCTGTGGCAACCATTGTCTGTATCGGTGTTGGTATTCCCATAGGGATATTAATGGCGCGCTCTGATCGTTTGCAGACGGCGATTACTCCGATACTGGATGTAATGCAGACTATACCGAGTTTTGTATATTTGATTCCAATTATTATGTTATTGGGTATTGGTAAGGTACCTGGGTTGCTAGCCGTATGTGTATACGCTTTACCGCCCATTGTACGCTTAACAAATTTAGGTATTCGACTGGTGGATAAAGAGGTTTTGGAAGCAGCTGATGCCTTTGGTGCTAGCCCTAGACAAAAACTTTTTGATGTCCAAATTCCATTAGCATTACCGAATATATTTGCTGGGGTAAACCAAACTATTATGATGGCCTTAGCCATGGTAGTTATTGCCTCTATGATTGGTGTTAAAGGGTTGGGTGTGCCGGTTTTACGAGCTATATCTAATCAATATTTAGCTTTAGGCTTAATGAATGGTTTGGCGATCGTCGCCCTAGCGATTATTTTCGATCGTGTATCTCAAGCATATGGCAAGCGGTTGCAGAAGCACCGTCAAGGAGGCCACGGTGTCTGAAGTTAAGGTTTCCATAAAAAATCTATATAAAATCTTTGGTAGTAATGGCAAAGCCATGGTGCAGCATGTAGAAAACGGCTGTAGCAAGGCAGACCTGTTAAATGACTACAAGCATGTGTTGGGTTTATCAAATGTTAATATCGATATTCCAGCACGAAAAATTCAAGTGATTATGGGGCTGTCTGGATCAGGTAAGTCAACCTTGATTCGTCATTTAAACCGTTTGATTGAGCCCACCTCGGGTGAAGTCTTAATCGATGGTGAAAATGTTCTGGCTATGTCTGATGAGCAGCTAAGAGATTTTCGTCGCAGTAAAATGTCTATGGTGTTTCAAAAATTTGCTTTGTTGCCCCATCGGACGGTACTAGACAATGTATGCTATGGCTTAAAGGTTAAGAAGCTGCCTGTGCCAGAGCAGCATGAGCGAGCTCAGCGTTGGATCGATCGAGTGGGCCTTACTGGTTTTGAAGCTAATTTCCCGGCGCAATTATCAGGTGGGATGCAGCAACGGGTTGGTTTGGCCCGGGCCTTAGCCACAGATGCAGAAATCCTCTTGATGGATGAAGCTTTCTCGGCTTTGGACCCTTTGATCCGTAACGATATGCAAGATATCTTGCTGGATTTGCAAGAAGAGCTGCATAAAACCATTATCTTTATTACCCATGATTTGGATGAGGCTCTGCGCATTGGTGACAATATTGTTATTCTCCGTGATGGGGCAGTGATCCAACAAGGGGCGCCACAGGAGATTGTGCTTAATCCAGCTGACGACTATGTGCGTGACTTTATCAAGGATATAAACCGAGCTCGGGTATTGCAGGTGTCAGCGGTTATGGAAGAAGGCACTAGCTCTAGTGATCTAACATTAGATCACAAGATGATACTAGAAGACGCCTTGCCGATGATGTCTGATTCTGGTGTAACAGAAGCCACGGTTACCCGTGATGGCGCTGCCATTGGTAAAGTGACTTTAGGCGATATGATTGGCGGTATAGCGCGGCCGAAAGGCCATGGTCAATCAGAAACCACCTATCGTTAAATCATAGTATTTACCGATATTAGAAAACCGCCTCCTGGGGCGGTTTTTTTATATGTGTAGAAATTATTTTTTCGTGCCTAGTCGCTGCTCTCGCTGCCAGATATATAGCCCAGCTAACAAAATAATAACTGAGCCCAAAATGGTAAATCTATCTAGTGAGTCGCCAAATATAAGTACCCCAGCCAAGATGCCGAATAGTAAACGGGTGTAACGGAATGGGCTAACTGCGGAAACTTCGCCAGTGCGCATGGCTTTGGTGACAAAAATAATAGCAAAGCTAGCCAGTGACACCATGCCTAGCAGGTATACCCAGGCGATCATTGGGGGCCAGCTTGGTGCTGGCTCAAACAGCATAAACACTAAGCCAGCAAGGGTTTGTGCCATAGTGCCAAATACTGCTAAACGCACAGATGAATGATGTTTAGCGGCTAAGCGTGAACCAATATCACGCATCGCCATCCCCATCACGGCTAGTACGGCGAACAGTGAGAATATATCGAAGCCATCGGTACCTGGCCGCATAATAATCAACATGCCACAAAAACCTAGCAGGACAGCGCTTAGACGCTGTATGCCTACTTTTTCACCCAGAAATACAAGGGAAAATAAAGTGAGCAACAGTGGCAAGGTTTGCACAATAACAGTGACGGCAATAAAAGAAGAGTAGGTAAGTGCCATGACCATAAATACTGTGGCCACTGTTTCGCCAACAGATCTAAGCATAACGGGAGGTTCAAATATAGCACTGCTAAATAAGGGTTCACCTTTGCGGGCTAACATAATCCAAAATAGAATTGTGCCGCCAAGGCCCAAAGCCAAAGTAATTACGCCCGTCGAAACATACTCAGAAGCCATTTTTAGATTAGCATCAGCAAGCGTAAAGCCCGCCATGCTTAGGCTCATCAGGAGCATACCTTTAACATTGTCAGATAAAGTTTTCACAATTTATCCTGCGGCCAGTGGGAACAGCAAAGACTAACTTTAAAATGCTATGTAGGCAATGAAAAAAAGCGTTTAGTGACGAGTATTTAAAAATAATTACATCAGCAGGTTAGGACTAAGACAAGTTATTAAAATTGGCCCTAATGACCTAACGATATTGGCTTATTGTGTTCATTTCAAATGACGCGTATATTTAATTTTTGTCAAAAAACGGCTTTTTTTGACAAAATGTATGCGCTTACATTTTTTAAAATAACCTTGTCTTGTAGGGCTTTTTTGATACTATTGAGATATTAAAATGTAAGCGCATACATTTATTGTGTTCTTGCAGAACTAACTTAAACAGTTAAGGTGATCAATATGGCCATTAATTATGTAAAGCGAGCAGCAAAATCTCCAGCTACAGGTGAAGATAATACGCGAGCTATTGTGTCGGAGATGCTGGCAAATATCGAACAGGGTGGCGAAGAAAGATGTGCCCAGTATGCCCATGACCTAGATAAGTTTGACGGTAATATTGTGGTCACTCGCGACGAAATTGATGCAGCCGGTGAAAGACTCTCACAACGTGTTAAAGACGATATTCGCTTTGCCCATGAGCGGGTTTCTAAGTTTGCCCAGCACCAACGTCAAGCCTTAACAGATTTTGAGGTGGAGTTATCCCCTGGTTTATGGGCTGGTCAAAAACAAATTCCTGTGCAAACAGCCGGTTGTTATATTCCTGGTGGCCGTTACTCTCATGTTGCTTCCGCAGTTATGTCTGTAGCGACAGCTAAAGCCGCAGGGGTAAACCATGTTATCGCTTGTTCTCCACCTAAGCCAGGTGGTGGTGTGAACGATGCTATTTTGTATACAGCTGACTACAGTGGTGCGGACACTATATTGGCTTTGGGTGGCGTACAAGGTATTGCTGCTATGGCCTTTGGTTTATTTACTGGGCGTCCAGCCGATGTCTTGGCCGGCCCAGGTAACCGCTTTGTCGCAGAAGCGAAGCGTATGTTGTTTGGTCGTGTGGGCATTGATATGTTTGCCGGCCCAACTGAAATTGGTGTATTGGCAGATGCAAGTGCGGATCCACGTATTGTGGCGAGTGATTTGGTTGGACAAGGTGAGCATGGCCCGGACTCCCCGATGTGGTTAATCAGTTTAGATCTAGAATTAGCAAATAAAGTGATCGAGATTGTACCGACTTTGATTGAAGATATGCCTGAACCATCGCGCTCAGCTGCTCGCAGTGCCTGGGCAGATTATGCCGAAGTAGTGGTATGTGATACCCGTGAAGAAGCGGTGCAGGTCAGTGACGAATACGCCGCTGAACATTTGGAAGTACAATGTGAAGACCTAGATTGGTGGGTAGATAATTTATCTAACTATGGTTCTCTATTTGTGGGTGAGGAAACCACGGTGACCTATGGTGATAAGTGTTCTGGTACCAACCATATATTACCAACCAAAGGCGCTGCCCGTTATACCGGTGGTCTGTCTGTAGGTAAATTTATTAAAACTTGTACTACCCAGCGTATGACCAAAGAAGCTAACCGTGAGGTGGGTGCAACAGCAGCACGTATTTCCCGTTTGGAAGGTATGGAAGGTCATGCACGTTCTGGTGATGATCGTTTACATAAATACTTCCCTAATGAGGAGTTTGATCTTGGCCACTAATGCCTTAGAAGCTTTTAGTCTACACGATAAGGTAGCCCTAATAACGGGCGCCTCATCGGGTATCGGTGCCCAGCAAGCGCGAGCACTTGGAGCTGCTGGTGCGCATCTGGTTTTGGTGGCGCGCAGTGAAGATAGTTTAAAGTCGTTGCAGGTCGAGCTTGCAGCTAAGGATATTAAGGCTAGCTATATTGCCGCTGATTTACTTGATGAGCAGCAGTGGGACAGTGTCGTTGAACAGGCGCAGTCCTGCTATGGGCGAATAGATATTCTGTGTAATACAGCGGGGGGTTAATCTTCGTCAAGCGGCTGAGCAAGTAACTAGTGAAAGCTGGGATAAAACACAAACATTAAATGTAAAAGTGCCTTTTATGTTGGCGCAAAAGCTAGTGCCAGCTATGCAAGCTAGAGGCTGGGGTAGGATTATTAATGTTGCGTCCTTGCAATCTGCAAGAGCATTAACTAATGGTATTGCCTATGGCGCTTCAAAAGGTGCCGTAGCCCAATTAACCAGAGCTATGGCTGAGGCTTGGTCAGCTAGTGGGGTTGGTTGTAATGCGATTGCACCGGGCTTTTTCCAAACGGGTTTAACGCAAGCTGTGTTTGACAGTTCTGAAATAGTTGAGAAGTTAGCTAAACAGACAGCCATAGGGCGCAATGGTGACCTACAAGACCTTGATGGTATTACAGTCTTTTTAGCTAGCCGCGCAGCAGATTATATTACTGGTCAGGTTATTTATGTGGACGGTGGTTTTACTGCGAAGTAAAAGGGCACTGATTTTTAGCCGGAGGAACTGATGATGAAAGCACTTGTTTATACCGATACACAAGTTATGCAATATCGAGATGAGCCAAAACCAGAACCGGGCCCCGATGAGGTTCTGCTTAAGGTAGCTGCGACGGCCATTTGTGGCTCTGATATGCATGCTTATCACGGTTTGGATGAAAGGCGTGTGCCGCCATTGATTTTAGGCCATGAGGTATCTGGCTATGTGGTGGGTGGTGAATTAGACGGTCAGTTGGTGGTAGTCAATCCATTACTAACTTGTGGTCAATGTAATCATTGCTTATCCGGTCGCACCAATCTTTGTGCCGAGCGTGAGCTTATTGGCATGTATTTAGCCGGTGCCTATGCCGAATATGTGGTAGTAAAACGCGCCAGTCTAATTATCCCCAAACAACCTATAGAACCTTGGATTGCCAGCTTAACTGAGCCCACGGCGACGGCTTTGCATGCTATAGCGCAAATTGAGCGTATTAGTTACCGCCCCATATCAGAGCAGCGGGTCTTAGTTATTGGTGGTGGCGCGATTGGTCTACTAGCGGCCTTAGTCTTGTCGGCTAAAGGGTGTTTAGATATTGCTTTGGCGGAAACCAATGCCCTGCGGCGGGCGACCGTAGAACAGCAAAATGTTGCTCAGGTTTTTGATCCCTTGTCAGATTCAGCCCCAGCTCCAGGTGCTTATGACATAGTGCTTGATTGTGTGGGTAGTGGCGCTACCAGACGCATGGCTTCAGAACAAGTGATGGCGGGGGGAATCGTTTCCCATGTTGGTTTACAAAATGCAGACGAGGGCTTGGATACGCGCCGTCTGACTTTGCAAGAAGTCACCTTTTTAGGCAATTACTGTTATACCAAACAAGATATGCAGGCTTCCCTAGATATGCTGATTGATGGTCGTCTCGGCGACTTAGCATGGGTAGAAAGACGGGAACTCAGCTCAGGTATTGAAGCCTTTAGTGACTTACACCATGGTCGTGTTGCAGCGGCAAAGATTGTATTGCATCCAGACGCTATGTTTGGCTAATAATAGGAGAAAATAAATGAATAACAGTGAGCGCATTTGGGCGGCATTAGAGACCAATCAGGTTGATACCGTAACTTATTTGCCTTGTAATAAGATGAACGCGTTAATGTCCCATAAACCAGCAACCATGGATGTATGGGATATTACCAAGGAATCAGCAGGCCTAGGTTTGTGTTTTGGTCGTAGTTTGGGCGGTAAGCGTACAGCGATGATGATTCAAAATACTGGTTTAGGTAACTTGGTCACTGAGCTTTACACCATGCAGAAGCTTTATCAAGCAGGCCTACCTATTTTTGTTTCCTGGCGTGGTTATTACAAAGAACCAATCGAAGCGCAAATTATCTTTGGTGGCAAGGTTGAAGACTTGCTGAATGCTATTGATGTGGAATACCAGATTTTAGCCAAAGCAGAAGACCTAGATAACCTTAATGCAGAAGTGGCTGCTTGTTTTGAAGAAAACAAGGTAAAAGTATTCCTAATGTCACCTGAAGTATGGGAACAAAACAATCCAGACTATCATCAGTTTGGTCATCCACGCATTGAGCCAGTAACTGTTGATGTACCTGCTTATCAAGGCACTCCAAGTGTTAACCGTTATCAGGCCATTGGCCAGATTATGCCAACTATTGATGATAGGGATATTGTTATTTCGCAAATTGGTTTCCCCTCCAAAGAGGTATACAACACCATGGACCGTGACACCAACTTTTATATGTTGGGTGCCTTAGGTTCAGCCGTGGAGGTAGGTATCGGCCTAGCACTATCAGTACCTGATCGTCATGTTTATATTATTGATGGTGATGGCTCTATGTTCTTTAACCCGAATCAGTTGATAGATCTAGCGGCTATGCAGCCTGAGAATCTAACCCTGATTTGTTTGGATAATGGTAGCTGGGGTTCCACCGGTAACCAGCCAACACTTAGCTCACAAGGCTTTAACTTGTCTGGCATCGCCAACTCTATGGGCATTAAGTCTCAGGCCATGACCGATGATAAAGAGGCCATGCAACAAGCTCTGCGTGATAAGAAGCAATTTGTGCACTATTTTATCGAAGCGGGTAATGATAAAGTGGGCGGTGAGATTCCGCTGACGGCCTTAGCTATTAAGCAACGCTTTATGGATGCTATAGCAAGCTAGTCACTAATTTAGGAGAATAAACGATGCCGGCGGTAGAAAATGCCCATTGTATTGCTGACTTAAAACAGTTAGCCCGCCGGCGTATTCCTGAATTTGCTTTTGATTATATCGAAGAAGGCTGTAACGCCAATATAGCTATGCAGGGCAACCGTAGAGCCTTGGATGGAGTGCAATTACAGCCCTACTATACTGATGCTTATGCCAAGCCTCAGTTACATACCAAACTGTTTGGTAAACAATACGACCTACCCTTCGGTATTGCCCCTTTGGGTTTAAGTGGTCTGGTATGGCCCCAAGCGTCGGTAATGCATGCCAAGACCGCACAAAAAACCAACACCCCATATGTTCTAAGTACGGTAGCTACAATTAGTATTGAAACGGCTGCTGCTCATGCTGGGGATAATTTATGGTTTCAACTCTATCCGCCTGCAGACCGAGAAATCTGTCTAGATTTATTAGCGCGAGCCAGGTCTGCTGGTTGTGAAAATTTGGTAGTGACAGTCGACGTACCTACTCCAGGGCGGCGTATTAAAGCCATTAAAAGTGGCCTTAGTGTGCCACCTAAAATCACCCCCACCAGTGTCTGGCAGTCATGCCAGCGCCCCCTTTGGAGCTTGGCGACAGTTACCCATGGATTACCACAGTTTGCTAATTTAACACCCTATATGGACAGTAAAACCATGGCCATGAAAGATGCCGCTGAATTTATTCGTACTAAATTGCGTGATGTAGTGGATTTGGCTTGGCTAGAATGGCTACGGGAGCACTGGCAGGGTAATCTGATAGTTAAAGGTATTCTGACTGCCCATGATGCCAAAGCGGTTATGGAAATTGGCGTTGATGGTATTGTGGTATCTAATCATGGTGGCCGGCAGCTGGATGTAGCGCCTTCCCCTGTGCAGGCTTTGCCTAATATTGTTGCTGCTGTAGATGGTGGTGTAACAGTGATGGTGGATAGTGGGGTTGAGTCTGGTATTGATGTGGCTCGTTACCTTGCTTTAGGTGCACAAGCGGTATTTGCCGGTAGAGGCTTTATGTATGGTGTGGCAGCCGGTGGTCAAGCGGGTAGCGACCGATGTGCAACCCTGTTGCAACTTGAGCTAGAACAATTGATGTCTCAACTCCATTGCCCATCACCACAAGCATTAGCTAAACACTTATGGCGCTAATATTGGCTTTTTGAAGTAGGGCACTAAAGCTGTTTATAAACTCACCGTACTCTTTTATATCAGTGTTACCATATTTTATGGATAATAACGCAGAGACTCTCTCAGTACCGTATTGGTACTCAACTTAATACTTTTATTATTAGTATCGCCAGCGCGCATTTTAAGCAATAGCCCGGCTGCAGCTTGACCCATACGGCCGTGAGGTACATGAACTGTAGCTAAAGTTGGGGTCACTATTTCAGCGATATCAATATCGTCAAAACCGGTTATAGAAATATCCTCGGGAACGCTAATATTCATCTTTCTTGCTTGCATTATTGCCCCTACCGCCAGTACGTCATTACTGCACAATATAACACTAGGTTTATGGTTAAGTTGCATCAATTCAGCAAAAGCTTGCCCAGCCAGTGAAGGCGAATAATTTGAAGCGCATGATTTTAAATTTAATTGCGCACCTTCAACCTCCTCAATGGCTGCTTTCGCGCCGGCTATACGATCCTCTATGCGATCATTAAATTGAGTCGGACCAGCAATCATGGCAATATCTTTATGCCCCATTTCCAAGACTGTCTGGGTGAGTTCCCGCATGGCGGCATGGTTGTCAAAGCCCACATACAAGTGTTTACCATCCCAGCGATGGTTCCAAGCGATTACATAAGGGATATTGCGTCTAGCTAAGAAATCATAGGTACTTTGTGGCCTTGCCGTGCCAATAAGTAATAGGCCTTCTGCTCCTTGACCAATTAAGGTACGGATATTTTCAAACTCTTGCTCATGATCATAACTCGAGGTGGAGATAAGTAATGTAATACCGGCGTCTGCCAACACTTCCTGAAAGGCCTGTATCCCCTTAGCAAAAATGGCATTTTCCATGGTCGGTATTATGGCCCCCATGGTGCGCGATGTTTGGGAGGCTAAATAACGACCACCAAAGTTGGGTGTATAGCCAAGTTCTTCTACCGCGGCGCCTACTTTTTTTCTAGTCTTTTCAGACACCCTTTCGGGAGTGTTTAAAAACCGCGAAACAGTGGCAGTTGATACGCCTGCCAGTCTAGCGACATCATCCACTTTGGGTTTGGATCCTTCAAACATATATAGAAAACCTAAATATTAAAGCAGTTAGTAGTTAGTATACCGATTAAACGAAATATGACCTAAAGATAATTCTATGTGAGTTTATATTAATTTATGTAAGCGATTACATCTAATTTTATATAATTTGTAAAGAACCTATAATAAAGACAATAAGGCTACAAAATAATTCTCCTTTCTTATGGGGTATTTTTTCTTATGACTGGCCTAATGAATCAATAAATGTGGCTCTATGGCTAGCTCTTAGCTTTGTTTAGACTTTGTATGGTATATGGGCCTGCCATACCTTTTGTCAGGCATTATTATTAATCCTTTATGCAGGTATGTCAGCAATGAAAATGACCACAGAAGAAGCCTTTATAAAAACCTTACAGATGCATGGTATTGAGCATGCATTCGGTATCATTGGTTCTGCCATGATGCCTATTTCCGATTTATTTGAAGACGCCGGAATTACCTTTTGGGACTGTGCCCATGAAGGCTCTGGTGGCATGATGGCTGATGGTTATACCCGTGCAACCGGCAAAATGAGTATGATGATTGCTCAAAATGGTCCTGGTATTACCAACTTTGTTACTGCCGTGAAAACCGCTTATTGGAACCATACGCCACTCTTGTTAGTAACCCCACAAGCAGCCAACAAAACCATTGGTCAGGGTGGCTTCCAAGAAGTTGAGCAAATGGCTTTATTTAAAGATATGGTTTGCTATCAGGAAGAAGTTCGTGATCCTTCCCGTATTGCAGAAGTACTAGACCGTGTTATTGCCAATGCCCACCGTGCCTCAGCACCTGCACAGATCAACGTACCCCGCGATATGTTTACCCAAGTGGTAGATATTGAATTGCCGACGATGATTGATTTTGAATTGCCTGCCGGCGGTGAGTCAGCAGTTGCTGCCGCTGCAGAGATGCTATCTAACGCCAAATCCCCCGTTATTCTTAATGGTGCTGGTGTGGTTTTATCTGATGGTGGTATTGCTGCTTCAATGGCTTTGGCAGAACGTTTGGATGCGCCAGTATGTTGTGGTTATCAGCATAATGATGCCTTCCCTGGTTCCCACCCACTATTTGCTGGCCCTCTTGGCTATAACGGCTCCAAAGCCGGTATGCAACTAATCAGTGAAGCTGATGTAGTATTGGCCTTGGGCACGCGCTTGAATCCATTCTCTACTTTACCTGGCTACGGAATTGATTACTGGCCAAAGAATGCGCGCATTATTCAGGTTGATCTAAAGCCTGAGCGTATTGGTTTAACTAAGCCAGTGAGTGTAGGTATTGTTGGTGACGCTGCCAAGGTAGCCAATGGTATCTTGGCACAACTAAGTGACAATGCCGGCGATAATGATCGTGCTGCTCGTCAAGCCCGTATCGCAGAAACCAAAGCCAACTGGGCAACTGAACTAGCGGCTATGACCCATGAAGACGATGATCCAGGTACCACTTGGAACGAACGTGCCCGTGCAGCCAAGCCTGAATGGCTAAGCCCACGTATGGTTTGGCGTGCTATTGAATCTGTATTACCTAAGGAAGCCATTATCTCTTCTGATATCGGTAATAACTGTGCCATTGGTAATGCCTACCCAACCTTTGAAGAAGGTCGTAAATATTTAGCCCCGGGTCTATTTGGCCCTTGTGGTTATGGTTTACCTTCTATTATTGGTGCCAAGATTGGTCGCCCTGATACCCCAGTGGTTGGTTTTGCCGGTGACGGTGCCTTTGGTATTGCGGTAACTGAACTAACCGCCATTGGCCGTGAAGAGTGGCCAGCCATTACTCAAATCGTAATGCGTAACTATCAGTGGGGTGCTGAAAAGCGCAACTCTACGCTATGGTTTGATGATAATTTTGTCGGTACAGAGCTAGATGAAAATGTTAGCTATGCTGGCATTGCTCAAGCCTGTGGCTTACAGGGTGTGCAGGCGCGCACTATGGAAGAGGTCAGTTCTGCCCTAAGCCAAGCTTTGGTTGATCAAGCAAACGGTAAAACCACCTTGATTGAAATTATTATCAACCAAGAGTTAGGTGAGCCTTTCCGTCGTGATGCGATGAAGACCCCGGTTAAGGTAGCAGGTATTAATCGTGAGGATATGCGTCCACAAAAAGGTGCATAAGGTTTAGCACTAAGCAAAAAAAAGGGCGTATCTTTCGATACGCCCTTTTTGTTAGGGGTGTTAGGGGGTTAAGTTTTACTTACCGCCTTTGAATTCAGGATAGGCTTCCATACCACATTCAGCGATATCGACACCTTCGTACTCTTCTTCCTTAGATACACGTAGACCAATTACCGCTTTGATAATTGCCCAAGTTATTAGGCTAGCACCAAATACCCATACAAAGATGGTAGCAGCACCAATCAACTGACCAATTAGCAGAGCATCTGGATTAGTATAAGGTACTACTAGTAGACCAAACAAGCCAACCACACCGTGTACTGAAATAGCACCAACTGGATCATCTAAACGCAGTTTGTCTAAAGCAATAATAGAAAACACTACTAAGGCACCACCGATACCACCAATCACGGTGGCTTGTACAGGAGTAGGGAAAGATGGTTCAGCAGTGATTGCTACTAGACCAGCCAAGGCACCGTTTAGAGCCATAGTTAAGTCAGCCTTACCAAATAGTAGCTTGGCAACGATCAAAGCTACAATTAGACCGCCAGCGGCAGCAGCGTTAGTATTCATAAATACCACCGCAACAGAGTTAGCACTTTCTACGGAAGCAGTAGCCAGTACAGAACCACCGTTAAAGCCAAACCAACCCATCCACAAGATAAAGGTACCTAAAGTAGCTAGAGGTAGATTAGCACCAGGGATTGCACGAACCTGACCGTCAGGGCCGTATTTGCCTTCACGAGCGCCAAGTAACAATACACCTGCTAGAGCAGCGGCAGCACCAGCCATATGCACGATACCAGAACCGGCAAAGTCACTCCAGCCATAATCGCCAAGGGTGTACATGCCAAATACAGATGCGCTACCCCAAGTCCAAGATCCCTCAACAGGGTAGATTATGCCAGTCATTACGACACAGAAAGCAAGAAATGCCCATAGCTTCATACGTTCCGCAACAGCACCCGAAACAATCGACATAGCTGTAGCCACAAACACTACTTGGAAGTAGAAGTCAGCTGAGGGTGCGTAAGTAGCTGGATCATCTGCGCCAGTAACACCATCACCTACGATGCCACTTAGGAAGTAGCCGCCTTCATACATAATCGCATAGCCACAAACCAAGTACATAGTACAAGCGATTGCAAACAGGGCAACGTTCTTAGTTAGGATTTCAGTGGTGTTTTTGCTGCGAACAAGTCCTGCTTCTAGCATACTAAAGCCAGCAGCCATCCACATTACCAATGCGCCGCATACCAAGAAATAAAAGGTATCCAGTGCATACTGAAGTTCAAAAATTTGGTTTTCCATGATATTGGTCCTGTATTAAAGGGCTATGCTGCCGGTTTCACCAGTACGAATACGTACGGTTTCCAACAACGGTGTTACAAAAATTTTGCCATCGCCGACTTTGCCGGTAATAGCTGCTTTCTGGATAGTGTCCAAAACTTGATCGGTCTGCTCGTCATCAACGGCAATATCCAATCGTGTCTTAGGAACAAAATCGATCGCATATTCTGCGCCACGATATAGCTCAGTGTGACCATGTTGGCGCCCAAAGCCCTTAACGTCGGTGACTGTCAAGCCCTGAATGCCTAATTCGGCCAGAGCTTCGCGTACATCATCCAACTTAAAAGGCTTAATGATGGCTGTGATTAGCTGCATACATACTCCTGTTATTTTCGTCTGATCGCACTTTTATTAGGCGACCACCATTAAATGGTATCAGGCATAATGCACGTATCGTGCCAAAATGGTTTTTTTAATAAAAACAGTAGGTTATAAATGATTTAAGTAAAAGGGTGTAAGTGTGGAATATTGTGTGTGCAGGTTTGGTGCGGCAAATGCACAAAAAAAGCACCATTGCACCAACTTAGGGCAAAAAGAGGTTTTTAAGACGTTAGAAGCAGATAAAATTGGCTAATTATTGCGGCAGCGACAATAGAAAGCCCCGCAGGGAGGCGTTTTTTCTTAATCAGCAAACGCAGACGACGTAAAACAATATGATGGCTGCGGCCAGTTAGTTCCCAGCGGCGCAAAAAAGCAAACTGCAGAATCAACATAATGGGTAAGAGGACAACAAAGACTAAACAACAAGGCCAGCCAAGTATTAAACCAACAACCAATAGCAATTTGGCTTCACTGGCAGAAATCTTGCGCCAGCGCCAAAACAAAATACCCACAGCAAAAAATCCAGCACCGGTTAACAGATTGAAGAGCCAATCATCTGGTTGCATCCAATAGAGCTGTACACCCCAAACCACCAATAAGGCAAACATGCCCAGATTAGGAACATGCAAATGCCAAAAATCGCGGTGCGCCAAAAAAATAAGCAGCAAAATATTTAAGCCGGCAAAGGCAAAGCTCATAGTCAATGTTTCTGTGTTAATAACGTCGCAACAGCATACGTGAGAAGCAGGGGTTGATTCAAGTCACCTAATACAAGTTCTATAAAGTTTGTCATCATTCTCTATCTTAGCTGATAAGTTAGTTATTGATGCTGCTGGTCTGGCTAATATTATAAAAATACATCTTAGTTCTAGCTAACAATTTCCTGACATCCAAAGCTTGTTGTATAATGCTGCGTCCCGAACACAGGTGTAGTCCATGAGCAAGAAACTCTATATTAAAACCCACGGTTGCCAGATGAATGAATATGATTCTGGGCGTATGGCTGATTTATTAGGCGAAAGTCACGCGATGGAGCTGACAGAGGTGCCTGAAGAGGCGGACATTCTATTATTAAATACCTGTTCGATTCGGGAAAAAGCCCAAGAAAAGGTTTTTCACCAATTAGGCCGTTGGCGCAAACTAAAAGAAGCCAATCCCAAGCTAAAAATTGGTGTGGGCGGTTGTGTTGCCAGTCAGGAAGGTGAAGCTATTTCCAAGCGGGCGCCTTTTGTGGATATGATTTTTGGCCCACAAACTCTGCACCGTTTACCGGAAATGATTGAAGCCACGGATGCTGGTGCTGTGGGTGTCGTGGATGTAAGTTTCCCGGAAATAGAAAAGTTTGATCGTTTGCCAGCGCCCAAAGTCGAGGGTGCAGAAGCCTTTGTCTCTATAATGGAAGGCTGTAGTAAATATTGTACCTTCTGTGTTGTGCCTTATACCCGCGGTGAAGAAGTTAGCCGGCCTTTGGCGGATGTATTAGTTGAGGTGAATCAACTGGCAGAACAAGGCGTCCGGGAAGTGAATTTACTAGGACAAAATGTCAATGCCTACCAAGGTGAAACGGCTGACGAAGAAATTGTTGATCTGGCTGAGCTGATTACCTTAATTGCCGCCATCGATGGTATTGACCGTATTCGCTTTACTACCAGCCACCCAGTTGAATTTAGTGATAGTTTGATTGAGGCCTATGCACAGGTGCCTGAGCTGGTAAGCCATCTGCATTTACCAGTGCAATCAGGCTCAGATAAGATTTTGATGGCTATGAAGCGTGGCCATACCTGTCTTGAATATAAATCCAAGATGCGACGCATTCGTAAGCTAAGACCAGATATAAGCTTTTCTTCTGACTTTATTGTTGGCTTTCCTGGGGAAACCGATCAGGATTTTGAAGACACCATGAATTTGATTGCCGATATTGGCTTTGATATGTCATTTAGCTTTATCTACAGTCAGCGCCCGGGTACCCCAGCTTCTGATTTACCAGATAATACCGATATGGAAACCAAAAAACGCCGCTTAAGTATATTGCAGCGCCGTATTGACCAGCAGGCCTTTGCTATTAGTCAGTCTATGGTAGGTAGCTTGCAGTGGGTGCTAGTCAGTGGTTATTCCAAAAAAGATCCGGGTAAGCTTTCGGGCCGTACGGAAAATAATAGGGTAGTAAATTTCCCCTGTGATCAGGTGGATTTAATCGGAAAATTCGCTCAAGTACGTATTTTGGATGCCCATCCACACTCTTTACGCGGTGAATTAGTGATTTCTGAGCTCGATGGGGTTGCACCCTTTGGGTCAGTCGTGGTGCAATAGGGGTAGGAATCGTTTTCCCAACCAACAGCCAAGGTAACGTTAATTTGTCTAGACCCAACAATCAGGCACTTGATCATTCTCAGCAGATCCCACAGGACGGGGTCGATAACGGCTTGAGTTTTACCCTACAACCCGATAATCCCCACCACCTAGCCAATCTCCAAGGCTACTTAAATGATAACCTCAAGCTGATTGAAAGCCGCCTTAAGGTGCAGATCAATAATCGTGGTAATCGTTTTCTTGTAGTGGGCGAAAAGGCGCCTGCCCAAGCTGCCGAACGGGTATTGCAGCAATTATATCGTGATGCCCAACAAGATAATGAAATTAGCCCCGACCGTGTTCATCTCGTATTAGTGGAAGCCCTACAAACTATGCAAGCAACAACTGATGCCCCTGTGAAAAAAGCCAATGAGCCACAAGCTGAAGGGCTTACTGTGCGCACTAAGCGCGTCACTATTAAGCCTCGTGGCACCACGCAGCTTAACTATGTGCGCTCCATTCGCCAAAAGGATATCAATTTTGGTATTGGCCCGGCAGGTACGGGTAAAACCTATTTGGCCGTTGCTTGTGCAGTAGAAGCCCTTGAACGAGAAGAAATTCGACGTATTTTATTAGTTCGTCCTGCTGTGGAAGCAGGTGAAAAGCTGGGCTTTTTGCCCGGTGACTTGGCACAGAAGATAGATCCTTATTTGCGACCCTTATACGATGCCCTATACGAGATGCTGGGCTTTGAAACCGTAGGCCGACTAATTGAAAAGAATATTATTGAAGTGGCGCCCTTAGCCTATATGCGTGGTCGTACTTTAAATGGCTCCTATGTCATCTTGGATGAAAGCCAAAACACCACGCGGGAACAAATGAAAATGTTTTTGACGCGGATTGGTTTTGGTTCCACAGCGGTGATTACCGGTGACGTTACCCAAATAGACCTACCTCGTGGCACTAACTCCGGCCTTAAACATGCCATGGAAGTGTTAAAGGATGAGGAAGATATTGGCTTTACCTATTTTAATTCAGCCGATGTGGTGCGCCATCCTCTGGTACAGCGCATAGTCGATGCTTATGATCGCTATGAGAAAAAGCACGAGCAATAGTGCTCACCTTAGACCTTAGTGCCTAGTCATTGATGATAGATTTACAAGTCGCCACCACAGCCGCTGGCCTGCCAACTGAAGGCCAATTTCAGCAGTGGCTTAGTGCCGCTACACAGGCGCAGCCCAAAACCGTGGAAATCACCATACGTCTAGTTGATGACGAAGAAAGTCAGACCCTTAATCAGAATTATCGTGGTAAGGATAAACCGACTAATATTCTGTCCTTTCCTGCCGATATGGAAAGCTTGGCTATCCCAGAGTTAGCTGCTGAGTTAGGTGATAACCTGTATTTGGGTGATTTGGTCATTAATGCGCCGTTAGTGGCTCGTGAAGCCAAGGCACAACACAAAACCTTAATAGATCATTGGGCTCATCTGGTTATCCATGGATGCTTGCATTTGCAGGGTTATGACCATATTAATGATGATGAAGCCGAGGCAATGGAAAGCCTCGAAATTGATTTGTTAGCCGCATTGGGCATTGCCAATCCCTACGGTTAGGGGTATAAATATACTCCGATTTATTATCTCCTTGCGCTTAGTGAGAACAACCCTAGGCAAAAGCAAGGACAAACAGGAAACTACATGAACGACGATCAGTCGACCAACGGTCAGGAGAAACGCTCCTGGCTGCAACGCATTACGCTGTTTTTTAGCGATCGAGCTAGTAACTCAGAGGAGCTACTAGAACAGATTCGCCAAGCCGAAGAAGATCAAATTCTTGATCGCGAAGCACTGGATACCATCGAAGGTGCCATGCAGATGTCCAAGATGCAGGTACGCGATATTATGGTACCCCGGCCACAAATGGCCACGGTCAAAGCTGACCAAACTGTATCTGAATTTATGCAAACGGTTACCGAAACTGCGCACTCACGCTTTCCTGTGGTGGGTGAAAATCCTGATGAAATCGTTGGTATTTTGCTGGCTAAAGATCTCTTGCCCCTCGCTTTTGGCAATATGATTGAAGAGACCGGTATCCAAGCTATTCTGCGCAAGCCAGTATTTGTGCCAGAAAGTAAGCGCTTATCGGTGTTATTAAATGAATTCCGCACCAACCGCAATCATATGGCTATTGTCCTAGACGAATACAATGGTGTTGCTGGCCTAGTCACCATTGAGGATGTGCTGGAGCAAATTGTTGGTGAAATTGAAGATGAAACCGATGCCGAAGACGATGATGGCAATATTCGTCCCTTTGCCGACAAAGGCTTTATTGTCAAAGCCCTAACCCCCGTCGAAGACTTTAATGAACACTTTGGTTCAGACTTTAGTGAAGATGAGTTTGATACCATTGGTGGCATTATCACCCAACGCTTAGGTCATTTACCTACCAAAGATGAACAAGTGGTGATTGACCAGTTCCAGTTCCGTATTCTATCTGCCGATAATCGTCGTATACGACTCATCCAAGTGAGTCAGGGTGCTGGCCAAGAATAACCAA